>Ga0307982_1004453_pt1 | contig 11067 bp, 11 predicted proteins | sample OrgLakmetagen989_FD_201847 | JGI IMG/M metagenome (GOLD analysis project Ga0307982, IMG submission 201847) | Saline water microbial communities from Organic Lake, Antarctica - #989 | ecosystem: Environmental > Aquatic > Non-marine Saline and Alkaline > Saline | place: Antarctica: Organic Lake... | reverse complement strand
ATTCTCGCAGAAATTGCAAAAAGCGAGGCATTTGTGGGTAGCGCGCACTCCGCAGAAACAATAAAGTGGAAGGCGCGCGAGCTTAGCTCGTGACGTGCAGAACACGAAGTTCCATTGGCAGAGGTCAAAATTTGCCTTTCAGCGCGCAGGGCGCCTATTGTTCTGCCCCCGGGCCATGAGAGGCCCTGGCAGGGCAGGAACTCCTTCCTCGTCCGCAGAGTGGCAGTGAATAGAGAAGTCCCCCTCAAAATACAAGCAGCATCGTGCTAGCGGGCCGCTTGTGGCCTAGCGGTCCGTCCCTATCAAAGAGCTTAACCCATATATCTTCCATCAACGCCACGGTCGCTACTCGTGGCAAGTCTGAGGCGAGCAGTTGAATCAGTGGCCTCGCTGATAGTCAGTTGTGCCTCCTCTGAGTCCTCAATGTATGCGTGGATGGCATTCTCCTGAATGTCATTCACCATAGTGCACCGTATTTATGATGAAAGAAGACTAAAAACAAGCTGAACACTTTGAGTAATTCTATTCACAATACGAAAAGCTGCTCCAGTATGATCTATAGATGGTGCAACACCTCTACTAGCTGTCATCTAGCCGAGTAGTACCTCGACTATTAGTTAGCATTTAGCGTATTGTCCGCACTACTGCAGCATTTTTCTTCTCGCATATTTTTTTTTCGCGCCTCCCCCGTGGGGGGTGGAGTGACTGAACAGGGAAGGGTGCCATTTAGGCGGCATCATATGAGTCGCCGGGCCCGGCTCGGAAGCCGGGCTCGGGGTTCAAATAGGCATCATGCGCGGTCGCGTCGTCGTATTCGCCGCGGGGACAATTGCGGCTGGTGCGGTCGCGGGGGTTGTTGGACTTTTTGCGGTACTTATTACATGCAACGGGGATATCACACCTGTAACTACGGATTGTTGATTGGTCCAATGATAAGAATGCTCGTAAAAAAACGGATAAAACAAATCAATCAGTTGGTGTTGTGGCGTTTTGCGCGAGACAGCAACACCATGGACGACTCGTAAGCGCATCACCTTAACACAGACACGAGAGTGCTGCTGTTGCATCATTCGTGTATTGTAGACCTGGTTCCGCGGCGCTGGCGTATTCTTGCGCTGCCCTCAGATCTTCTGTCCTCTGGGGAACACACCCACGCGCCGCTCACATGTATATCCCGTTTGCCCTCCTCGTCCCTCATGCATGTTCCTGCTCCTGTGGTGGCGATTTGTGGTTTTTGCTTGCCGGCAGGTTCGTCAAGTTGAGCAACTATCAGACGGAGTCGAGAGGCCTGAAGGTCGGCGATCTCGTGTGGGTCTCCGATGACGTGGAGGTAAGGACATTGCCTCTCCTCTCTCGTACTTCAGCTCCCCATTGACAAAATCTTAGACGCTCACCCCCACTCTCTTGAGCACTAGTGATGCACTCAAGCGCTAAATCCGTTCTCGAACGAAATTTTACTTGTGTGCTCAGATTTGCATGTCTCTCAACGTTTTTTTTGCCTCTGCCGTCGGTTCTTCTTGTGATGTCTAACTTTATGTCTCTTTCCTCCCTGCTCTCCTCGGTTGGCTCTTCACCACGTTTCGCTTAACTGCGCTCTCACTGTATTTGAATTGAATTAATAGCCGTACTTGTCGTGCTCGGTGGAAGTGATCAAGGATCCTCAGACGCTGATTGTGCAGCCGCCCAACTCGAAGAAGGGCAATTTCAAGGTGGGCGCCTTGGTGTTCATTCACATTGTTGCATCCTGCCTTTCCTCGAGATGCTCTCCGGGCTCTTATGAAGCTGCACTTGTAGTGAAGCTTTTTGCGCACCTTTTCTCAGCCTATGTTGAAGGTTTCTCTTAAGTCTAGCGGACTGAATCTTTCCAGTATGAACGTAAGCGCGGGCGTGGGTGCTCTTGTCTGTGTTGGCTCTTATTTTCGCTCACTCATGCCTAATTTCCTTCTCACATTTTTTTGTCGTCCTGCGCCACTCTTATGCGGGCATCCGCTGTGATTACATGTGCGGCGACTCCTTCTGCAATCACTCCATCACTGCCGTCAGGTAAACATGGCCGAGTTCGACGAATGGAAGCGCAAGGGGATGGCCCAGGGCGCGCCGGAGCCGAAACGGGTGCTCGCCCAGCGGCCCAAACTGAAAGGGGAAGCGGCGCGGCGCTACAGGTCGAAGGAGTTCGTGGACCACTTGGACGAGCTCAAGCCGTTGAACGAGGCCGAGGTGCTGAGCTACGTGGAGGGCGAGTTCCGCAAAGACCGCATTTATACGCGCACGGGCCAGACCCTGGTGGCGGTGAACCCGTTCAAGTGGATGCTGCCCGCGTTCACCGACGCGGTGGTGGCAAAATACCACGCGGGCGTGAGCGACGACGACGCGGTCAGTGGAAGAAGAAAGAGAAGAAAAGAGAAGAAAGAGAGAAGCCGTTGTGTGCGTGTGCATCTGCGTGCGCGCACGTGACTCTCTTTCGCTTCTGATTGAGCCCTTTCGTTCCCTTTTCTCCAAGGCTAGCACTCTCCAGTCTGCTTCCATGCGCACATTCATATCTAATTCTGAACTTTTGCGTGTAACTGTCTCTTTTCACTTGGGTTCCTGTATTCTTTTGCGTGTCGCTGTAGGTGCCTCACGTGTATCAAGAAGCCGAAAACGTGTTGCGGCGGGTGCACTCGCAAGGCGAGTCTGCGCACTTCGTTTTGACGGGGGTGTCGGGGAGCGGCAAGACCGAAACGGCCAAGCTGCTGTTCCAATATTTGGCGCAAACCAGCAAGATGGACATGCAAGTCACAGGCGCCACGCGAGAAGGCGGCCCCTTGGGGGGCAAAGAGCTCCCCTGCCTGCAAGAAGGCGAAATTGACACCTTGCTGGAAGGGATGGACGTGCTAGAGGCGTTTGGCAACGCCAAGACGGTGGAAAACGAAAACTCGAGCCGGTTCGGGATTTTTGCGCAAGTGTTCTTCAACAAAAACCTGGTGCGAGAGTGTTTTTTTTGGCTTCTTCCTGGTTCAATCGCTACAGTAGCATTAGCATAACACCGAGCTACGCACGCGCACTCGCGCGTTGTGCGCGCAACCCCTCGCCCATTGTTCCTCGAGCATGATTGACGGCCGCGCGCTGTATTCACACACACACATCTGCACAGGTGATGAGCGGCGCGCGGCTCGAGTGCCTGATGTTCGAGGCCACCCGTGTGGTGGCGCCCCGGCCCGAAGAGCGCAACTTCCACGTGTTCTATCAGCTGCTTCGGGGTGCCGACCCTTACCTTAAGGCCGAATTGGGCGCGCAGCCCGTGGAACAGTAAGTTGAATGACCGCATCCTTATGTGTTGCTCCATTATCTTCGTCTTCCTCCTCTGCCATTCTCAGCTTTGCGCAGCATCATTTCCTTCGTTGCACTGCTTACGATCACAAAACGAACGATGCGACGAACATTGCGAACTTACACATACCATGCACCCGCTCATGCATCGTTTTGCATGATGATCTATCCGCTATGTGTGGCTAATCTCGACCTCTGCCTCTCTCTCTCTAGGTACGACATTCTGCACACCAACACTTTGACGGCGCACGCCTTCGACGACGGCGACGAGTGGGCGTCCACGCTGCAAGCATTAGCCTCGGTGGGTTTTAGTGACGAAGAAGTTCGGAAAGGCATCGTCTCGGCGTTGGTTGCAGTGCTGGACCTCGGAAACCTGGACTTGGAGCCCTCGACAGGTAGATGGAGTTGTCGTTTTCGAGATGGACGATTTACGAGATTGAGCAAGGAAGAAATAATCACGTTGACTTTTTCAATGTTGGTTGTTGGTATTTATTTTGGGTCACTTCGTCGCCGCTTGATCGTTCAAAATGCTCTCTTTCACACAACCAGCTCCAAAATCATTTATTCACCTGGTTGTTTGTACCTGCACCTGTTATACTTCAGGCGCCATTCAAGACAGCGCAGCGCGCGATGCCGTGTGCGATGGGCTCGGAATCTTGCCGAGCGCCGAAGCGTTCGAGCAAGCCCTGTGTTTCCCCAATGGCGCCCCGCCCACTCCCCCCTCTGAGGCGGGTGAAGGTGAATATGGTGGCGACGGAGGAGCAGCGCCCGGCCTAGCGTCAGCGCTAGCAAGCGACGCGCGGGACAAGTTAGCCAAAGCTGTTTACTCGAAGCTGTTCAAAGCGGTAAAGCGAGATGAGAATTAAAAGTGCCTCATTCTTTTTTTTCTTCTCATAGTTTCTTCGGTCTTTTTCTGTCTCGTGCAGTTTTGCTCTGCTCGTCTATCCTCGTGACCTTATTCACAGCCGTATGTTTTACTAGTATTTATTTAGCAGCTGGCGCAACCTCTGTGTTCCTATTTCACTCATTTTTCATCCCGTTTTTTTCTCCTCATTTGTCAGGTGGTGAACCGCCTGAATGACACGTATGCGCCAGAGGCTGATGCTTCGAGCGACGGCGGCGCTGGCAACTTGATTCACATTGGGGTGTTGGATCTGCCCGGTTTTGAAAACTTGCCTGACAACAATTTGGACCAGCTCCTGATCAACCTCGCGGCCGAACAGCTACAAGAACAATTCAACATGTCGATGGTAAGCAGATGCGAACTTTCAATAAAAGAGAGTGAATGTCTGCGAAGAAATTCGTACAAGTTGCTCTTTAAGAAAGGTGGTTTGCATTGAACTTTGTGAACCATACTATTTTTTAGAGCTGTAAAGTGTCCTGAGATAAATTTTGCATCATTTCTCAATATCTGTTTTTATCTCTTTTAAACCATCGCAGACCCAGTCTGCCGAGCTGTACTCGTCGGAAGGGGCCTCTTTTGCGGCGGCCCAGCAAGCAACCCAGCTCAAGGGGGGCTCCTCCGCCAACAGTTTCGGGTTTCCGTCCTCGGAACCGGTGCTGTCGCTGCTGTCGCGCCCCCCGTACGGAGCGCTGCCCCTCTTGGAGGCCTTGTCGGCCGACGAGCGCTCCGACGGCGACGACAAGTACGCGCAAGTGCTGGCGAGCTACCACGAGGGCCATCCCAAGTTTGCCGAGTGCGGAAGGGACTCGCCGTGGCGCGCGGGGGGCGCTCCCACGCACGAGCGGCATTTCGGGGTGCACCACTACGCGGGCACGGTAAAGAAGGAAGGCAGGAAGGAAGAAAGGCCGAGACAGAATAGAAGAGAAAAGAAGAGAAGATAATTCGGAGGGTAAATATCGAAAGGTCAATTTCAGCACGAGATGTTGCCTTGAAGAGAGCAAGGAGAGGGCCTTGTGCCTCTGTGTGAATCACTTTTCATGTAGTTGTTCCCCATGTGCAATCGTTTATATATTCAGGCATGAGATTGAACGTTTTGTTTCCTCTCCTTCTTCTTCTTTTGTCTCACTACAAAAAGGTGATTTACGATTCGTCCACGTTCTTGGAGCACAACCTCGACGAAGGCCTGGCGCCTGCCCTCGCGGCTCTCCTCGCCCAATCCTCGAACGCGCTCGTGGCCTCGCTCTTTGCTCCCTCGGCTTCCAATGGCGATGGCAAGGGCGGTGCTGCAGCACCGGCTGCCACCGCGGTAAATGATTTTAGAATAGAAATATGCACGTGTATGTGTGTGTGACGTTGCAACGAATTGAATGACACGAAAAGAAGTAGTCACGAAGGATCAGAAACACGTGTTTTTTTCCTTCGTGTTTTGATCCTCACCGCCGGTCTTTCTGTTACTTTCCTCTCTCACCTCTTATTTCTGATGCATTCCCACACAACAGGTCAGCGCCTTCAACCAAGCTCTCGACGGCGTCCTCTCCATTCTCGCGCCGCCCAACGAAGCCCCTCCTGATTTGCACTACATCCGGTGCCTCAAGTCCAACCACGGTATTTTTACGTCATATATATTAGGGAAAATGTACATGCACCGCACTTCTGCTCGTCTTGGCTCTCTTGGTTTGTGCCTGATTTCCGTATCGTCGAATGTCAAATGCGCCAACTTTGTTTCGGTTGATAACTCCATTTCTCATGTTCCTGTGCTCCCTTTTCTTCTGTTTGAATCTTTTTTCTCTTACTCTCCCTGCTCCTCTGCTTTCTCTTCTTTTTTTCCTGATGCAGAGGGCAAGCCCGACATGTTCGACCGTTCCTTCGTGCTCGAGCAATTCAACTCGTGCGGCCTATCATCCACCCTCGCGGTTCGAGGTGCCCACGGCCTCAGTTACCCGATCGAGTACCCGGCCTTCGCCCAAGAGTTCGACTACTTCCTGCGCGACAAGCAACATCTCGACCCAGGCTCGGTAATTTTTGATGTTTACGGATTGAGCCATTTCAGATACCTTTTTATCGTAGGCAGGAAGAACAAGGCTCTGTACGCCTGTTTTTTCTTTCTTTTTGCTGCTGAGATGAAATCCAGAAGGAAGTACTGAAGTTTAAAAAAACACACACACTTGAATTCCTGTGCATTTTCTCTTTTCCTATTCTATTCTAGGTGCTGGGCGCAGCCTACCTCTCGGCCGTCACTAGCCGTGGCCTGCGCAAGGGCTACACTCCGGGCCGCGACCGCGCCGGCCACGTGAAAGCTGGCAACAAAGCCGTGGCCGCGGCGACTTCCTCTTCTTCGGCGGCGACTGCGCTGGTGGAGCAACAGCAGGTACTTCAGGCCATGTGATCACAAAGAATTGTAGCGCCTCGAATAGTCCTGCTCTCTCAACGGAGGAAATGTAGGGACTCTGTGTCTGCGGATCAGCACGGAAAGTGTGCCCTTCACGTACATGACTTTCGTGATGCATGTAACGTACAGTACACGATCTTTACCATCCTTCCTTTTTAAATGTTCTTGTACTGCCATTACCACCATTACAGGCGGTTGCGTTCACGTCTTCCGCGGTGTTTGTGGCCGGAGAAGCGGTCATGTTTTGCCGGGTCAGCGAGGAGTCCGCGCTGGGGTGCGGGAAATGGGAACACGGCACGTTCGTGAAGCGCATCAGCCCCAATGAGCTTGTGGTGTCACCTGCCGGTGAGTCACTAGTTAGAGTAGTAGCTTTGGCATCAGCTGCTCGTTGGCGCTTGTCTCCGTATTGCTGTGTTTCTCCTCGGCGAACCTAATGAACCAGTTTTTGCCTTGTCATGCATTGAGATGGTTGCCGTTGCTGATTGCTATTTTAACTCTTGAGGTTAACTTTCCTGTGTACCATTCCTGCGCACATGTTTATGCTTTATTTTTTTTTGACCCATCAACCCAGACGGCGAAGTGCAAGGCGAGCTGACCCTCGGGCCCGAGCAAGTGTGCTTCGCCGACCATTACTTCCACAGCGCCGCGTCCATCTTGACGGAAATGTGCTTGACCACCAACGTGGCGGCCGAAGACTACCGCCTCGGTCGCTCCATGGTGTTCCTGAACGCCCGTGCCTACCAAGCTCTGACGTCGGTGCGTGCGCGGGTGCCGTAGTGGTGTAGTGTTGGGCTGTGCTTGTGCTGTGTAGAGGCGCAATTTAGGCACGTTTCAGAGGAATAATGGTCGCAGCAGCTTAGAAATTCTTTCTTGATATCTTCCTATTGTGTGTTCGTGTATCGTTTGCAGCCTTTCTTTTCTCGAGTGTTTTTTTCAAATCTTCCAACATCTTTTTTTCCAATCTCTCATCCACCCAACTCGTCGCTATCACCTTTATTGCACCAGATCGTGCACGAGATGTTGAACTGTGTGGCTGCGCGGATTCAGCGGTGGTATCTGCGCAAGTCAGTGCCCGGGCAAGGCTCTGGCTTCCGTGCGCTGGAGCTCATCAAAACGATGGTGAGAGGCAGAAAAAAAAATGAATGAAATAACCTAAATGGTTGAAAGAGATATCGGAAGCACTTGGATTTCGCTCGCTTGTCTTTTTTTTTTTTGGAATGGGGTTATTTTGTGATACTACAGCGCGTAAGCGATGTATCTTCTGATTTTGTCTCTTCATGGAACCCCCTTTTTTTTCGGTTTGCTTTCTTCCTGGCATCGAAATCCAAAACTAAAAACAGGTGCGGGTGGCCACCAACAGCGCCAAGAAGAACGGCGTCGGCGATCACCCGGCCTTCAAAACCGAGCTCTATGCGACCAAGAAAGCCATCGAATACGCGGCTGGAGTGGTGCTTTTCGAAGACTCCACTTCCGAACACGCCGCTGCGCTCGCGCGCGAAAAGGTACACTTCTTGAGCTTCTTTCGTGCCGTCTTATTTTTTTGACAGTGTAATAACGTGCTTTTGATTTTCTTTCCTTCGCCTCTCTTCTTCTCTCCGCCCACTCCTTGCAATACCTCAGGTCCATTCCTTGGTGGCAATAGAAAAGAAGCTCTCAGAAGAGAAAGCCCGAGTAGGCGCCCAACGGATCGAAGTGCTCCGGCTCCTCGACGACTCCGAGGCCAAGCTGCGCGTAGTGGAGAAGTTCCTGCACGATGACGTCCAGGTAGCTGGTGACAGGCTAGATCACAAAAGAGCGAGAGAGAGAGAAAGATGAATACATTAAAAGAGACTTCTACAGAAACGTGTCTTACTTTTTGTAATTTGCGGCCTGTGCAGTTTCAACTTGCATCGTTCTTTACTGTGTTTCTATTCTACCGCCCCATGCTCGTCCTCACTCGTTCTCGTGTTTCTTCTTCTGTTTTTCTTCTTCTTCTACTCCTGCTTCTATCCCCCCCCCCTGACAGGTGCCCAGGGGCAGCCTGGAGGCGCTCATTCCGCGCGTTCGCGACGAGCTCGATGCTCATCGCGCTCACTTGAACGCCGTCGTGGCGCAAGCCGTGATGGAGCTCGTGAACCGCAACGCGCTGACGGGCTGCTTGACCAAGATGCTGCGGCGGGCCAGCTACCAAGTGGAGATGCTCCTGGTGATGATGGGCCCCAACGACTTCGGCATGACGTGAGTCATTGATTGAAAGACCATTCACAGCTATGCGATGTGCACTCGTTGTGCGTGTTGCTGACGCACTGCGATTCGTTTTGTGGTGTGTGTTTGCATGATAAATGGTCTTGGTGCGTTGACTCGTCGCTAACACACCTTCTTTCTTGTGCAATATGTTCCTCGGACTATTCTTTTCAACCCTCAAATAGCTACTCGGAGCGCAAAGAAGCCGTGCTGGCCACCGGCGACCTCGTGACCGAAGTTGAAGACGCGTTCCGGATCGTGGAAGAGCAACAGCGCAAGTTCGACCTGGCCAAGCGCGCCGCGTCGGCGAATTTGAAGCACGCGGAGACGGAGTTTACCAAGCTCTTAGACCGCGTGGAAGAGGTGACATTACTTGACGCGTGTGTGCAAGGGCTGGTTGGTGGTTGAATTGGCGTTGATGGAATGAATGATTTGAGTTGATTGAGCAAATAAGGACGGGGGTCGTTGCGAGGAGTCATGAGCTCCTTTCATGCTGGCGTTTTTAAAGCTGTGTCATTGATCATGCTGCTGTACAGTATTCGAACTTCATCAACATTTCTTTCTCGCGCCCCTCCCCGTTTTCCTCTTCTTTTCTTTCGTCTCGTAGACCTCCATCGGCGATTTGACGATTGTGCAAAAGTCGATGCGCACCGCGCAAGACTCCGTCACCAACGCGCAAATCGCGCTGCTGAATCACGAGCCGGCCGAGTTTGAGATTGCCTGCCAGAAGGCCTCCGATTGCGTGGGCGATTTGTCGGAAGTGGTGTCGCGCGAAACCGCCGACCGCGCGGCGGCGACGAAAATTGGGCACGGGCGAGAGCTCCTCCAGGCGTCGACCAAAATGTTCCGCGAAATTGAGACCGACGCCGAGATTTTGGGCCTCTTGGCGTCGGGCCACGCGTACCCGCACGCGCATGGCGTGGCGAGCCACGTGCTGGAAGACGCGCTGAAGGCTGAAATCAGCGAACCGGACAAGTATAAGCAAGCCCGTGTGCCTGCACATTACTCTTGTGTTGTGCGTTTGATTATCGCAAGCACTATTCAGTAAATGAGCCAAAGACTTTCAAAAGTAGAAGTGTTTGAGGCAGACGTGTTGATTATTTGCGAGTACCTTACACTGCGTCTTTTTCTGTCTTGTTTTTGTGCGTCTCGTCCCAAAAGGTACATCTCTTTGGCCGAAGCGTTCGTGCAGCAAGTGCGTCAGTTGGAAGCGATTTTTCGTCGGGAAAAAGGCACGCTGGAAACTGAGGACCTCGAGCGCAACGAAGAAATGGATCGCCTGCGCCCTGCGGTGGAGCGGCTGAACGAACTGCAAACGGTGTTTGAGGCCAGCGGAATTCCCAACTACGACAAGGTATACTACATTGGTGCGAGCGTTTTTTTTGTTTTTTCACAGACGAACGAACGAACGAATGCACGCTGTTGTTCCCTGGTGTTTATATGCTTTCTGGATATTTTCTCATTCGTGGCCCTCGTATGCGTGCTTCTTTTTTTTTTTGAAAAGGTGGCTGAAGCAGTCGCGAAGGCGATGGAGGCTACTGACGCTGCGCGCACCGCCATTGACGGCCCCACGCAAGACCGCCCGCCCACGCGGGTGCTCCGGGACCTGGTGCGCGACGCACAGCAGCTGGTGCTGGTGGCCGAGCGCACTTACAACGAAGAAGTCGACCGCAAAGCTCACCTCGAGCGCGAGACTTCGGCGGCCAGTGGGGAACTCGAGCAGGTGGAGCTGCGGCTGGATGCGGTGGCCACGGAGATTGAGGAGTCGGGCATGACGGTAGCGCACCTCTCGGAAGAGGCCTATTCGGTGGCGGAGAACGCCGTGGCCCAGGCCAAGAAGTTGCTCCGAAAAAACGCGAGCCCCGGCGAGATTCGCCTGGCCACACAGCAAGCCATCGACAGCGTCCGCGGCGCTGAAGACTCGTTGGACAAACACAAGAGCCGCCTCGTGCAGGTAGGGGGTAGACCTTCCTGTTTACTTGTTTGTTTTTTTGTTCCATGCTTTCCGTTTCGTATGTGTTCGTCGAAACACGTCGATGCAAGCCTTGGTGTTTCTTGGCACAGTTGTATGTCTGCGGATGCTTTTCTCGTCCTCGCTACTCCCCCGAATTTGAAATTGACTCCCATCTCCCACCTTATCCTCTCTTCTTCGTTGCTCAAAAACAGGTGCAGAAAGTGCGCGACGGCGAGCAGGCCAAGCTCGACGCCGCCACCCAGCTGCTCGCGCAAGTGACGGACCTCT
>Ga0307982_1004448_pt1 | contig 11073 bp, 6 predicted proteins | sample OrgLakmetagen989_FD_201847 | JGI IMG/M metagenome (GOLD analysis project Ga0307982, IMG submission 201847) | Saline water microbial communities from Organic Lake, Antarctica - #989 | ecosystem: Environmental > Aquatic > Non-marine Saline and Alkaline > Saline | place: Antarctica: Organic Lake... | reverse complement strand
CAGACCTGCGTGGCGTGTTTGATTACGCGAGCTTGAGCACTGACGAGCTTAGTCATGTGCAGCGGTTTGCTCTGCTGGTGAAGAGCGACTCCCATGGCGCAGTCATCCGCACTGCACGACCCCCCTCTGGCACAGGCTCCACCTGAGCAAATCGTGAGGTGGCCTCCAGCTGAGAGACCGCTGCCGTGAGTGACATTCGTGTGTGCACGATGCAATGGATTTTCAAACAGCTCCCTAGGTTGAGACCTGCTCAGTGTGTCACTGAGTACTTGTATTGGCCACAATGGTGTGGGTGCCTGCTTTCGATGTTTTGGACGGCGTGCCGGTGTCTCAACCCATCCAGTCCTGTGTCAGGTCAAGGGGCCATAAAATATATCGAATCATGCGCTTCTGCCCGTGAAATAAAAGGATCTCCCGCCAAGTTGCATCTTACATGTGCACACTTCTGCATGCAGTCTTAAGCTCGCCCCACTCTCTCGGCTTGGGATTCACTGTACCCACTCGACTGTTGCTGTGTGCAGCAAGGTCCGCTGTAGTTTCTGCGGCCAGATTGACAGGGCAACCTGGTTTTCCCATCCAACCCGCCAGTATTTGTTGATCTTTGGACGCTTGACATACCACAGGTGCTTGTATGAGTCAGCCAGGAAAGAATGGCCTGAGCGGTGAGTACTTCATTGCTGGGACGACGGCGAGTCGCAGCGACCAACAACCGTAATTGGCGAGAAAAGCATATTGTTTAGGTGATCTGCGCCACTTGAGCAGCTGCAAACATTTATCAATATGTATTGTTGCTATTTAGTTCTTAGCATGAGTGAATCTTTTTGCTCCAATGCTACCAGCCCGCACTTCAGCTGTTAGCGTGCAATTTCCGCAGGCCCTCCCTCCGCACCGCCGCGCCCTGCTATGAACAGCAAGACCAGCCCAACTGGCAGCACTGGGAGCAATGATTCACGCGGCTCCCCCATATCTTTGTCTTCGCACCCCCCACCGCCACGCCGCCCAAGCCAAATGCCGAAGCCTGGGACTGTGGGACCACGCCCTGGTTTGCGCAGCAATCGGCCCAGCCAGCCACCGCCTCCGAATGCGAAGCAGCCAAAGTCGTCATCGTCCCCAATTGGGGCAGCTGGCGCAGGTGGTTCCAAGCCTTCGGCTGCGGCTGCACCACCTGTGTCCCCGCGGCGTGTGTCAGTGTCCGCTGCGGGGCGCCCACCCCCCCCTGCATCCCCCCGTGGCTCCCCCAAGAAACAGGAGCCCTCCTCGCCAACCCCCCCTAAGGCCGAAGATTCTGCGCCTGCAGCTGTATCTGCTCCCAAATCCAAGCCTGCACAGCTGCCTCCGATTGATACCTCGAAGGAGGAAGATGTTGATACAGCAGATGAAGGGGGGGGCTCAGTCCCACAGACCCCTCCCAAACCCCGGAGCATTCACTTGCCCACTGATGACAATGAAGATGATACAAGCACAGCTATGGCTGGTCCTGACAAGTCCACCAACGTGAAAGCAACACCCCCCCCCAAGAGCTCGGCGAAGCAGCGGACCCCCCCACCATCTACCAGCGTGCGCACACGTCCCCCTTCCATGGCGCCGGTGCTGGAAGAGGAGGGGGCTACTGATAGTGAAAGTGAAGCTGACTTGGCGGGGCGCCCCGCGCAGCACAGCGCCTCCAGCGCTTTTTCTGCAACCAAGCCTAAGCAGGGGGGGGGCAAGACTGCGCCTGGACCCCCCCCTCAAAGCGCCAAGCAGCCAGATGCACCCCCCAAGGCACCCCCAGCGCCTCCTGCTGGAGACAAGCCCCCGCTTGCTCCTGGCCCAGCAGTTGAATCCAAGGAGCTACCTTCCGCGGCTGAATCGCCCAAGACCACAGCGGGGAGCGATTCCCCCACCCCTGACACGGATGACATTGGCAGTGAAAGCCCGCTGAAACGCCGGGTGAGTTGGACGGAGCGCATGCGTTTAGACCAAAGCGCCATGCAGGACAGCTCCACACCACCTGATGTGAGCGCCCGCGAAGCGACGGGGGAGGATGCCCCGAAGGCCCCCCTAACACCGGACAGCGTTCGGCGCAAGAGAGACAAGAAAAGCAAGAAGGAGAAGAAGCTCAAGAAGAAGAAGTCCAAGAAGCACCTGGATGAGCAGGAGGATGAGGGCAGTGTGTTCTCATTCCCCGACGAGGGTGATGAGGGGGGGTCCCCGCGTCGGAGGAATAAGGGAGGCCGTGGTGATTATGGAGAGTATGATGATGCCGAGGCTGAGTATCCACACTCTCCGCGCCGATGGGCGGCTCGAAGCCTGAGCCACGCGGATTTGTCTGACGGGGAGCTGGCCGACCTGCACGCCCACGAAGTAGCCATGGCAAGACAAGGCTTGGACATTTACGGGGAGCCCTTGGAGCCAGACCATGATGCTGCACTGCATGTGCTGGATCATGTTTCTCAGACGGGGGGGAGTGTGGTTCCCGGTGGTCCCCTAAGTGTGGGCCCACCGGGGGAGCCTGTGGACAAGGGCACAGCCATGCTGCAATTGATGCAGATGCAGATGCAGATGATGATGCAACTGAGTGGTATGCAGCCACAGATGATGGGACAGTCTGCAGTTGTGCCACCACAGCCCAGCACCCACCCTTCGCAGTCTGCAGCTTGGCAGGCACACACCGCAGGGCGAGCAGGCGCCCCCGCCCCCTCCATTGCCCACGGCCGCATGCAGGATGCGGGAAGGAGTGCGCAGCGCAGACGCAAGCCTGCTGATGTGCCCAAGGCGCCCACACCCCCTCCTGAGGTTGGGCGTGTGTCCACCGCGTCTGAGCCATCCAGGTCGCCGCCCCCCGACCCAGCGAGCGATGGCGGGGGCAAGAAGAAATGGAAACCCCCCGCCCCAGCGCAGGGGGCTCCGCCTGTAGACTTCAGGCCGCACGCCAGTCGGACAAAACAGGAACCCATGAAGGCCGGGCCCTTCTTCGCAGGGGCAGTCGCTGACTCCTCTGCTTCAAACGCAGACGAGAAAGTGAGCCCCCCTGCCCCCCATCAAGAGCAAGCGTTGGCGAGCACTTCGTCTGACAATGCTTTGAGCGCTCGGCGTGGATCTAGTAGCAGTACCCTGGGGAGCAATGCTTCACACGCAGCCCCCTTGGAACCCCTTGCTGACAACGCCCCTAAGACCCTGGAGGCTGACGAAGCTTACCAGGGCGTAGCTCAGTCCTTGGCAAATGTCAGTGCCATGCAAGAGGCCATGCAGCAGCGCATGGCAGCCTCTGCGGCAGGCAAGGCTGCTCCGGCGATGCCCCGGGTGATTCAGACCCCCCCTTCAACTCCTGGTGGGGCCCCCGGGTATATGGTGGTGGACCCCAATGGCCTGTCCCCCGCAGCCGCAGCACGCATAGCGCAGCTGGCAAAGGACAAAGCTGACGGCAAGCTGGGGACCACACCAGCTGGATGGAGTGCAGAGGGCCCCCCCCGACCCCCTATTGCAGTGCCACCTGCCCCGCCCTCAGCCATGGCATCCCCCCCTTCACAGGGCCCATCCTCGGCAGAGAGTGTGCCCTTGTCTCCGCTGGTCCGTGTGGCCTCGGCTGCAGCGCTGAAGGACGATGAGAAGGCGGCTACAAGACACCCCGTGGCTGCAAGCAGACCCACCCCCCCATCCACCCTCAACAGGGGGCCCCCGTCAGCAGTTGAGCAAGCCCGAGCACGAGCAAAGGCACAGGCGAAGCAGTTGGCCAGTGATGCTCAAGCAGTAGCTGCAGCTAAGGCCTCAGCTGCCGCTGCGGTAGCCACTCCACCAATGGCACCCACCAAGCCAGTTCCAGCCGATGGTGCTCCCCCCCTTACTGGGGTACGCAAGTCAGGCGCAGCACCCCCCCCAATGCTTGTGCGGCCTGCGGCGGCTGCCTCTGCTTCTGCCGGTGTCCCCGCTGCCCCCGTCTCCCAGCCCAAGGGCAAACAGCAGCGTCCCCCCCGAGCATCGCCGGCACCAGTGCCGGGGGGCTCCGCGCCTGTGACCAGGGAAGTGCTGCCTGAACGGGGATCTGCCCCACCGCTGCCCCCTGGCATGAGTGTCAAGGCGGGTGTGGTGGAGCCTGCTCCGCGTGCGGAGCCGGTGACTGCCCGTGGCCCGAGCTCCGCACCAGCTTCCCATGCATCCCCTGGGCCAAAGCTGGGTGCACCGTCTGCTCAAACAGGCAGCAAGCTAGTCCGCACTCCCACATCCAGTGCTCGCAGTGTGGTGCCTCCCCCCCAGCCGGTAGCCGCAGGCGGCACAAGCAAGCCCAAGCCCATGGTGGCTGGGAGCACTGACTCGGTGATTTCCATGGTTGTCAAATCCGATGGGCAGCGGCAGCGGCCTGCACCATCCACCGCCCCTCGCACGGGCTCAGTGAAGGCGCCCACCGTGCCTGTGACCCCTACCCCCCCCAAGCTGCCGAAGGGGCCCCCTGTTTCCCTTGTCCAGGCCATTGCGCGCGCTGCAGGGGCACTTGGGGTTCAAAACGCCATGGTGGGCTGCTCTGAGGCTGTGTCTGATGTGCAGAACACAGCCCGTGTGCTGGCTGCCACCTCCACTGCCCTCGCCACCACCGCTCTGCAGCGGATAGACGCAGCGACGACTCTGTGCACAGACGCTAGCAAGGCAAAGCAGTCCATGCAACGCATGGCTGATGCACACGCAACCCACCTGCAGAAAATAGCAGAGGCGCATTTCCGCCCTGGCTCCCACCTGCACCGGCTGCAGGGGCAGGTGCTGAGCACGCAGGCGGACACTGAGCGGCTCAAAGCCCGAGCTGCTGAGTTGGCCCGGCAAGCCAGACGCACGCAGCAAGCCATGCTGCATACCAGCAGCGCGGAGACAGCAGTGGCTGCTTCGAAGGTGCGGGGCGCCACCGCCGCCACCGCCGCTGGAATGGCTGGCGTGGAGCAGGAGGTTCTCATGTCGACCCTTGAGTCTGCACTGCGCAGTCTGCGGGCCACTGTGCAGGAAATCCACGCCGCTCGGGACCAGCAGCGCCGCGCTGCCCTGCAGCTTGCAGCGTCTGCCAGTTCGGAACAGCAGCGGGAGGACGCGGAACAGGTTGAGGAGCTGCATGATCGTGTGCAGGCGGCGGAGGCAGGAGTGCGGCATTTGGAGCTTGAGCAGTACTCGACACGCATTGCGGCCAGTCGAAACGCCCTGCAGGCGCTGGATGCTGGGGACTTAATGTCCACCATTGCCAGGCATGGCAGGGCGCAGGAAGCCAGTGGCTCCCCTGTTGACACACACCCCCAGCTGCTCGCGGAACTACCACCAGTGTCCGCCGAAGCAGCGCGTGCCGTTGAAATGGCGCTTGGGCACATTGTGCGGGGAGTGTACGAAGGCCACCAGGGTCTGCTCAGCGGCAGCAGCGTGGGCGTCGGCGGCGAACACAGCGATGATGAAGGCAGCGCAAGCGTATTTACTGGCAGCTCCCGAACCTCAGTGGGCGCCGAGTCGTGGGCTTCTGGCAGTGCTGTCTCTGAACGGCACGTGGATTCTATGGTGCACGCCATTCTGTACGGCAGCCAGCCTGGGCGGGTGGGCGGAGCTGTGGTCCAAGAAAGCAAGGCGGAACAGCATGATGCTCTGGATGTACACGAACAAGATTCATTTCAAGGCGAGAACAGCGATAGTTGGAGCAGCAGCGGCAGCAGCAACAGCCACGGCAACAGCAGCAGGGGACAGGGGGGGGTTGAAGCGATGCTGGCTGCACACTGGCACACGGAAGCCATGGCCAAGGTGGCAGCTGACGGCATTGCAAGCGCGTGTAGCACTTCGTTGTGGCAGCAGGTGCTGGCGCCCTCGCCCGTTGCCGGCAAGGCAGCCCCAGCGCCGGTGGCAGCGCCGGTGGCAGCGCCGGTGGCAGCGCCGGAGGCAGTCCCGGGGGCGACGGCGCTGGCGCTGCCACCTGCCCCATGGCAGCCTGTGGGGGCACACACAAGCGCCTCTGTGGCACGGGAGACCGCACGCGGGTCAAGGCCGGTCCCAGGGCAATTGCAGCACACCAAGGGGCGGTTTTCTGCCACTCGGCAAGCGTCCGCTCACCGGCTAGCTGCCGCTGCTGCTGGCACGGATGCCTTGACAGCTGTGGGACAATCTCACATGACCGCTCTGGACAAAGAGCTGCAGCGACGAATACGTCAGCAATTTCAATGAAGCCGGTGCAACAAGTGTACATATTTGCTCTTTACTACTCAGCACACTATCGCAAGCGAATTGACGGGGCAAGGTCATCACTAGCATCCTCATCATTACTGTCACTTTCGTCACCAATAAAATCGACGACATCATCTGATGAATCATAATCGTCATGGTTGCTTTTTCTTGATTTCAAGACGTGGCCGAGCGGGCCATCAGGGAGGGGTGCTCCATTCGCATCGAACCCTAGCTCCTGCAATTTTTCAATTTCCGCGTCAACATCGGCTTGGGTTTTGCGCGCCGGACCCAAGAAAAGCGACATGCCAATGAGAAGACAAGCAACCATGACCATTAGTATTGCGGGTGACCAGGGACCAAACGTGTCCAGCATCCATCCGATCGCATCCTCCACTGGGTCGTCAAGACTTCCTGCCATGTATAGTACGATAACTATGCTCAGATGAACGGTAGTTTGACAGGAGCAGCGCAGCTTCTACCTCAAAACAAAAGGATGCCAAGAATAGAAATTGGACGATTGGACGTTGCTGGGGGTTGACCAGGCCTGACGAACATCGGTACTCGCACGTGACAAGCCTGGTACCTGGGGGCCTTCGCTAACACGGTGAAATACAGATAACCCCTGCAGTGCATCGAATACAAGCCGCTGTCGGTTCCGCGAGGTAGAAGCATCCGAGCTGTCGGCACCCTGAAAGACTGCTGGCCAGGCCGGTTTGTGAGTTCTTGCCCATACCTTCGCTGAGACACTGGTCTTGTCGTCTGCCCCTCTTCCCCGCACATAAGGCAAAACGGATGAGCCTGCCCTGAACTGCATGCAAACTCCGGGCTATGAACAGTGCATGTAATACCCATTAACAAATCCTCCACCAGGTTTACAGCATGCCGAGAGACCGGACTGGAGCGCATGTGAGAGCGCAGCCAAGTTGCGCCGAAGCCCTCAATTTGACTGGTGTGTATATGGGGGGCCCAGCGCTCGCGGTGGCTTGGAGCACGACATCGACGTGTCAACACGTATATATTTGAACCGTTGTCTGCTAAGTGCAGCACTTTGCTGCTTTGGACGTTGTTGAAGCAAGAGTGTCGGTCACAACAGGCTGCTCGCTTTTTCGTGAAACACTCGCAGCGCACTCTTTGCCAGCTTGTTGCTTTTTCTGCCTATTGCACACCTGACCATGAGTGTGATAATGCGAGATGTAGCCAGGAGCGAGGAGTTGGGCAGACGTTTTCTCGATTCCACCTTTGATTTTCTTTGTCACATTCACACCGCCAACGGTGGCACCACCACTCAGCAACGCAACGCGCTTTGTTTACATCTGCCTGCAGCCATTTTGCGGGCTGCCGAGGAACAGCTGGCAGTCCTCCCTAGACAAGATCCGACTCAAGATGCCTCTGCTGTTGGCAGAGAGCCATATGTTGGCGATCCAGCTGCACGCCTGATGCAGAGCTGGTTCCAACCAACAATTGTGTACTATGATGGGCGCAAGGCAACAAAGTGCGAAAGTGTGTGCTCTCATCTTCGCTACACGAGTGACTTAGTATTTTTACAGGTATGACCGGGCTGCACACTCTGACATTGAGGTGCCGGCAGCAGGTGAGTTTTTCGCAGAGAAGCTGCCATTCCCAATCACCGCACCTCACACCTTCGTGCAGTTGTGTCCGCTGCCGGGCACTTCCACTTGGGCAGGAGCGAAAAAACTGAACATGGGGTTGACTGTTTTTCTGTGCACTCAGTCAAGTCCAAGAACATGACTGCACGCAAATCTTTCAATCCAAACACCGAAGATGGTCGCGTCATCTTGCATGAACTGCGCTCAGAGCTGCAGGGTCGCCGCGGAGTTGTCATTCTCAAACTGTTGGCATTATCTCTTCCACTCACTTCCCAGCACAGTGAGCGCCCGTTTCGTCTGCTTTGGACCTTGCCTTGCGAGGGGAAAACTCTCGTGCAAATCTGCACTCCGCCGTTCACCGTTGCCAAGCGCACTCCAACTCGAGGCGAAGCCGTGCTGCAGTTCGTGCCATCACGCACTGAATTTCCCGAAATTGGAAAAGAATCCACAGATACCCTGCTTCGCGCAGTCGTGGTCAACAGCAAGGCAGGTGTGGGCTATGAGCCAGCACCGCCCGGCATGCCAGGCTTCTCAGGCATCCCACCCCAGCCCGGGCTGCCACCAGGCACATCAGCAGCTATGCCTGCACGTAGTGCTGCCATGCACGGCACCTTCCAACACCTGCCAATCGTGGTGTCTGCCCCCAACTCAAACAGCTCCTCTGGCTCCGCACGCCCCCCCATCCCCTTCCACCACTTGGCGGGAAGGGGCCCCAGCGCCAGCGCAGTGGGACGCGACCCCTCAGTGCACCTCCCAGCGCCACCTGCAGTCATCCCTGTGCCCATGCCCGGGAACAGGACTGATAGCGTTGCGGATGCCCGGAACATGGCTGCCGCATATGGTCGTGGCATGCCGGTATACCACCAAGGGTACGGAGGAGGCTACCCATGGGACATGCCGCAAGATATGCCCATGCACGGGCAAGCGCGCAGCTTCGTGAGTTATGAAGGCCGCTACCCTGTGCAGTACGTTGCAGCTGCGCCCCGGTACATACGCGTGGAGGGCCCCCCTGGGCAGTACCCCCCCCAGGACGACGGCATGCGCCTTCCGCAGTACCCCCCAGGTTCTGAGCAGTCACAGTACATGCCGCGCAATGGGAACGATGTCCGCAACATGCCAGAAGCTGCCTACACAGGGCAGCAGCACTTCGCCCCTTACACTGGTGGGCATGAAACGGCCGCAAAACAGACCTTCATGCCCCAGGGTGGACAGCAGTCCAGCAGCAGTGGCCCCACCACGAGCGGCAGTGGCACTGGCAGTGCTCCCGGCTCGCACCACAGCGGTGCCAGGACGCTGGGAGCCCCCCGGGCACCAGTGCAGTACCAGGTGCAGCAGGCACCCCATGGGCACGCCTACCCTACCCCCAGACCCACCCACGTGGTGCAAAGCGAAATGCAGTTCATACGGGGGGGCGTCAAGCGCCCCCGCAGCAACGGCAGCTCTGCGCAGGGCACACCGGAGCAGCAGAAGCGTGCTGCCCAAGACGACAGGGCGCGGCAGTTCACCGTACCGAGCTCCACGGGTGGCTTCAGAAACCTGTCTCCAGGTGGCAACGGGTTCGCCAACAGCGACGGCGGCGTGAGTTTGAATGGCCTTTCGGGGTTGGGTGCTGCCATAAATGCAGGCTGGGCCACGGGTGGGGGGTCAGATGCCATGTGCAGCACGTCTCCTGCTGTGCCCAACTGCATGCCTGCAGCCATGCCGGCACCTGTGCAGCCCAAGGGGGAGTGAATTGCCCTCTGAAGCTGAATGGTTCAGCAAAGCTGAACCTGCCAGCGGTGGCACCGCCGTGTCACACACGTTTATTACGCACACAGTGTTAAATGAACACATACAATTTTGTTATCTAACATTTCTGCACACATCGCCTAACGCTAAATCGCTCACTGGGCAGGTGTGCTCTCGGCAGCTGCCGCGGCGCCGCTGGGAGGGGATGCGGTGGGCGTAGCAGCCAAGCGGGAAGCAGCACGGTGCAGCTTGTTCTTGGCCATGGCTGTGTACGTGACAGTGCGCGTGCCGGAGCTGACCCAGCCGCCTTTGTGTGCGTTGTGCCACCTGACCAGGTACACGCCCAGGTGAGCCCCCTCCTCCGTGCCCTCCGCCTCAGTGGGCTCGTGCTTCACACCAGTGACGTTCTCGGGGCCGGTACACTTGGACACCATGGCTGTCTTGAACACCTCCTCGCCGCCCTCGTCACCAACGGCGGCCGTGGTCTTGCCGGGGTAGTACGTCACACTGTACGTCAGCTCGTCGCCATCCGCCCACCATCGGGACAAGAAACGCTGCCCCTGCTTGATAGGCACAACCTCCACCAGCTCTGACGACTTCTCGATCAGCTTCGTTTGCACTGCAGCGGAGAAGAGGCCGGCGCCAGATGCAGGCTTCCACGTCCCACCGTACTCCACGGGTGTCTTGTCCTTGCCGCCCAGCTGCTTGAACAAGGCCTCCTTGTAGTCGCTGCCGTACACTGAAATCTTGTTCACGGTGCGCTCGTCTAGCCACCCCTGCACGACGGCCCAGGCGGTGGTGAACATCATGGGGGCGTTGATGATGAACATCTTCCCCATGGTCTCGGGGTAGTAATCCTGGGAGATCTTGGAGACGCGGCTGAGGTACTCCTTGCTGTCACCCATGAACATGCTCAGCGCGAAGCCCTCCATGTCCAGGACGGTGCAGCCCTGGTTCACAGTGGTGGCCCCGTTCGGGGGGGTCAGCTTGCCCGCACGGACCTTGTCAGTGATCGACTGAAAGAGCGCACCGGAATCGTTTTCAGTGCAGTGAACATGCCACTTCAGCAGCTTTTCCATATCGCAGATCTTCAGCAGGCTGGTAACGTCGATCTTGCCGGTCTTCTCGACGTATACTGGACGGCAGTCTTTGTCCGTGTGGGGCAAGCGGCCTTGGGGCCAAAAATGCAAAATCTCCTCCTCAGCACAGCCTAGCAGCTCATCAGGGTCAGACGTTTTGACTGTATCCATGTTGAAGTCTGCTTTCCAGCTGTGAAGTACAGGGACAATGTGCGAGAGTGTATGTGGCGTTTCGAAGAATGGACGCGGAGAGAAGCGCGTTTCGCGGAAACCCTCCCTCCGCAATGAGCCCAGCAAGGGAGAAAGTCGCGAATTTCGTGGACAATTCTAAAATGCCCAGATTTCAGAACGCTTTGATTTGAACGTTTGATGACAAACTAATCCTACTTATCGCAAACGAGGTACTTATCTTGCAATTCTGAGCCATCTCAGTCGCTTTGGCGACGTCGAACTGCCGCGCTCGCAAGTACCGGCAAGCGACATCATCGGTCGTTTCGCACGAA
>Ga0307982_1004445_pt1 | contig 11080 bp, 9 predicted proteins | sample OrgLakmetagen989_FD_201847 | JGI IMG/M metagenome (GOLD analysis project Ga0307982, IMG submission 201847) | Saline water microbial communities from Organic Lake, Antarctica - #989 | ecosystem: Environmental > Aquatic > Non-marine Saline and Alkaline > Saline | place: Antarctica: Organic Lake... | reverse complement strand
GAGCTTTCCGAAGTTCTTCTGATTGAGCTCGTTGCTCGATCTGTGCGCATCCAGCTCGCCCTGCGAGCTTGGTGCTCATTAGTTGGTAGACGATGTCGGCCGCAATTAGGAATCGCATTCCGACATGTAAAATGAAAACTGGTAAAATGAATTTCATTTTACCATTTTTGGTCATTTTACCCTGACGACAAAAAACGACCTTAATGCCCGCAACTGCCTGTATGCCATTGAAAAAAAGTCCTCATCGTCCCATCGTCGTCATCATGTGCGTAAAAGAAAAATTGCACTAGTATGGTATAATAGAAAAAAAAAAAGGAAATATACACCAAATTCAGTAATTCCGAGAGAAAAACTGTGCTGCTAGCTGGCTTTTTATGTAAAAGTAGTAATCATGTATACGGAGAAGATCAGCAGAACCGAGAAGTATAATTGAGAATTGAGAAGTGTAGTAGTCGTGTGGCTAGCTAGTGCGGGCAGCCGGATAGCAGAGAAATACACCGTGAAACGAGGACGTGGACGCTAGAGGCTAGCGGATTACATTGAGAAGCTGGAATAGCCGCCCCTGCAGTCGAGCAGTAGGCTTCTTGCAACTGCAGGGGCGCCCCTAAGTAGTGGCATTAAAACTTGGAGCGTAACTCGTAATGTCGAATCCGATGTTGGCTGGGCTCGGGAGCCTTCTTAAACCAGGGGATAAGAGATTCGAGCTTCCGCCAATCAAAGACCCAAATGGTAAGGGAGCTGGATATGCACCCAAGGCACCGCCTGAGGTTGAAAAAGCGAAAGAAGAAACAGCAAAGCAAGCAGAGAACGAGGGAAGCCCAGCCGCAGAGAAAGAGATGGACATTTCTATTGGGCTTCTTCTAGGCATGGCCGCAACTTGTGTGACTGCGCATGGCGAGAAAGAGTTTGGGGAGACCGCGGCCTATTTTTGGCGTGAAGCGTCAAATGATATGAGATTGAAGAACAATCCTCGCGACGAGAAGTGGGCTGACTGGGCAACTGACAACGCACAAAAATTAGACGTCATCGTGACTAAAGAAAGAGTCAAACCAAAGAAGAAAAAAGAGCCCGTGCTTGTAAGTCTTTGATTTCAAATGGTTTTGCTTCATTAGATTTGCACCGAACTAATTCGGAACACTGCTTGCTGTATACGCACCGTATCTCAGGATGCGGAGTTGGGGAAGTTCGGCATCACGGTTGAGCAGCGCGCTGGTTATGCCAAGGCCAAAGCCTACGCGAAGAAGTGCCGAGAAAAAGAAAAGGGCGAGGGCAAGCATGGACATATTGGGCGAGGCGGCGGTGGCGCAGGCGCGGAGAAAAGCAAAGGCGGCCAGGTATGAGCTGCTACACCTTGGCCTCATTGTTGTTTCTTGCACAATGAATTGATTAACCTCATTGATCAGTATCACACCTCATACATTGCGATTATAACGCGTTTGGTTTTGCTGCGATGTTTCATGTATGTGCACGTGGTCGAAGTTTCCGAAGGGCAGCATGCCTTTTCTGGAAGAGGACGACGATGCTGGACGACCGAACAAGAACTATTGGAAGAAAGAGGAGAAACCCAAGGAAGCTCCCAAAAAGAAGAAGAAACCAAAAAACGATAAGTAGACCAACCTATCCGCCTTGATACTTATATTTGCAAGAGATTCGGCCGTTGTCTTTGGTTTTTTATGTATATGAGTGTATAATGAATAATTCGTTGAGACGGTTTAAAGTTATGCCCCCTACACATATAAAACATATATAATATATACGATATACGTACATAAATAATATAAAGTATAGTGCTAAATGATCTGTATACATATATGTGGAGGAATCAGAATCAGAAGGACACTCAGCCCATTCAGACTTGTTCTGAAGATTACGCGTTACACCTTTTTGCTACTGTATTGCACTGGGGTGTTTCTTTGTATTTTGATTTGGATTTTGTTGATCTGGAGGGTTCCTGTTGTTGGCGATGCTTGTTTCCTACCTCGCTAATGATACGTGGTCACTGCCCAGTCTTTCTAGATCAACCGATTAGGGGTTTATTATATTATGTATCAACTAGGGACTAGAGACTGGAATCTGCAGGTCAGAATTTCGAAGTTTGAACTTTCTCGTTTGCTCGGTCCGGCAATTCGGCATGGTAAGATCGAAACGCCTTGCCATGGTCTGGTCTTCATATACAGACGTACATTGGTACCACAATTGTACATGTAAGAAAACTGATATAGCTGATACTGATAGATAGCTGATAGCCCTCGTGGCTCGTAGCTAGTACGGTAATCAATAAGCATATGCATTAGGAATAAGGGTAAGGATAAAAACAAAAACCCATAGGAATATAAATGCCTTCTCTATCAACTGACATGCAAGTCATTCCAAATTTTAAAAAAATTGCTGAAATACCCCGAGCGTGGCTTCCCGCTTCTAGATTGGCCCGGAGAAATCTTCAGACGCCAACCACAGTCAGTTAGATGGCACCCGGTCTTTTGGTTACTAAATTCTGAAATAAAAAGTGTTTGGGCTGTTGGCAAACGTCATGGCGCATGGGTGGTGCCGCTTCAGAATGCGTGGCAATTCATAGAGCCCTGAATTCCTGCTCAATTGCCTGCTCGCACATGACCTGATCACCCATCATCCGGACTTGCGTCATGAATTACGTGCACACTCGCAGGCCCTAAGTAACCGCGTTCACCTGCGTTTGGCTCACACTCGTTCTCCATTGCGAACATTTCCGATGGCATTTGTGAAGCTTTGCCGAGTCGTGCTCCAGCGCGCGGCATAAATAGCCGCCGCCTGCGAGCTTCCTCGTCGATATTGTCAGATGTGGCGTCGATGGTTGTGCTGTTGTTGAAGTCTGCAGGAGTATGTTGGCGCTTACTGCCAATAAGGCGGCGAGATATTTGTTTGCTTGCATGAGATGCTTTGTAATTCTTCGTATTCTGCCAAAATGCTTGAGTAGCTTCTCCAATAGAGAGGTGGTTAACTCCAGGTAGTTGAAGAAAGGAAGTACCGTGGTTCATAGTCATGCGCTGAGGAGCGACATAGTTCGTAGCGTTGAGAATAGCCACCATAGAACTCAAGACTTGAGCATCTTTTATGAAGGTTACTTGATCGGCCTCTGAGAAGTAGACATAGTCCATATCTTGCCAAGAAGCACCACGCAAAGCCCCACGCGTCACAGGCGCGACGTCTCCTCCTCCGCATGCCACGTTCTCGCAACCGATCACTGTTGATGCGGGCAATTCTTCCTTCATTTTCTTCCCTTTCTTGGTGCTCTTTCTATTACTTTCTACATTCGCAGTAGCGTTCTCAGAAGTCTGGTTAGGCTTCAAAGAATGATTATTTTGGTCGACATCAGCACTAGCACGCGGCTGGAGCATCAAGGCTTGCGCTGCTTGCAGTAAATGGAAAGGAAGGTGCACGCCAACAGAACAGTCGAATTGAAGCACGAGTAGCTCTGTATTGGATGACAGGATACTGTTTGTACCATTCACAAGTACAGCATCATTCAAGTCAAAGAGATTGTGCAACTTGACTGCTTCGACAGGATGCTGCTTCAAAACTGAAGCCAACTCGGTGATGGTCGTAGTCGTTGGCAGCTTGAGGTGTTTCATGTTCGCACGCAAGGTGCTGGCGTCACGAAGAGGCAAAGAAGTAGGGAGACTTATGCTAGGTAAGTATACAGCTGACCAGTGTCGTGGGCCCCACTTACTTGTCAGCACAGACAGAACATCGTTACGGTCTTGCGTGCTACAAACTCCAACTGCTGCGGCTCGGAAAGCCTCGAGAGCACTGCACACTGTGCCAGCGAGCTGGGCAACCTTGATGCTTCGTTTTGCGTTGGAATGTGAATTGCCGCCGCTTTCACTGGCTGAGCCACCCCAAAAAGGAACTAAAGCGACGCTGCGCCATCCATTCGCATCTGCCCCTGCGCTGTCACCGCCGCGAACGCGGTGAGCAGTTGGCCGATAATGTGGCCAGATAGGTTCACGGTTGCGGCGTTCACACTCGCGTTCCACGAGACCAGCCATTACACCTTGCCTAGCCTCGCTCTCGCGGTGGTCCCAATGACTGAGATGATTGACGAAGAAATCACGATAATCGGTTGTCTTGAAGCTGTACCTGGAAACGTCAGCAGCAGGTTTAATTCATAGTGCAGACATCAACAAGAAGGGCATAACGAACCTATTTCACAGGCACTCTAGAAAGCATTCTTCGTGTTAAAATGTTACCCGTAGGTGCCCCTTTCAGGCCGGCGTTGATGGTAGAAGATGTGAATGAACAAGTTGTGGGAGTGCCATTCAAGTGACGCTCGCGGCGTGAAGTTTACGTTAAGCAGGAGCTGTTTCGAAGCGAGCCAGGCAGCGCTGTAGGCAGTGGTCCGGGACGCACACTCCACCAATGACAGGGGCTCGGAGGGGTGGCGTCGGTAATCAATAGAACCTGGAGTCTCAATTCGCTCAATTAAGCGAGTTTCCAGAGGTTTCAGCCGAGTTACTGACAGGCCACGGCTCAAGAGATGCTGACGAAGTGCATACTCCACTTCTTCGCTCACGCTACCTCTGTTATCACTACGAGTGGCCGCAGTAGAATTCTTATCATTCGCCCAAGCAGCTGACTCGTGTGAGCCAAATGTTGGAGCAACAGCTGTAACAAATGCGGCGGTGAAGTTGAGGTGTGTGAGGCTTCCTGGTTGGAGCTCTTCTTTTGCGAGGAGGTCCGCTTCGGCTTCAATTGCACGAAACCTACCGCTAGCGTGTCGTCTTGCATGAGCTTGAGTGATATTGAGCACTTGTGCGCGATCTGCTTCCTCATTGCCCAAGAACACCAAAGCATTCAGTAGAGCCGCGGCTTCGGGTGCTGAGGACGCATACCATTCAGCGTGTCGTTTCACACGCCCTCCACTCAACAGCGCATGTGCAACTACCTTGAAAACAGCTTGCGATCGGGCGACGGCGTGAGATTCAATGGCAATCTTGCGCTCAGAGGACATGTTTATGACTGGAATCGAGGCGTTCACTAGGTAAACCAAAGAAGAATTGCTCATGAGAAGCACAGAGGCTAATCCGAAAAACAAACGAAGCATGCTTGAGACAATGATGCCGGTCAACCTCAGATTTCCGTAGATTGTATTCGTCTCTCTACTTAATGAAAGCTGAGTACGCTAGGTTAGTCAGCTCCCAAAGTACTTCTGAGCAGTAATACAAAACCTAAGGGCTTCGTGGCAGAACACATAGTTCATGGGCCTTCTCTACCAAGCCTACAGAGTAATGTATCTCGCGGACAGCTCGTAGAGTGCTGACCATGGTCGGACATTTAAAGCGGTCGATTAGGGTTGCTATAGCATAGCTTAGAATTGGTATTAGGGCGATGGGTCTTGGGATAGGGTTTCATCGTCTGGTGCCATTGATTGTTGTTGTTGTACTTACTTATTATTAGTGCAGCTTGAGTGATTTCTTGGTCGTGTTTGTCGGATTGTCGTGTAGGTCCTTGTTGGAAGGTTCATCCGACTTGAGTTGTTGGCATCTTTCGTGGTCTTGCGTGACTTGCGTCTAGTCTTGCATTAAGCTCTACCTCTCCGCCTATTTCCGCTCTGCTTGCCCTACTATCTGTTGTAGTCAATTCATTCACTCTTCATTATAGTGCCAATAAGTGCGTGCAAGATAGATAGGCGCGAGTCTTGCATCTATTATTCGTTAGTCAATGAGCTACGACAGTGTCATGCAGGAGTCATGCATTACAGCTGTTCGAGAAGAGCTCATGGGACTCAAAGCTTTAGCGCCATACGTGCCCAAGGAAGAATTTGATGAACGTATCGGCGCAATACTTAGTAGCCTGGCTCACCCGCCGTCATCCGCTGCAGCAGTGAGTACTTTTGCTGCACTTGCTGAGTGGGTTGCTAAAGGGCTGATTTCCGAAGATTCTGCCGCAGGAAAGCGGCGTGCGATGTTTGACACATTTGATACGCAAATGCTTGCTAGGCGCAAAGATATGTCCATAATTGCGAGCGACAGCGAAAATTCAGGTGGTGAACACATGCTTGCGGGTGCAGGCTCAAGTAGTGTTGGCGCGGATGGTCATCACGGTGCAATCCATTCGTCCGGTGCCACTTCGTTGAGTAAAGCTACATCAAATAAGCGCATAGCTGTGCAGGTGCATGTCGAGGCTAAAAAATTCAAGCCAGCTCACAGTAGACGTACGCTCGAATGCCCGGTGTGCTCAAAGCTTTTTTATGGTCAGCAAGGGCTCTCTTCCCACATCAAGTTCATCCACAAGGTGAACAAGGGAGATTCTACATCCCTTAAAAGCTCCCAAATCGCCGGTGAGAATGAACCAAAGAACGAAGCCACTCCACGAATGGAAGAGGGCAATATGAAGAGTTCAAGTAAGAGCACTCGCCGCATCTACACGGCGAAAGAGAAACAGAATTTTCTCGATATCTATGACGTAATTTGCCAGGTATTCTTCAGCATGAATCAGAGCTGACCACTGTTTTGAATACGGCCAAAGGTGTTTACTTGTCCTGACTCACTGCATATTTTATTGCTGTACAGGATAGAAACATTCGCAGTTTCACTGAAAAGTTCCAAAAGGAAACGGGAGTGGCTTCCAGTAATATTAGTAAGTGGGCCAAGCCAGAAACGCGTGCGCAAATTGCAGCATCGGTACTAGAGGCAACGGCGGCCGAGTTGGATGTTCATGAACGTGCTGAAGTGGCTAAGGTGGTCGAATCTGTAGTTGCGCAGATCGCAGGTGCAAATGAGCCCGAGCTCGAGATCAGATCTTGCCTTGACCAAGTGCTTGCCCAGGTCGAAATCGCTACAAACAAGGATAAGGTCAAGGCGAAGAGATCACGCGATTATCAAGGGCAGAGTGCTGAGGGTGGATCATTGCCAGTTAAAGAGAAAAGAAAGGGCTCAGAAAGGCGCCGAATCTACACAGCACACGAGAAACAGGCATTTCTCAACAACTTCGATGCTATCCGCCAGGTAGATATCAGCTTTCATGGAATGTAGTATGAATTAATGCCTTCATCAATATTTTGTGACTAATGCCATCCGCTGCTTGTATAGGACAAAAGTGTTCGGAGTTTCACTGACAAATTCGAAGAAGAGACAGGTGTAGCTGCCAGCAACATATCGAAGTGGTCCAAGCCAGAGATGCGTGCTCAGATTGCAGCGTCTATTGAAAAAGCTGCTGCGGCTGAATTATCTCACAAGCAGCCCTCACCCAAGAAGCGTCGTCGTGTTTTTGCGCTTTGATGGTACTTCTGTGAGACTGTAGCATGTGCAGTATGCAGTAGCCTCACCTCTTATAACGCAATTGTTATTCCGTAAGTTGTATTCTGAGAGGAGCTCATGGGACTCAAAGCTTTAGCGCCATACGTGCCCAAGGAAGAATTTGATGAACGCATCGGCGCAATACTTTGTAGCCTGGCTCACCCGCCGTCATCCGCTGCAGCAGTGAGTACTTTTGCTGCACTTGCTGAATGGGCTGTAGGGCTGATTTCCGAGGAAGCTGCCGCAGCAAAGCGGCGAGCGATGTTGATGTACAAATATGAACAAACTGTTGTGCGTTCAGGAATCAAGTCAAGTGCATTTGCGAAAAGCGGGTAGCAACACCAAATTACCAGAAGAGAGAGAGAGAGAGAGCAAGGCGATTTTTTTCTTGAAACACGATGCATCTTCTTAAGCCGCTGATTAAAGGAATCTTCGACCAGCGACCTTGTTTTTTTTTTTAGGAAAGGACTTCTAGTCTAGTCTAGTCAATACTTCCCCAATAACAAAGAAAACCAAATACGCGGTAGTCACAGAGGCACACACAGAATGCACTTATGCGGCTTATGCGCCAGCAAAGGACTTGCAAAGAGCAAAGCCGCAACTAAACTGTCAATGGGATTGATGATAATTTTGGACTCAATCGAAAGCGAGCTGCTACTAAGTAATATGAAGTGAGGACTGATGAGGCATAGAGCGATTTACTTCGCACCTCGTAGTGGGTAGTGCTGACGTGCTTCGACTCAGACCCCGCGGAGGGAATCGGAAATGAATTACCACCACGTCCATATTCACTCCGGCTTGTGCGCCTGACTTGCACTGCCCTTGTGCCTGTTGGCTGTTTTAAAATTAAAGAATTAAAGTGCCAACAACCAACATCCAGAAATAGAAATACAGAGCAATTCAGGTCATAATAGAAGGAGGCTAACCAGGCACTCATGCCCGAGTGGCCATGGAGGTGGTGATTGCGGTCCATTGTTGCTTTGAATTATCTGTCTGTTTGTTAGCCTTTTAATAACGCCCGCTCGGGGCCTACGTCGAAGTGAAATGGCCTGCTCTTCCGTTCCCTGGGCGTATTCTCAAAAGCGAAGTCCCCACCCGTGGTTCTATTTCCTGCCACATGGCCTAGCTAGAACGTGACATATAAGAACATAAGAACTGGTTCTTAGTCCCGCCGACTTCTTCGGCAGAAATACCACCTGGAGCCCAAATAGATCTAGATCGAATTTCTAGCGTATAATGAAGCGCAAGCGTATTCCTTTTCGGGGGGACTGGATTTAGTAACAGACTACAGGTTGCCATCTAATCGGCGCCTATTTTGTGCTTCTGTGACGTATTAGTTGACATATTTGAGTCATTTGATTGACGTAAATACGTTTGCGAGGCGACGAGTTGTTGTCTTGACGACTCGATACTCGATCGAAACTCTGCCACTCCTCGGGCCTCGGGCTAGGTACACCGTGATATAGATACTTGAGCTCAGTATGCATGCAAGTGCGCTGCTCATTCTCAAGTCCAATTGAATTCTGCCTTCTCTCCCGTGTAATTTTACCATTTCAATTTATTGTAGCCATTTCAATCCAGCACACGATCTTTAAAACTACTCTCCAGTTGTTTGTTCACTCCTTTCATGCTCATATAGATAGTTGAATCTCTGCCTGCTTCTCAATTTAGGAGGTTCTACTGCTGCGAGTTCTAAGACTAGACTCGATAAGTAAAGAATGTCAGCAGCTGAGTCCTCAACTAGTATGGAATTAATAACAGTGCGCGTTAAGACTATTGAGGACACATCCTACTCGCTAGAGGTCTCAAAGGACCTTACAGTAGCAGCTTTTAAGCAACGCCTCAAGGTTAGCACGTGGGGCTAGGTCATTCCACGATACTGATGCATTGTATTATTATTATTATTCTGTTATTGTTATGATTCTCGGTCCATACCTCCTATCCTTTTTATCTTTTACCCGATATTAGGCGGTGAGCGAGGTCTCCGAAGATCGGCAACGGCTCATCTACAGGGGCCGAGTGCTGCGAGACAGCGACACCCTCGCAGACTGCAAAGTCGAAGACCAGCATGTAGTGCACCTGGTTGTTCGTCCAATTGGAGTAACTAGCCCTTCTCCCTTATCATCGACCAGCAATGTGACTCCTGGTAGCGCCTCGAATGACCTTCCAGAAGCAGAACGCCGCAATCTGAATCAAGGGGGTTCGCCGGCTATTGCCGCCAACAACCTCTTCGGGTCGCTCTTTGGTGCTAGTCCAGACAATGATGGCCTCTCTGGCACCGCCCCCGGCCAGAACACCCGCCGTGTAGTTGGCGGTGGCTCTGGGGACGCAGGTGCGGTTGGCCGGCTTGCGATGGTGAATGCACTGTTGGGCAACACGAATGGTGGTAGTGGGGGCGGCAACCTCGGACCGTCCCTCTTTTCATCGGGAGCCATGCCTGTATCGCCTGCGCGCGAAGGTCCCGCGGTGGTGGACCCCAGCTCGCTGGAACATGTGCGCCAAGGACTGCTGACGTTGCAGACTCTGCTGACGGCTCACCCCTTGGTAACGGAGAGTGGTATTCACAGTCGCGACGCGAGGCAGACTGAAGCACTCTCTTCTCAAGAAAGAGAAGCACCTACAGTGGCAACAAGTATCAATCCCACAGCAATGACAGGTGCTGCAGAGTATACTACTCCATCGCCTTCCTTTTCAGCTGCTGCAGTGGAGCCCAGCGCTCTTCATTCAGAAGATAATGACTACGACGAACCGCCGAGCTTGGTGCCATTGGACAATGACATTAACTCAAAGAACCAAACCACTAGCACTCAATCCTCCGGTCTTATAGAGCAAAGTGTCTCTGGCGGTGGTGGAGGTGGCAGTGTTAAGAATGTTGTAGATGGCGACAGCGACGATGATGATGCGTTGCTGGGAGATCTAGAAGGGCCTCATCTGCCAGATGCCTCGAGGTCATCAAACAGCAGCCGTCGAGACAATGAAATTGAAGGTTTAGAAGCCCAGCGAAGCCGTAATTACCATAGTGACGATACCAGGAGCAGCAACGCTAATAGTGGTACTGTCGTTGGAGCCGAGTCTGTTCCCTCAGCACCTCACTATTACGTCGGTCAGTGGGTCGACTGCTGCGATACGGTACGAAGCAATTGGCCCGGAGCTGTTGTCTTTCATTATCCCAGTGATTACTCCTCATTGACTATCGCTCACTTTTATCCTCTTCATTAATTATCAGCTAAGCACCTATCCACCCTCCCTTTGTCACAAACAGGTCAGCCAATGGCTCGAGGCCACAGTCATGGCGGTAGAGCATCGCGCGCCCGCAACCGAACCCGCCGTCATACGCCAACGCCGCCGCGCCGAGACCTTGCGAGCGGCCCGCCGCGCTACCCGAGCTCTGCGCCGCGCTCGCAGCATGCGGGAGCGCGCGCTAGGGGCCCTGTCCGAGGCGACCAACCGGCTGGCCACCGCGGAAGCGGCGAGGGATGAGGCGGCGAGGAATGGGATTGATGGAGTGGAAGCTGAAGGTGCTGCTAGTGGTGCTGACAATGAGACGAGTGCAGCGATTGATGAGGATGCGCCGACGATAAACACCCAGTCTATAGCTCCCGGGAGTGCTGCAGCATCAAGTACCAGTATGCTTGACGCTGTGCGGAGGTGGCCTGACTCAGAAGAGGAGTCCAGCGAAGAGGAAGAAGCAGAAGAAGTGCCGGTGGAAGTGCCTGTGGCGTCGGTGCTCGTGCACTACAACGGATGGCCGGAGCGATGGTGAGGCGCTGTTCTCCTTGTTCCAATTTAGTAGGAATCATGTTTTG
>Ga0307982_1004443_pt1 | contig 11081 bp, 13 predicted proteins | sample OrgLakmetagen989_FD_201847 | JGI IMG/M metagenome (GOLD analysis project Ga0307982, IMG submission 201847) | Saline water microbial communities from Organic Lake, Antarctica - #989 | ecosystem: Environmental > Aquatic > Non-marine Saline and Alkaline > Saline | place: Antarctica: Organic Lake... | reverse complement strand
CCGAGTCGCCTTTCTATGCGGCGGGCTGCAGTGCGACTACCCCTTTAGCGGCGCTGCTGCATGGCGCAGCTCACCATTTCGCCCTGGGGTCGGACCCCCCACCGCCAGGATGGGCGCAGCACCCGAGCACTGAACTGCGGTGGGCGCCCAGCAGCCTCTTGAGGAAACGGCACCACCACAGCGGTAGCAGTGGTAGCAGTGGTCAGCAGGCGCCGTCCTCGCAGCAACAAGTGCAAGTGCGTGGCGCGCTGCCCGCGGAGTGGACTACGGTAGGTGATGTCGTGCATGCCAACGATCACGACCAAGACAACGCCGGTGAACACGGAGCGAATTCCTCTTCGTCGTCGTCATCGCCGCTGCCCACGCCGTCGTCTATCACCAGCGCGGGGTCCAAGCGCCCGTGCGAAGGCGGCGGCGCAGCCGGTGGGCTGGCGAGTTGGGAAGTGTACCAGGACCACGATTCGTTTCCCGGGGAAACCGCAGCCACCAAGCCCTTCGTGACCTTCGAAGCAGCAGCCAAATTGTGCCTCAAGCACGGCTACGGTGGCTTTACGGTGCTCCAGCACGAAGCTTGTTTCAAGCGCCCCGCCCGCAGCGAAGTGAAAGAGAAACGGCTCCGGTCCAAAGGCGCCGTGCTCTACGTAGCGCCTCCCGCGCCCAAGAGAAGGCTCAGCTCCGCGGGTCTCAAGCGATTGTCAAGCTCCGGGAAAATGTCTTCCGATAACCTCTTGGGCAACAGCAGCAACAGCAACAGCAGCAGCAGCCCTCAGCCAGCCTCACCAAAGCAGCAGCCGCCCACCACCGTAGTGCTGGTAGCAGCACCTTACTTGCCGCCGCCTACCGCAGTCGCTAAACTCAGCGTGGGCAAGAAGGACGTGTCCAAAGTGAGTGTAGCGGTCTCTCCAGAGTTTGATGCGCCGCCTTTGGCGGCTGATGACCCAGCAAGAGCGATGGGCTTTCTGCTAAGCCCTGAAGTTCGAAAAGGACCTGGAGGCCGCAGTGGAAAGCACAGTGATAATGGTCATTTACAGGGCAGCATTGCTGCTGCGGCTGACTCGTCTCCGCCACAGAAGCAACGCACCACGGGTGCTGCAGCTGTGTCGCCGCAGTCGCCGTCGGACTCGCTTCACAACGGTGGGCCTGTGCACCGGCGGTTCTTGTCGTGGACATGGCGCTGCCCCGAGGGGCTTGAGCTCGGCTTTTCGGCATTTTTCCACCCCACCCCTTCCCTCAGCGCCAAAAGCAGCATGGCCCAAAGCATCGTAGCCCCTTACATGCGCGCCACCAGTGGAGAAGGCGAGTGGTGCTTGGCGAGCGAGGGCACTGTAGTGTTTGAGTTTGACAACAGTGACGCTGCCTTCAAAGGTCGCGCGATTGAGTACGCCATCGCGACGCACGACCTTTAAATCCCCGTTGCGCACACTTCGCCATTTCGAGAAGTGCCAACATATCTCACCAAAATACTCGTGGGTTTCTTTTCGTGTTACCCTATATTCATCTACGCCTAGTGGAACTATGGTATGTCCATTACTTTATTCTTCGCCCTTCTGCTTTACTATCTGTATCTAAATCGGGGATCTAAAAGCCAAAGTTTAAGTTTAGCCGCACATGACATGTTTGTAACATATGGGATAAATTTACGCCTTTTTGCCATTGCCATTAAATATCGGGTTCTCATATCAGCAGGGTATATAGATCACGACTCCATGTGTGTTTAACTAAACCGAAAAAGGAAGGCGCCGTGCTTGATGCTTCTTGTTTTTTCCACTCCAACATTCTCAATTCCTCTTTCCCCTTCCCCATTTCCACTTTCCTCTTATCTAAATTCTAAATTAATAAATTAATATACAGCCATGAGACCCCCATTGGTTTTAAATACCCAAAGTTTTAAATCACACCATGGGCATTCACAGTCGATCCTCCTGGCCATATGCGTATTATCAAGGCAGGCAGTTTTGACTTGTTCGCTTGCATGCAGCCGAAAGCAAGGTAGGTGCGAAGAACTCTTCACCCAGCCACACCGAAGCCTATCGATAGATCTGGCCTTCAGAATGAACACCAAGCAACAAAGTACACCTACTATGCTTTGGGAAAAGCATATGTTTACTTGGCGCAATGCCTAGGATTGTCCAAGCGACTCGCTCGAAGTCTCATCCGCTTTGCCGTAGCACGATGGATGGCCGATGCGCCACCGCTGGTCGATGTTGGCTAGACTACAGTCAAATTCCGTCTGTAAATACACGAGATGCACAGAAAAAATTATGCTAAGTGCTAAACGCCAGCAGTAACAGTGCAAGGTAAAGTTAAGTGTTACTTCATCAAGCATAATTCATTGACGAACCTTTCCGAGTTTCTTGTTCACGAGGTTGTGCTGCTGGCAGAGCCAAGTTGCAAAGGCAGACCGGGACTCGACTCTCGGTGGGCTCTCTTTGACAGCTTCTCGAAAGTCTTCGACGCAGTGCGTGCAAGGGTACAGCGCGGCTAAGCTTTGAACTAGGTTTGAGGCAGCCTGCTGCTCAAAGCTGCTGGGCTTCTCGGGGTACCACGCAGCTGCGGTGTGCATCTAAGGCAGACACATGTGTAAGAGAAAGAATTAGTTAGGGAGTGGGTGAAACAAAGATACTTCAATCAGTAACTGGCGAGAGGAAGCGCAAACAACCAAATATGTTGTTAGAGGTGATACATGAAACGAGGACCTCCCTGACTTAGCTAACCTAGCTAGCCTAGCCTAGCTAGCCTAGCTAGCCTAACTACAGCTGTACCAAGGTCCACGTGGCGCGGCCTAGCTCTTCGCGTCCCACTGGGCAGGCCTGTGCCTCTTTTGGCGGGCCTTTCGGTTTGGGCACACCCAAACTTTGCTGAAGCATGCTCTTCATGTCTGCACAGGCAGGCCTGTCGCAATCATCAGCGGCTGCTCTTGACGACGCAGCCATTGACGCAGTGATGTCCTTCGTTGAAGTTCGGTCTGTTCACTTCCACTCAGCTATGTGACGCTGCGATTGCAATCGCTTATAAGAAGAGTACCGTTCGAGAAGGAGGCCTTCGCAGCCTTGTTAGTCAGTTGTCTTTACACTTCTATGACTAAAGACAGACTACACTGCTACTTCTACGAAAATTGCTGAGCTCGGCTCATGCATGAACTTATGAACTCATGAAAAGCTTCGAGCTTCGAGCCGGCTTCGAGCCGGCCTCGAGCCCTGACAAATCAACAAACGAGAGATGACACGTGTCCAAGAAGCAAAGCAACAAGAATTCCTCCCTTCTGGAGGGATAATTTTGGTTGGATCTTCGAGTTGGATCTTGTTTTATGCTGCTGAGAATCGACGACTAGCTTGACGGTGTCTACTTAGCTGCCCTAGCTAGCTAGCAAGCCTAGGTAGCCAGCACTACTTCTTACAAGTAGAAGTAGGCAAAAGATTCCCAACCCTTCCTCTTGCACGAGCTCAATTTCCTGCTCTTCTACTAGCTAGTCAATTGTACACGCATTCTTGGCAAGACAGTCCATATTCTGACTGCTTACAAAAAAACTTGGAAACTACTTAGTAGCAAGCCTGGTGAAGTATTCAGACCATTGGCCAGCATCTCGATAGTTATATTCGCCTGTAGGTTTTCTAAATAATCGTAGCATATAGCCGGGTGTAAGTCAATATGCCAGATGCCCATGATACACCAGCTGTAAGCGAAGAAGAATGCTGTCGGTTGTGCTTCGATTATGAAATTGACCCCGTTGGAGACCCCTTTCTCGTGCCTTGCAAGTGTGCTGGCTCGATGAAATTTATCCATTCGTCGTGCTTATTCGAGTCGCGAGTCAATAGCCTCGATCCAAAGACATTGTCCGAGTGTGGCCTTTGCAAAACAGTTTATCGCACCGTGGATACACAAGGTGTACCTCAGGACAGCCAAAGCGCCAAGTGGGAGCTATACATGGCTATAGCTCGGTACCTCGGCATCCGTATTGGTTCTTTCTGCCTGTGCGTCGTAGTACTGGGCTTTTTGCCTTGGATTTTAGACATTTTAGGGTACGACTCTAGACTCTTCGCGTCGATGGGCCTTGATTCTGAGTACATGCTGCCAGCCTCATTGCACGGGCGAGGGGTCGTTCCTCACCTGGGGCGAGGCCTCATTTCCACGCTAGCTTGCGCCGGTGGCTGGGCTGTCATGCAGGTACAAAAGCTCGAATTCGAGCTAGACATGTTTAGCTGAATAACACTGCATGTATGGCTTATTCGAGCTATGTTTTTACTGTATCCACTGTCTTTCTTGGCTGCTTCTGTACTCTCAGGTCTTCGCATCTCTTGGTGCTATGCGTATTCCTTTCTTTGATCGCACGGGTAGCAGTGGACGGCGCGAAAACAATGCTGGCGCCATTTTAGTGCTCTTGGCTGCTGCCGGCGCAGTTTACTTGTTGTGGGAGTTGGCTAAAGGCGCTTACGCTTTAGTCAGAGATGCTCGAGCGGTCGCTACAGGAACGATTCGAGGAGCCAATCGAGAAGCTCGAACCGCCATTGCTCAACGATATCGAGTCATCAATTTCGCTCCACCAGCGCAGCCTGATGTCGATTGAGATCAAAGCGAGATGGTGTGCCTTTGATATTCATAGGAATGGATTTGAGTGGGATTTGAGTATCTTTTCTCGTAATTGTAGTTTACGTTTACGTCAACTTATTTTGAGACAGGCCTCGAGGGGCCGGAATTTTGTAAGTGGCGCTGTCACCACCACACGAGAACAAACCTATTCAACGCGAAATCCCGCGAATATCAAAATACTCGGAACTCAGATGTGCGCCGCCTCTACCGCGCATTGGTACCTGGTATCTGATTCAATACAGTCAGGTGGAATTCGAAATTTAAGAAAAATTAAATCATGGAATAGACACTAGACTGGACCATATAATTATATATGGTAGAGGGGCACCACTAAGGGTGCACTAACTCAGGATATTAGGGGCGAATCTATTCTTGAAAGGACCAAGCAACTAGGAAGCCAAATGTCGACTCAGTCGCTTGTGTCTTTGTCATCTAGCTCTTGAAGAACTCGCGATGCTGTGTCTTCGACCGCACGATTCGATACGTCAATGTTTGCCCAGCCCATGTTTTTATATAAATCTACCGCAGACTTGAGGTCCGCCATGACGTACTTCGCCGACGCGTAGTCAGCTCCTCCAGACATTTCTCGCATCGATTGCTGCAGAGGTGTACTTTTGTCCGCAGTGCAGTTTGAAGTCACTGCTTTCTCGATGCGTGTCAATCGAATCTGCCTCAGCAATGCAGGGTGGCACAAGAGCCCTACCACTTTCTTGGGGTCCATATTCAACAGCTGGGGTGGCGGCGGAATGCCAACAACAAGCGGCACATTAGCCACTTTCAAATTGTATTCTTGCGCGAGGTACATAGCTAGTGGTGTTTTTCCACAGCGGCTCGGAGCTACAAGCACCACGTCGGCCTGTTCCAAGTTTACCGGCAAAGCTCCGTCGTCTTGCCTCATCGTGAACTCCACCGCCTGAATGCGCTGGAAATACGCGGCGTCAAGGGGCTTGCGAAGCTCTTCGCGGCCTAATCCAAGGGGCGTTTGGCCCAGGAACTGCGATAGGCCACGAATGGTAGGGCCTACAAGGTCCAAGTTTTGCAGCCCTGCATACGCACACATCTTCCCAACCTCTGCCTGCAACGATTCATTGGCCAGCGTAGACACAACGAGTGCTCTTCGTTCCGCGGCCAATCGCACCACTTTTTCAGCATCAGCGGCAGTTACCACGCGTGGAAAGAGCTGAGTGCGAACATCGCTCGCACTAACCTCAGTTCCTACTGTGAATTGCTGTAGCAGAGACCGAATAGCCCTCGTTGCGGTGGCTCCTGTAGAATCGCTCATGATGAAAATATACTTGACTTCGGAGGTATCTTCGTTGTCCGAATTGAATACATCATTCCGGCTATAAGGCGACATGATGACTTCGTCAAGTCGCTTTCGAAGTGCGGTCTCTAGATCTCCGCTACTGTTGTCACCATCAACGGATCCAACATCTGTGCCAGCTGAATTGGCCTGCATTCGAACATAAGACTTAAAAAGATGAGGCTCACCGAGCACACGATTGTAAAGAGCATTGTTCCGCCAGCTTCTAGATTTGAGGAGCGACCCTCCATCATGATTCAATCCGAAAGCTCGGAACGACCGCCAAAATAGGCATGAAATGAGGAGCGATTTTACGCTGGTGAGCATAAGAAGAAATGCGTTCAATGAGCACAGTTTTGAATGCTAACACTTGAACTATCGAAATTGTGCCAATTTTCTCGAAGCGTTGGACAAACCTACGAAGTATGTGGGGCTACAAGTTTTACGCGTGTGCCCGTGTTTCAGGTGTCATTCTCTCATTTTCTGCCATGCAAAAAGGTTGGTCGGCAGTTACTGCAGAAGCTTCTGAATCCGTTGGATGCTGATGACGAGTTCATGAGTCACTTCCCAAAACTTCCAGCACATCGTCATTACACGCACTTACTTTGACATCATCATTACACAACATTGTTGGTTTTGTCTGCGATGGTGCAATTTTGTCACGCCATAGCGCTCTCAGTCGCACTGAGTGGTGCGGATGCGTTCTCAACACCAAAAGTTGCGAAACGTTGGCTCTCACCGTCGTTTTCAACCACCCTCGAGAAGACCGACACAACCACTTCCCAAAAGCCTTCATGGACAACGAAGAACACCCCTATGGTACGAGAACTCAAGAAACACTCAGAACTGCCTGAAACTCTTACGCCTTTGATATAATGATTTTACTTACTTTTTATGTTTCCGCTCAGCATCCCTTCGGGAACGGCCAAGGCTCAATTGCTCCCACTGGAGACTCGCTGAAGTAAGTTTTGTTCGAAATTGAAGTTCAACTGATGCCACTCGCCTCCGCGGGCAAACCCTAACATTTCTAAATGCCCTGATTCATCCACTCAGGTGGCTCTTGGGCGGAAAGGGATCAAATCTGGCTGAGATGGCGGCCCTCGGGCTGAACATTCCCCCTGGGTTCACCCTCACCACGGAAGTGTGCAGCGAATACTGCGCGTCAGGGTCAGCGAACACCGCATCAGCACTGTCGCCCGCGATCTGGGAAGAGACGCTCAAGGGTCTCAAGTTCGTCGAAGAATCCATGGGTAAGTTGTGTTGTTCCACAAGTCTCTTAGTGCATATCATGGTCCACCCTCAGCTTTTTTTACTATTCACTGCCTCTGACGCTGACCATTCACGTGCTTGCGCTGCCTTGTTGTGCGTTGGTGTTTCGTGTTTGGCAGGTGCGAAGCTCGGGGACTCCTCCGCCCCACTCTTGCTGTCGGTGCGTTCCGGCGCAGCCATTTCCATGCCTGGGATGATGGACACGGTGCTCAACTTGGGCTTGACCGATGAGGTGGCAGACGCCATGGCGGAGAAGGTGAGAGATGGCCATCGATCGCCGAAATGCACCACGAGCGACAAAAACGATATTATTTTAATTCACCTCTGCATTTAAGCCGCCTTGATTTTGCCGTGAAAACATGAAATAATCTGAATTTAATATTGAAGAAAAAATTACGATAACCATTCCGCTTTTGTGTTTCTCGGCTGTCCAGACGGGTAATGCACGCTTCGCGTACGACTCGTACCGTCGCTTCCTGGAAATGTTTGGCGACGTAGTGGTTGGCATTCCTCACCACAACTTCGCGAAAGAACTAGACGCCCTCAAGCTGGAAGCGGGCGTGTGGGAAGACAAAGACTTGGCCGCGGAACAGCTCAAGGTATCTGATTGTTATTCCTCTGTCCTGTGCGTATGAATCTCTCGCACACGCGATGGAGCTAAAGAAATGATTTTTGAAACAATTACAGAGCAGTAGCTTTTGTGTTACTGTTCCAAACTTACTCTTCGTGTATTTTTTTTGCGTTCTCTGTGAATTTCAAAAACTCAGGCGCTCACGGTGACCTACAAGGGTGTGTACAAGGCGCACGGCAAAATCTTTCCCGAAGACCCCCTTGAGCAGTTGCGGCTCGCGATTTGCGCGGTGTTCGACTCGTGGCAGTCGGACCGCGCCATCAAGTACATGGACGTCCAACAGATCACCGGCCTGCTCGGCACCGCAGTTAACGTGCAGGTAACCGCACAGAACGAAAACGCAGTATTTTTGTCTCGTCGGAAGTTCGCGAAGAAGCAACAGCAATTGCTCGAAATCATCAACTAAACGTGGAGACTTCTCGAGCGCCCACGCGTGGGTCTGTGAACCCCATTTTTCATTGTACCTCGAAAATACAACTAAACAACTCCATAACTCAACCTTTCTTGGTGCTTCTTTACTTTCCTCTTCTCTAGGCCATGGCCTTTGGCAACATGGGGAGCACCAGCGGCACCGGCGTGCTCTTCACGCGTGACCCCAACAGCGGCGAGCACAAGCTCTTCGGGGAGTACTTGGTGAACGCGCAGGGCGAAGACGTGGTGAGCGGCGTGCGGACGCCAAGCCCCATCGCGATGCTCAACGAGGAAATGCCGGAGGTGTACTCGGAGCTGCTCCAGAACATTGAGATCCTCGAAAATCACTTCAAGGACATGCAAGACATCGAATTCACCGTGCAAGAAGGTGAGAACCCCAGTGCGAAGGTATCCTGAGTTTTCGCAAGAGTGAAACGTGGATGCGTGAGGTCTAGGCAGTGATAACCTTTTCTGAAACGGCAGCGACATAGTCTTCATAGTGGCCCCATACGTGGTGTGTTTATCTCTTTTGTTTCCTACTATCTCGCAGGCCAACTCTACCTGCTCCAGACTCGCAGCGGAAAGCGTGGCGGTAAAGCAGCAGTGGAGATCGCGGTCTCTCTCTTCAACGAAGGCATTGTCACGAAGGAAGCCGCTCTGCACATGGTGACTCCCGAACACCTCGACATCATGCTGCACCCACAATTCGAAGACACCGACAGCGACGAGTACAAAGCCGCCGTAATTGGAGAAGGCTTGCCAGCGAGCCCTGGCGCGGTGAGCTTCCTTACTGACACATGAAACCTCGACATATTAAATTATTGGCTGCCCCAATTTATGAATTTGAAAGGTGCTGCGTCTAAATCAATACACTCCAGTTGATCACTTAATTTGATGCATGTATTTTTACCTTCTTTGCCTTTCCTTGTGTGACTGACAGGCTGTCGGCAAGATTTGCTTCACGCCTGAAGCTGCAGAGAAGGTCCACGCCGAAAGCAAAGCCGCCATTCTCGTCCGCGACGACACTTCACCTGAGGACGTGGGCGGGATGTACGCTGCGGCCGGCATTCTCACGGCGCGCGGCGGGATGACGTCGCACGCTGCGGTGGTGGCGCGCGGGTGGGGCAAGCCTTGCGTGTGCGGGCTGGGAAGCTTGCAGATCAACGAAGCCGCTGGCACCCTGACACTGGGTGGGGTCACCTTGAAGGAAGGCGACGAACTCTCCCTCAACGGCAACACCGGCCAAGTGCTGAAGTGCAGCGTGGCCTTGGCGGCCCCTGCCATGTCCGGGGCCCTGGGGACCTTCATGGAATGGGTGGACGAAGCGCGCACCATGGAAGTGCTCGCGAACGCCGACTCCCCCAAGGACGCGGCCGAAGCGCGCAAGAACGGCGCCGGGGGCATTGGCCTGTGCCGCACGGAGCACATGTTCTTCGAGCACTTGACGGAAGTGCGGCGCATGATCATGGCCCCCAACCCCGACGCCAAGAAAGCAGCCATCGACGCGATCTTGCCGCTGCAGCGCGAAGCTTTCACGGGCATCTTCCAAGCCATGGACGGGTTGCCCGTGACGATTCGGCTGCTCGACCCGCCGCTTCACGAGTTCGTGCCCCATGCAGCGGACGCGGAGCTTGCAGAGTCCGTGGGTTTAAGCGAGGAAGAGTGCCAGGCCACGATTGACCGGCTGCGCGAGTCGAACCCGATGTTGGGCCTCCGCGGATGCCGGCTCGGCATTGTGTCTCCTGAAATCATTGAAATGCAGGTAAATAAATGACATTATGGCTGATACCAAGGCACTTATTCATCTGGTGTAACTCCATTCTTTTGCGGTATATTTTCAAGTTATATGTATATATATATATATATATTAACTTCTCATATTTTTGTCGCTCACCACGTAATTGCCAGGCGCGCGCGGTGGCTGAAGGCGCTCTTGACGCGATCGCCAGTGGCGTGACCGTGAAGCCCAAGCTCATGATTCCTCTCATTGGCACCGTGGCTGAGTACGCGCACCAGGCTGAAATCATTAAGAACACCGTTAAGGCTGTGTGCGCGGAGCGCAGCGTTGATGAAGCTTCCCTGGGCTTAGTGCTGGGCACCATGATCGAGACGCCTCGGGCTGCCATGATTGGCTCGGAAATCGCGAAGGCGGGCGCGCAGTTCTTCTCTTACGGCACCAACGACCTGACGCAGATGACTTTCGGCTACTCGCGCGATGACGTGGGGTCGTTCATGCCGACGTACTTGTCAGCGGGCATTCTGGAGCACGATCCATTCCAAGTGTTCGACCAAAAGGGCGTGGGTCAGCTGCTGGCGATGGCCACCACGCAGGGCAAGGCCGCGAATCCTGACCTGCAGAACGGCGTGTGCGGCGAGCATGGAGGCGACCCAGCGAGTATTGCCTACTTCAACTCGTTGGGCCATGATTACGTGAGCTGCAGTCCTTTCCGGATCCCAATTGCACGGCTTGCTGCTGCGCAAGCCGCCACAAAGAAGCCATGAATCTACGGAGGGCAATGACCTGTTTGTAGGACCTCTGATTGGCATGCCGCAGTAGTCGCTTCTCTTGCTAGTTTAGCATACCCACAGCCGAGTGGGTGCCTTACAATGACCTGCGGCCGGGCGCTCAAGGTTTTCTGCAAATACCATTGGACGACAGTCATTAATTTTATGGAAAAATCGCTTCGGACAGCTGTTCGCAGACACGTAAAGGCCCTCACACCACCTTAAGAAAACCCTTTTTGAAGGCCTCCGGTCTAGTCTAGTCTAGTTAATACTCTCCCAAAAACAAAGAAAGACAAGTACACAGCAGTCACAGAGGCACATAAAGAATGCACTTGAGCTGCAAATGCGCTAGCGAATTCGCTCCAGAAGGCCAAT
>Ga0307982_1004441_pt1 | contig 11081 bp, 17 predicted proteins | sample OrgLakmetagen989_FD_201847 | JGI IMG/M metagenome (GOLD analysis project Ga0307982, IMG submission 201847) | Saline water microbial communities from Organic Lake, Antarctica - #989 | ecosystem: Environmental > Aquatic > Non-marine Saline and Alkaline > Saline | place: Antarctica: Organic Lake... | reverse complement strand
TGGATACTGACCCGAGCCTGCGCGAGGCCCTCACGGTGGTGGACTGCGGCGTGCGCGAGCTCAAGGGCATTGCCTTGCCCGAACACGTGTACCAAGTCTTGCCCAACCGCCTCAAAGCTCGGGATTTCTCCACGCCCCCGGACCCCGCGGCCGTAGCTGCGGAAGCCGCTGCTGAAGAGGCCGCACAGAAAGAAGCCCGAGAAATCGCACGCATGTCCTTTGAATACCCTCTGGAGCCTCAGCCACACCTTGCGGGCGGCGGCAGCAGCAGTTTCAACAGTGGGGTTCCCGTCAAGAAGCGCTTTGATGTCTTTCTCTGTCATTTGGACAGCGATGCCGGGGACTTGTGCCGCCAGCTGCACCAGCTCTTGACTCGCAAGGGCTACAAAGTGTGCCACCCGTCGTGTTCCGGGGGAAAACTGCACTTGTACAGTGGCAAAAGCGGCAAAAAGAGTGTTTCTGGCGACGGCGACCAGAAAGGAGAGGCTGGCGGCGGTGAAGTCGGTGGTGAGGGCGACGACGACGACGACGACGACGAAGACGACGATCACTTAGAGCCGGTGCGGACCAGCCACTGTTTCCTCTTCGTGCTTTCCCCCCACGTGTTTGATTCCGTCGCTGCCGGCTGTTGGGCGGAACTCCGAGCAGCCTACGACTCGGGCTTGCAGTTGTTGCCGGTGCGCCAAGAAGGCGCTACCTGGAGTGGGAAGCCTTTACCGGATCCCGGAGCTCCGTACGTGCCCACCTACCAAATCGACGGCCGCGGTGGGCGGTTTCAGATCCCGCCCCTCTTGCGCATGCTTCTGTCAGCGCCTAAGGTGAGAGATGGAGCTAGCTTCGTCAAACGCAAGACATAATTTTTGTTACGTTGTACCAAAGTTTTTCGGACGTCTTACTTTGGTCATTATTTCGCCTCTTTGCTTACGCAGGTGGTTGGCGAATCGCAGGAGTACCTCGAAGCGTTTACCAACCGATTATTGAGCCAATTACCGCCTTCCATGGCCTCGGCGCGATCAGCCAAGGTATCCGAATAATCCAAAGGAAGGAAGATACGAAGAGCTTTTGAATTGGTGAACGGTGCATGCTCCTCGATTTACGAGTCGTTTTGCATTACACACGTATTTTTTTCTCTGCCGCACGAATCCAACGCAGGTGCTGGAGGACGCTGCGCGGAAAGCTGAAGAAGAGCAAAAGCGCGCTGCGGCGGCTGCTGAAGCAGCGGCTGCAAGAGATCGGGCCAATTATGCTCGCCAGCAACTCAGCCTTGAAAACGTCACGGTACTTCGGAAAGTCATTCGTTCGTTATCACGTCCTTCAATGTATTTATTTATTTATTTTCTCAACAGGACTTGCTGGGTGACGAGACTACCATCCAAAGAGGCCGGAATGATTCTGTGGCGCATTCTTCTGATGTTCGTGCACTCGCCGAAGGCGGCAACGAGGTATCAAGTAGTATTGGCACTAAAGCGAATGCCAGTAGCAGTAGCTCTGTGTCGCCGAGCCAGCCAAAAAAGCGCTTGTCGCGTGGGATGAGCTTAGGGCGCATGATCTCAAGAACCAAATCCTCGGACGCGGTAGGCGCTGGGTCGTCTCCTCCTGTTTCTCCGCAAGGAAGTGCCCTCGGTGTTGTTTCGTCCGATTCTGTGCTCGGAGTGGACAACAACAACAATGGAAATGGCAGTAATGGCCGAAGCAGCGGCAACAGCAGCAGCGAAGGCGTGCATGGCGGCTCGCCAGTCACCGCGCAAGTGCGCGCGCGCTCGGCGAGTTGGTCGGCGCCAAAAAAGCGACCCCAACCGAGCCGAGCCCGAACTTCAGCGCCTGACAAGAGCGCAAACAAAGGCCGTGCCAGTGGTACTACGAGTTCGCCGCCGCCGCCACCTCGTGACAAATCGCCTGCTGAAGAAATTAAGTCGAGGGTGGAAGAGCGCAAAGCGTCGAGTAAGATGCCGCCAGTGAAGTAGGCATAGGCATATGTACACTGCTCTATGTCTCTACGTCCAAGGCTGGTTTGGCCTGGAGTTGCCATTGGAGAAGTGAAATTACAACAAAAGCAAGGCCAAAATTAGGTCTAGTCTTAAACTTCAAAATATATTTCATGAGCAACCCCCAATTTTGAGGGCTCTTCTGATTCTGGCAGTGGAAGTGATACATGTTCCTTCGTAGTGCATTTCTCAGCGTCAGCGAGCCCCCTCTTTAATTCTATTCGATACCGACTTGCGAACTCTAAAGATGTGCCCTGGCCCAAGTCCAGGTCATTGATAAATGATTCCATTCCCGTCCAGAACGTTGACACCAATGTATTCTACGAAGTCAGCGCGGGCACTGACCAAAGAGCTGGGCTGTCTTAAGCTCTAGTCCCTATACGTCAAACGCAGCATACCTAGCTCAGTTGGTTAGTTGTGCAGTCCGTAAAAACGATGGTTTTTGGGGATGGGTTCGATCGTACCTGGGTGCGAAACTATTATCCTCCTCAGCGATTTTCTTCAGTTGGCTGGTGTGAGGTTCGAGGTTTCCTGAGAGAAGGCTGGATATAGTGAGTAACAGGTCAAATTTCCAGTCTGCCCACCCCCCTCCCCCGAGGGGTGGGCTGGATTTAGTAACTAGCAGGCAGGGTGCGATTAAGCCGGCGTCTGCGAACTCTCCCGGGCCAACCTTAAAGACGGAAAGTCAGGCACGGATTTCTGGACAGCTGCATAACCAACTGAGCTGAGGCGCATCTTATTAGGCACTCTTCCTTTAGAGCCGCACTTGGCTTTCCTGTGGGCCGCACTGGACAAAGGCCAGGGCGCAAAGGCTGAACTGGTTTTCCGGTCGAGCTCGGGGCTGCTATGGAGCTACTAATGGAGGTATGGAGGCTACTGTGCGGTATGGAGAGAAAAATAGCCCTGTCACTTCACTGGACAAAATGCGCATAGTACTTGGGAAGATCAGTCCGTCGTCCTCTGATGCTGATATCGAGGGTATCTTCTTGCTGATATGCTGATGCTGCTGGCACAATACTACTAGTACCTGTATGGTACGTAATTATGCTGTCCAACAACCAACCAACCAACCAACCGACCAACCGTCCAACCTTCATACCTTTGTTGGTCCAACTGTGATATCGAGTACGTTGTCGAGTTCATCGAGCTACGATTGTAGCTACTCTAGTAGCTCGAACCCTAGCTTGAGAAGTAGTAATTAGTTACCTCCCTTGCTCGAGTGCTCGAATTCCTACGTTACTACAGATAATGGTAGATGTTGAACCCTTAGAAATTATAAGAACATTTGTGGGTGCCGAATCTTCAGGCCTAATCTTTAGGTGAGCCTGAATCTGAAGTTATGAACGTGTCCGCAGCAGCTGCTGTATTGGAATGCCAGTTAGCTCTAGTGGTAGGTTCAACGGCAGCCCACGCCGCTCTTGAAAAGCACCAAGCGTCAATTGCCCCTAAACTAGCATACGCCCTTGGGGAAGTGGGGAGCTATGGAACAAGCGAGGTTACATTTACAGTAACCCCCCACCACCCACACACAACAAACATACCTTCATATCCTTCTTTCCTCCGATCCATGCAATCCGTAGCCTTTCTCACATTATGTTGGCGGTGCAGACCAGTTCCAAATTGAATTCATATTGCACGCGGTTCCTTTCTCGTGCCAATGCACAGCACGGACGGCGCTCCCCACTCAATAAAGCCGTGTTGAACGGGGACGCGGCGACGGTGGAGGCACTTATCGTGGCTGGCCCAAAGCTGGATGACATTGTGAATTCGGTGTGTTAGACTATAAGTGCAGAGGAAAGATTTTGCAATACGTAACTTTTGACAAGTGCTGGTGGTCACTGACATAACTTCCTCATGGCCCCTCTTTTGTGCATGGCTTTCCTTCATGCCAACGACAAAAGGATTGCGCCCTGGCCACCGATGAGACGTCCCGCAACATTGTCGAGCACCATGCTGCTGTCTATATCTCTGTGCTTAATGATCCAAGTGCGCTCGTGTTCTCTGCTCTTGGTCACTGCGCTTCTCTTTCGGCTTCTGAGGTGCCGTTGCCAGCGACGTCGTTGTCCTTGCGCGCATATCATTTTGACCCATTCTTCCTCTGGGCGCCATTTGCTGCCCGCGTCGCGGTCTTTACTTGGGCGCGAAATGTGTTCATCGCCCAGCTCGCAGCCACCATCCAACTCTTCGAGGATCTACCCGACGATTGCGGCGGTGACGCTCTGGAGTTCTTTGGGATCACACACAAAGAGGCAGAACTCATTGCAAAGCATTGCTCTACACCTGAGGCACGCGCTTGGGTGCGCGCTGTGGTTACAGCTGCACTCGCGGTAGGCACCACACGATTTCATCATGAGAACAGTGATAGCCACAGCAGTTGAGCGCTGCCATTTCTTTTCGTGAAACTTGTGCGTAGTGCCTGGAGCGTCTCGCGTCTAACACTCTCATTTTGTGCTACTTTGCTTCTTTCCCAGGTCACCCGGGCAAATGCAACGATTGACCTGGGGCCAGCAGCTGAAAAGGGCGACTTGGCAACCGTGCAGGCTTGCCTATCAAAAAAGGCCAACATTGAGACTATTGTGGTGCGTCCCATATTCTCGTGTGTTGCAGTGTCGTATATTTCTTTTGACCTGCGGGATGATGGTGTTTTTGATTCTGTGTTGAGAAAGCTCTTAAACGGTTAAAAGTTACACATTGGATTCCAGTGTAACAATCTTTTCATGCATGGCTTCTTTTTTTTTGCGTCTTTTCTCTTTACTTTTCTTCTTTTTTTTAATGTAAGAGAAGAACGATACAAGTGTGACAAGTTTCCGGAGGATAAATGTGTTGCGCCTTCCCTTGAAGAGTTTTTGTGCTTTGTGCACGAGTGTTTTGACGAAACACAAAAAAGTGTCAATTTGTTCATAGTGCGTCTTCTAACCTCTTAACCTCAAACGTGTGGTATGTGAACTCTGAGAAATGGCAGTGTTTCGGCACGAAAGTGAAGTCAATTTTGTCTTGTGTTTGTCTCGTGTTGCTTTATTGACATTTTCTCTTCGCATCTGTTTCCTCATGTACAGCGGTGTGGCCGGACAGCACTTCTAGGTGCCTCGGCTAATGGCCACACCGCAATTGTGGAGGTCCTTTTGAAAGCAGGGGCTGACAAGGAGGCTACGGACAAATGGGTAAGTGATAGAAGGTGAAAGAAAGGGCGACAGCACCGCAAACACACGCACACTCGGATGTGGTTGATGGGTGTGGGAGCATTGTGCATGCTCTTTCTTCTTTCATTTCTTCTTGGTTGAAATAAGCATTTCAAGGAGAACTGAATGTATGGAGGAGGTCTGATTCTCATTCTTGCACATGGATTTATCGTGCCTTTTTCTTGACGAGGTTGAAAGAGTTAAAAGAGCAATGGGGAGGGAGTACATGTGCATCGAAAAGTTCCTTCTTTGCATGTTTGCTTGCACGCGCCTGCACGTATTTTTTTCCCCTGGCACACAAGTCAGGAGCATTTCGCCTACTTGTCTTCATGCTTAACTTATTTGCTTACTCACTTCTGCCTTTCACATTTTGCATTGTGTTTTGCTGTGTCTTTTTCCTCTCTGCATCCTATGATTGGTTTCTTTCTACGGTATACATTCATGTATAGGATGGTTCCACAGCACTCATCTTGGCCTCGAAAAATGGCCACACCGCCATTTTGCAGCTCCTCTTGGGAGCAGGCGCTAATGGGGAGGCCAAGACCACTGTAAGAGAGAAAACGAGTGAAAATAGAACAAACACTGATGTGGCTGAATTGATGCAGCTGGCATACAGAGTGGGAGTAGGAGGCATGCATGTCCTGATCACTTTAGCTGTACTGCTGTACTACATGTGCGCTGGCGCAGTGCTATTGCTTTAATCCTTGTTATTTTTCTGTTGTGTCGGGAAGGTAGGGTTAAGAGGGGAGTTTTGTAAGGGGAGCTAGGAGTGCGAGCGATTTCATGTTATGAAAAAGTAAATCAAATTTGTGTTTGTTCGTTGGTTTTGCACATTCTCCCTCCTTTCTTGATCGTTTCCTATGTGATACCTGAACTCCGGAACCTTTCTCTTCTGCCTTCTTGCCGAAGAGGGTGTACAAGTTGGTAGATTCATTCCCTCACACCTGTCCCACATATACAGTAGAGAGGCACATGTCTCACACCTACTGTATGATACCCCTCACAAACGCAATCTTAACTACAGTACTCACCTATACCTCTTTTCGTGTTCACCCTCTACCCTATCTTTCTCTTCTTGTACTACATTTTTCTTTCCTCTCTCTGCTGCTTCTTTTGTTCACGGTGTGCCTCTCTATGCGTTGCAGATTGGTTCCAGTGCGCTCATTGAGGCCTCACGAGGAGGTCACGCCGCGACTGTGACGTTTCTTTTGAAAATTGGGGCGGACAAAGATGCCGAAGACATGGTGAGAAGTAGAGAATGAGAAGATTAAACACAGATGTGGTTGAATGGTGTGTCATGGGGGGGGTATAAGTCGAGTGGGTGGAGGGGACACGTTATCTCTTCATGTCCTTGAACTACATGTGCATTTGAGCACTATGTGCGTGTGCTCTTGACCCCCGGTGTGAGAGGACACCTCAACGGGTAGGAAATGCAAAGAGAATATCTGCATGTACATTCTTGTATGGCGCCCCTTTTATGATAAGGTTGAGAGAGTGAGATGAGGAGCTGGGAGCGTGCACGCTTGTGCGGGTGTTTTGAAAAAGATAGATCTTCGCTGTGCATTTTGCCAATAAGTTGTTTTGATTGAATGTGCCCTATGTAAATTTGATATTGTTTTTGAAACCGTGAAGGTTATATTTCGGTGGGAACGTGCCTTCTGGTTTTTGAGATGCCTCGTAAAGACCTTCAACTTCAGAACCTGTTTTTTTTCTCTTTTGCCTATTTGCCTGGACGAGCAAGTGTCGTTAATATCCTTCTCTTTGAGCAACTTACCGACATGTCTCTCGCCCGTTTGTCTCTTATTTATTTCGCATTCGCCTCTTCTAATTCTTGCTTTTCTTGTACTGTTTCTCAATCTCTCCCTGTTCTTCTTCTTTTTGCATGGTGTATCTCTCTACATGTGTAGTTTGGTCACACAGCGCTCAATTCTGCCTCCCGCAGCGGAGACACCGCAACTGTGCAGGTCCTCTTAGGGGCTGGGGCTGACAAGGAGGCTAAGGAGAAGGTAAGAGCATGCAAGAAAGGATCGCGTACACGCGTGCATACACACGTGTAGTCAAGGGGGTACATGATTTATGTTGTGGGAGAGTACTACTACAAAAATGATTCAAACGAGGAGATTATACGTTTGCCTCACTTGCATAGTGCTTCTTTTTTCAAAGAAGTAGAAAGAGTGAAAAGTAGAGCCGCGAGGGCGCGTGTGCGCGTGAACGATATGGAAAACAACTGCTTGTGTTCGTAGTGCGTCTTCTACTACAGTATCCTCTTAACTTCAAGCGTGTTGAAAGTGCAATCTGAGAAATGTCAGTGTTTCGGCACGGAAGTGGAGTAAATTTTGTTTTGTTTCGATCTCGTGTTGCCTTATTGGCATTTTTCTCTTCCTTCTGTTTCCTCATGTATAGCCGCATGGCTGGACAGCACTTCTAGCTGCCTCGGCTTACGGCCACACCGCAATTGTGGAGGTCCTTTTGAAAGCAGGGGCGGACAAGGAGGCCAAGAGTAATGTAAGAAATTGTGTAATAAAGTGTGAGAGAACCGCACTCTCGCAAAAATGTTGTCAGGGGGTGTAAAGCGGGGGCTGTATGTAGAGCGGAGGAAAAACAATATCTCTTCACGTCGCTGAATTACTTGTGCCCTTGAGCACTGTGCTCGGGTGCTTGAGTGTTTAGCACATTTTTGAAGGTGCTCAAGAATAGTTATTGAAGAGGTGGAGCATTCAAGAATGATGTCTCTTAATTCATTCATGATACGTTTTCATAAATGCATTAAGAGAGTCAGATGAGGAACTGGAACTGTGTGCGTGATTTTCTCTTTGAAGAAGAAAAGGAAGTGAGAAAAAAAACGTGTCTCGTGATCATCAAAAATACATGTCTCTTCATATTTTAAAACAGTTTCACTTCTTTTCTTTTTTTTCGAAATTTTGATCGCAATCTCCATATTATGTGTTGGCGTGTGCGTGTTGCGTAACACACCCATACAGGATGGCAAAACCGCCTGTGACGAGGCCGAAGAGCGAGGCCATACTGCGGTGGCGGCCTTCCTAAAGAGAGCAGAAACTTGATATTTTGCCACTCGCTTGGAAGCATTTATTTATTCAAACTTCGAACGTCTTTTTGATCTTCCTTCATTTCATTCGCCGGGCTTCCCAAGCACTTGAACGAATTTTCTTAAATCAATTACTTGCGTGTTAATTATAGCTGTTACATGAAGTAAGGACTAATTTCTAATAAGGGTTCGTCTCTTTTATCTGTCCAATCACGCATTTAGAAAGCCAAGCGCAATGAGCGATACGGGCGAATTCATACGACCACACGGATTGCGATGAGCCTGTATAACAAATAGCATAGTAGCTAGGGGGGGGGAGGGGGGGGTCGGGATAGAGGTAGAATCGGCGTGCGAGGTTTACAAGGGGCAGAGGCACCGCCCCCCCCCCTCTCCACATCTCTGATGGCAGTGAGAAAAAAATTGGAATTAGCGAGTGGGAGGGAGAAACAGCTGCCTTTTCCTTTTAGCCTTCTACGACAGGCGGAAAAGAGATAAAGATAAAGCGGGTAATGTGCAATAGCAATGGGTGCGGATAGCAAGAGGGGCCTCTGCCCTCTTGAGGTGGCATGGCGAATTCAGCTATGGTATATTGTTACGAGTTGCCGTGCTTACTAGCCCAGGTTGAGAATTCCGCGCAAACCACGCGGACAGTGCGCTTCATGTGCACGCGCGATTCACGTGGGGCGGCACCGAGCGGTGGTTGTATGTTTACTTCAAACTTGTTTCAAGGAACCTTTACGTAGTAAATCATCTTGTTTTGGCTCTGGGGGCGCTGCCATGCACACCTGCTCGTGGCTTTTTAAATAGCCTTCCGCCCCCGTAGATTCACTCAACAAAAGCCGAGTAAAATCCCAATCAATTCTTATTTCGTTTAGATGCCGGTGACTTCGGCGTTTCTTCGCATTTTGCGTCGGCGCCATCTGGATGCGCCACTTTGTCTGCGAATACAGGCGGCTGAAAGTTGCACAGGTAGCAGCAAACTCGGAAGATCTTCCCATATAGGTCAACTTCATTGATTGGCACGGGGCGGCGGAGAATCTTAAACTTCTGCGCCCTTCCAAAAGCACGTTTCGCTTGCTTTCGGACGCGGGCAATAATCGCACTTTCCCGCCTCTGACCGGATGTAAAAGCGATTTGCCCGGCCTGTATTACCGCTGGTACCAAGAGTTCATGGCGATATCCACGGAACTCAGCGTACAGCATCGCGGAGCTTTTGTCTGCACTTGTTTTGCCGTACGCATGAACCACGTCTATGAAGCCCGATGCCTTAGTAACCTCAGGGCCAGTGAGGCGACCAGGGAAGGCACCTGAGGCGAACGTAAAAGCACCGTTGCCACTGACCGCACCGAGAAATTTCACAGTAAGTCTTTGCATGGGTTGACTCCAAGTAGTCCTTGCACCCGCTTGGTCTTGTGGCATTTCCAACTCTTGCTCGTGCACGTCGATGAAAGCTACACGAACAATTTGCAAGAACGTAGTGATGACCGTATGACATGATGTGCATAGTTCAGAGAGACAATCAAGTTTGTTCTTGTTTAAAGCTCACATTCAAAATGCCATTCGTGCCCAGGATGCAGATCAAATGCTTCCATGACAGTTTCACCGGTGCACTTTCTTAATTGCTCGACACTTGGGTACCTGAAGGAGGAATCATTGCAGGAAAGCATAAGAACGCAAGCAAAAAAAGTGTATGATTCAAAAAAAAAGGCCCAATACTTACGGAAACATGTGAGTCATCAATGAATCGAGGAAGAAAATCCAGGAAGTAAAGTAGCTAGTAGCAGTGGCCTCCGAGACGGCAAACAGCGACGCAGTTAGAGCTCTTGTGTTGCCAGTGCGGAGAATGAATAGAGTTAGAGCCAAGCCATCCTTTCCAGACATGTTGCCCGGTCTCTTCTGGGTTGACGAGGGCGTACTGATGCTCAATCCACCGCTGTTGCTTCTACTAAAAGTAGGATCCGATAACCCAACAGGTGCAGCAGTAGTTTTAGCACTTGTAAGAGCCTCGGCATGTGTTGCGGTATGAACAGCAGTGTCAGCAGCGGCACCACCACCAGCTGTAGCAGGAGATTCTTCAAGAAGTTCTTCGTCTTCCAGGCCGCGGTATAGGATAAGGTTTTCGCACCCTGCAACTCTACAGATATTATAAAATGCTTCTAATAAAGCCAGAATACAACTTTACGTCCTTTTCCAATTCTCCATTAGCGATGGTCTCAAACGAAAGACTTTTCATAGCATGAGTGGCTTGTTTTTTTCTTTCTCGAGTTCGTCTTTTAGTTGAGCTACTTCTTGCTCAGAGTAAGCATTTCCTGAAGATCTATCTCTAATGCTGACGCGCTAGCTTCATCTGTTCCCTCCGATTCCATCTGTTCCATTCCATGTGAGTTCAGCCTGCTGCCTCGGATATCAATAGGAGGGAGATGAAGGTGGTCCTGGCTGTTTCCACCACCACTCATGACAACTTGCGAGGCGATTTAAGACCCGTTTGGGGTCTGGATACGCGTAGTGTGAAATATTCGGGGGTGGTGAGGAACCCACACCGCTATGACCGTAGAAGTGCTCCTATAGGCACAAAAAGGACTCTGGAGAGGTTCCGAGGTAAGCTCGATAAAGTAAGCACTACCTTGAAGCTCTTGAAATAGCGTGTAAAGTGAGGGCAGAGCTATTATTTAGTAGCTACGATGACCTCATCAGCTATGAATTAGGCCTTACAAAAATACGTCGAATACTGCAGCGGCGCGCGCGCCGCCGCGCCACGATCAACGTAGTTGATTTCAGTGACGTGACAACGTGTCAGAACATGGTTGATGTCAGTGACGTGACAACGTGTCAGAACATACGTAAAGTGTCAGAACATATGTACCCAGATAA
>Ga0307982_1004440_pt1 | contig 11083 bp, 13 predicted proteins | sample OrgLakmetagen989_FD_201847 | JGI IMG/M metagenome (GOLD analysis project Ga0307982, IMG submission 201847) | Saline water microbial communities from Organic Lake, Antarctica - #989 | ecosystem: Environmental > Aquatic > Non-marine Saline and Alkaline > Saline | place: Antarctica: Organic Lake... | reverse complement strand
AGCAGCAGCAGCAGCAGAGGCAGTAGCAGCGGCGGCACGTTTAGTGCCTCCAGTAGCTCTTACAACTACAGCCATGGTAGCAATCTAGCGAATGACGAGTCAGCGTCTTTGCTTAGTGAAACGGCAGGGCACCGCCCTCGTCACACCCCTTCGTCGTCGTCGTCGTCGTCGTCGTCCACCGCAAATTCACCGCATTATATTAGTGGCAAAGACCCGGAAAAACTGCGCGCGCGCAAGGCCATCGCCCAGATCGTGAAATCCCCCCTGTATTTATGGACGGTGACCACGGGTGCTGTGATCAGCGGGAGCGTGGCTTTCATCTTGTACTTCATCACGCAGGTTGGCCTCTCTCTCTCTCTGTTTCTGTATCTTTCTTTGATTTCCCTTCTCGTGCAAGTCTTTTTCTTTCCATTTGAGCGGACTTTAAGGAAGAGAAGGCTGCAATCGCTGCACAAACGCTGCTGTGAATTGTGTATGATTGCGTGCAACTCTTCTATGTGTGTGTGTGTGTTTTTTTTTTCTTTTCTTTCAATTTTGCCATTCATCAACTTTTATGTGGGGTAAACAGGTGGTCAATGACTTGGACTTCTTTGGGTCGACGGTCACGAATTACATCGTGGTGGGCACTGTCTTTGTGATCAGCCCAATTCCTGGCACCGTAGCAGGTATGGCGGTGGAGTACTAGAAGTTGCATGCGTCTGTGTTCACGTCTCTCTTACCTATTCATTTTGAAGCTTTCATTCTGCTCGTCGCACTGTTTAGGCTCTCATGAGTGCTGTTTATGAATGCGTGCAGTTTGTGATCAGTTTGTGTTGTTGTCTTCGTATGATGGTTCACGATCATTCTTGTCTTCCTATTCCATTATATTTGCCAGGTGCCAAATACGTGCAGTCGGTGCTCGGCGGTTACCGTAATTACGTCAAAGGCACGAAATTCATGACGCAAGCTGCGATTGCCTCTTTGCTGGCTTGCATTGTCCTGACAATTGTCGCTCTCATCAAAAACGTTGCCAAGGTATAGTATTGTAAAATGCTGCATGTAAGCATACAAAATACTGAGGGTGCATGAAAACTCGGGTTTTCTTTGATTTTACTTTTAGCAATTAAATTCACTGCTGAAACCAGACTTGTTCTCTTCCTTTCCTCATCTCTCTCTAAATATTTGCCTGTTCGCTTTTCCACGCGTGTATTTTTTTTTCGAAATTACATTAGGACCACGCGGGGCCGATCGTGTCGTTTTTTTACGTCGTTGCCTTCTACGTCTACTTGTTCGCTGGCGCCAGCCCTACTGCCACGATCAACGGGACTGCGGTAAGGGTTACAAGAACAAGAGAGGGAAGAGGGATGACATAGATTACCTGTAGGTGTTCGAAAATATAGTTGCATTTCATTATCAATATTTTTTTTTGGTATTGTTTCACTATTCTAACTGTGCTTTTGAGTGGCTACTATGAAGCATTCGTTACTTTGGAATCATCCCCATTCTTTGTACTTGCATTATTCTTGGTTTATATATCATATTAGGTCAGCCTCATGCCGGGGTCCTCGATTGCCGGCAGCGGTTTGCAGTTTGCGATGCAAAACACGGGCAAGCTGATTATACCTGCCGTTGGCGGCATGGTGATTGAGTCGCTCGGGGGAAAGGTGTGTATTTTTATATGAAGGATGCATGATTATATTAGGGTATATATTCCACCGCGTGTGAAAATCTAGGGACTTCGCAGGTAAAGGTGTATGTATTCTTGAAATTGGAGTATTTTGTCCTCCCGCCAAAATTCTATTTTTTCCTTGTGACTTCGAATAATCGCAATACATCTTTTGCTTTCTTCGCGTGATCGCCACAGTCCATTTCCTCTCTTTGGTGTCTGCTGTGTTGACATGCGCAGGTTGTCTTGGGCTTTCAGATCGTGTTGCTATGCAGTTGCGCCGCGGCTCTGTTTTGCGCCACCATGGCCCATCGCACCGCCCTCCGGTAGGGGGGCTAAAAGAATGGGATGTGTGTTATAGGAGTATCGCGAGTGAGCGAGAGGGCCAATTTTACATTTGGAAATAATGTAAATTTATTGTTGTCTATAGGCACAGTAATTTATTTTCTGGCGCTTTTCCTTGATCCTTTTCGGTACCTCAGCTTGACTGCTTACATCTATCCTATTCTTTTTGCAGCAATTTTCCACCTGAAGGAATGCCACCTGACTCGATGAATAATGGGCGAGGAGGCAGCAGCAGTAGTCCTACCAGGAACTCCAGCCTGAAAGGCAGCCCATCTTCCTCGTCTTCGTCGTCCACTGTACCCTTCCGAGCGACTGCTACAAGTTTTCAAGGTAGCGTGGCAGTGCCCAGCCCTCCTCGCACAGTAGCCACAACAAGTGCCATCGGACCTTCATCATTGTCGTCGAAGAACACTGCGTATGGCACTGGTCCTATGGCGAGCTCCAGTTCATCCGCTCGAGTTAATGGCGTGGCTAGAAACGGCGACGACGACGACGACGACGACTGGAAAGATACGCACCTGACGATCTGAATTGCAGTAGGCAGGAGAGTCCATCAAAAGCACCGGGGCTATATCATCAGTGGGGCCCTATATATGTTTTTTGCCAGTTCGAGTACGACCGCCGTGTGGATAGAGCAGAGCACCTTTTTGCTTTAAGCGGAATTCCGTTACCCATTTGGAAGATTTGAAGACAAATGTAGATTATATGTCCAGCCAGGTCCATTCCACAAACCACGAACTAGAACTGGAGATGGCAAGAATTATCTTTTAGGCTGCTGGTATCAGGCATATGCACAAGAGAAAGAACAAGAAAGGCGGCTATTTTCCGGCTATTAGTGGTTTGTGGTAGATAGCGGACACAACAGGGGAATGTAAATTAATCGACTACTAAATGGTAAATAAGTCCTTGAGAATCGGTCCCCGAGGGTCCGAAATTGGAATACCAACAGGCAGAAGAGGGGTGCAATACAAGCAGTAATAGAGATGCAACTAATCAGGTAAACATTCCCGAGCTGCCCGAGCGGCCATGGAAGTGTTGATAACAGCCCAAAGTGGCGAGCTCTTTCGCGCCCTTCCAGTTTTTTTTCCTCAAAAGTAAAGACTTCATAATGGATGAAACTGCATTACGAAGTCCCTCGTGCAATCCAAAAGAAGATTTAGCCGCCCATCCTCAATAGCATGACCACGTTTTATTGCAAGCTTCGGCCTGAATCACGTCTTTGGCTTCCGAAAAGCAAATGATGGAAGTAGATGGCCATGTGTTTGTGAGCCAGTTCCCGAGCAACGAGGTTCAAGCTGAGACTGCAGTCAGAAGAAAATCATCCGTAGCGGCCGATGACTGGGGTATGCACGCGGCAGTTCTGGTCGTATACTCATTGAGTTGAGTCTTTAATGGGGCCTCCGATTTGACTCTTGTGTCGCCATTGGCTCAGGCCGAAGGAGCAAAGAACAAATCCGCCTTCCCTGTCTTCTCTCCGCGCTGTTTATGCTCTCGAGCTGGCTCGTGAATGCGCGCAGTTTGAGCTGTAGAACTGACCTTCTGTTCGGCACGCCAGCGCTTGAGCCGACGCACGAACTGAATAGCCATTCCGACGAGAGGAGGAGGGTCGTCAATTGAAACGAAACGAATTTCGCTGATTTCCTTGTACACAAATTCTTTGAAGGGGTAGTCCATGGACACACCACTGTGCAGAAACAGTTTGCAGCGCTGCACTTTATGAAACACCTCAGTGAAACAATGTGCATTCGACAAACCCGTTGGCAGGTAGCCCGTTTCTTCGTTCACCTCCCGTGCAGCACACGCGGCTTCGTCTTCGTCTTCGTTCACTTTGCCTTTCGGGAAATTCCACTTATCTCCTTTCCAGCGACGAACCATCACCACGTGGGTGAGCTCTTCGTTCAGCAAAATGCATCTGTAAACAGGAACTCCAAGTTTGTATTCATTGAACGCTTGGAACATGGCTCCGAAATTGGGTAGCAGCGGCGATAACAACTCGCTGAACTCGAAGAGCTCAAGCGCAAACTCCTCAAGGTCCATTTTTTTCAAGCCGCTTTCAGGAGCGTCCACGAGATGGTCGTCGTAATACCAGTAGGCCTGCTCAATGTTCATAAACAGCCTTGCTGCACTTTGGAGCTCTGATGCAGGGAGGCTCAACAAGAACTTGACTTCACACTCTTCAAGCGCCGTTGTCATGGGGGACGAAGCGTGTGCTGGCACATTTGTCGTTCCCTCCATTTGAAGCTGTTGTTGCCAGTTCAGCGCATGGTCTAGCCGAAATGTGGTCTGCTCAGGTTCCGTGTTTTTCTTGTGCTCTTCTGCATGCATCATATCGTCAGGTGCTTATGAGCTGTGTATCGGCTTGGTGTTATGGTGAATTAAAAAATGAAAAAGACATAGAAGTCATGACGAGGAATGTGCGTGGAAGGTTCTGAGGAAGAAACCCTGAATTATTACCCAGTCCTTTCCGATATATACTACAGAAGTCGACTGACAACTACTTCTTAGCCACCACACTCCCACTGCCAGTCCCCAGTGCGGCGACCTCTACCTGACGACCTCTACAGCGACATGGCGAGAGGCTAGGTGATGGTGAAATTTTGACATCGTACATCAAGTCATCACTTCGCCTCTCTCTGCTCACAGCCTAAAATTACCGCACCAATATGCTGATATCTGATCTTATGCACACGCGATCGACCTTTCTCAGATACGTGGTTTTCAATAATAGACCACTATTTTTTTGACAAGGCAGCTTAATCTCAGAACAATATAGACCTGCAGTAGATATCTCTACTGTAGCTAGGTCTAGTCTACAGGAGACAATCAGCTTGCTAGTTTTTTAGCTTCGGTCATCAATACTGCTGCAACTGCTTGACTCATTGCTGCGGCAGAGCTTTTCGCGGTTTTAGTAGCTGACACAGTGAATGATATGAACTCAAGCCTAATCTATGACTATGTCATTATCGGCTCAGGCCCTGCAGGCTGTGCTTGCGCCTGCGCTATCTTAGAATCTACTGAAGCAGCAAACACCGGCTCCTTAGGCAGCCTACATACATGCACTGTGGCTATACTTGAAGAAGCCGGACCCTCAGAAGTGATATTCGCAGCAAATTGTGAGCCTGAAGTTTCTGCGTGCCACACGGCCGAAGGCGCATCCTGGTTTGTTTATGAATGAATATCACTTGAGACTTCGATATATAACTTGGTTTGATTTTGTCTTTTAAATGTGTTCACTGCTAAGGCACAATAAATGTGGAATCAAATTATACGCCTCTGTTGAAAACCTATGGCTAGCGTTAAGTTCTTGCGTTGCGTCATGTAAAATTAAGTTATTCGTCTTTTTTTTTTCCCGCATCTTGACGGCTCTTAGGTGCGTGTGCGATGACCGTTGCTATGTGCCTACGGTTCCTGATGGCCACGCCTTTTCGGGTTGCTTGTGGGCAGGTCGAGGGAGTGCTCTCGGTGGGGGCTCAGCTGTTAACGGTACATTGTTTCTGTTTGCTTTGAATTTAACACTGCACCTACGTATTCTCTAAACATTTCAAGAGAAGTTTAGGTTTATCATTTAATGAACAAAGAAGGAGGCAGTATAGAATCTTGTTCAATGGTGAATGTGCTGTACAATACTAGCGATTCTAAATTGCTGCTTTTTCACTCTCGTGTTTATTGACTCTCTTTCTTTTCCTGCTTGATGACTCAACAGCTGGTTTCTACGTCGACGACCATGATTACTGGGACGAAATTTGGTGCCCTGCTCTTGCAGGCGCTGACACCACCAATAACCCTTCTGAAGCCACTTCCATTACCAACGCTTGGTCTTCAACTGAATTGAGCCGGTGTAGCGCGGAAGTCTTGTTTCGGCTCGGCATGAAGAGTGACCCACTTCCTACTAACATATATTTGCCGTCAGATTTCACGGCACTCAGAGCAACTGAGGCAGCAACAACAGCGACAAAGACAGTCTCACGAACTCGAGGAGGTGACGCTGCAGAGGCATTCTTAAGTGCTTGCAATGTAGTGAACGAAAGTTCGAGTCATGCCGGCTCACCGGATTTGCCCATTCTAGCATCTTTACCTTCGGCATTGAGCAGTATTAGTCCGAGCGCTGCTACCGCGGATACTGGCAATCAAAGAAATGCTACAAGAAGTATAGAGAATTCAGGAAAGGAAGCACAGTATATCAGTCCAGGTGTATTTGATGAGCCTAGTACTATCACTTTGAGAACACATACCACCACTGAAATGGATAGCATTAGCCGACACAATTCCTACCGTAGTTTCACCGTAAGCGGCGTCACGCAGAGTACTTTGGCCAATGGGCAGCGGCGCACGGCAGCAGACTTGCTGCGGCCGATCCTCCTTGCTCAGGAAGGAAAACATGGGCAAGCCCCAACATCTCCAGATGTTCGTGCTGCGGCCTCCCTTGACGCCACAGCTGCAAATACAAGTGGCGTCACTCCAAGACATGGTGCTACTCTTGCTGCTGCTTTTGTGTCCAAGGAAGAAAGTCATCGAAGTGGTGGCAACACATCCTGGAGCAGCAGCAGCAACAACTACAGCAGTAGCAGTTGCAGTAGCACTAGTAAAACAAAATTGACGGTGCTATCAGGTGCCGGTGCAGCCAAACTGTTATGGCGCGATTCTAATTGCGGTAGAAACGGTGACCTTTGGGAAGTTTGCGGAGTTGAGCTTGTCGACGGACGTGAGGTCGAATATTTAACTTAAACGCCAAAACCGAGTTTACCGTGCATCTCATGTGGATATTAGGTACATCGATTGAACACAAGTCTGTTCCCTCATTTTTTTTCGTTGTTTCCATTCTGCTCATGCGTTGTCATTTAAAATAGGTCTCAGCGCGTTGTGGAGTGGTTGTTGCATGCGGCCCAGAGCCAACGGTTAGGCTCTTGTTTCATAGCGGCTGCGCATGCACTAATGCTGATGAAGCAGAGCACGAAGTGATATTTGCTACAGTTGCTAGAGATGATGCTGAACCAGTAGACAAGCTTTCAGAGAATGGGGATACTAAAAGAGGGAGAAGTTCACATGTTCCCTCTCCAAAAGAGAGTACATCGGAGCAACAACAGGGGCAGCCAGAAGACGCACTACGAGAGCTGCCAGAAGACAAGCAACGGCAACATGATCAGCAAAACCGGCAAAGACGCCGGCTCTATGTGCCAGGATTAGGACAGCGTGTGTTCGATCACCCAACAGTGTTTGAGCCCATGTTCGGGCTCATGGCTACGTTACCGCCCGAGGTGGAAGCATTTGTTACGACAAACTTATTGGTTACCTTGAACTGCTTGTAGAATGCCTCTTCTTTATTTGTAATCAATCTCGTAGCTCTAGTGTTTCGTTCTTATTTGTTACTCAACGGGTTCCTCGCTCCTTATCAAAACTCGTGCCGATAGGTTCCCAAGTACCAAGCAGCGTCGATCAACAGTGATGGTGGCGTTGTCACTCAGCTTTCGTTGGTGACAGAACAAGGCTTCGCTCCCTTTTGCCGCCTCCTTGGCCGAGACATATCTCCTAACCATTCCACCATTACCGCACCCTTGAGGTTTTGATATTCAATGAATTCGAAATGAAACCTAAGTTATATGGTTTAAGATCGTGAAATGTTGACTTGCCCTTAGAATCTTACTTCTCTTTATCTCCTCTGTTTATTATTTTTCACAATTTTCCGTTCATGACTCTCTGTGTCTCTGTGCGACTTCTTTTCAGATGGCTGTTTCGCGCCTTTTTGTGGGTGGCCAATGGCCCCGCAGTTGCTCGAGGCGATGGCAGAGGTGTTCATTGCAATCGCATCAACGATGCCACTGGCATTCATAGCGACACTAACCCGAAGATAGATGGAAGCAAGAGGCACAGTACCGACGAGAACAGCATCTCACAGCGTGGCTTTTTGAATGAATGGATGCGCTGTGGTCGCGTGGGAATTTCCTTGTGGCGTGGGCTCTGGCACCAGCAAGGACTCGGTTGGGCTTGCGGTTACGAACCTTTGTCGTTTGGCGCTGTGTTTGGCACCCTCAACACCCCGCTTACCTGCTGCAGCCTCCGCTTGCCACCAAAAGGCGGCTGCAGACCCTATCAGAAGCCATTATCGGCTGCTTCTGAGGAACTACTCATGGGGAAGTGGCGCCAACAGCCGTTGTTGTCAGACTCTCCGCCATTAGCAGCAGTAGACGTAGCACGGTTGTTGTTATTATCAAGAGACTGCCGCCGTGTCGCACGAGAAGTGCGAGCAGCGCAGCGAAAAGCTTTCTTGCAGTACGCTTGTGACGCCTGTGGCATTCCTAGCGATTGCATCGGCAACAGCAGCAACAACGGAATCAAGAAGGAGAAGGATAGTGGCAGTGCTAGCAGTAGTAGCACGTCTGCATGGACTTCTATCAAGACGAAGTGGGTGCACCTTCTTCGTCGCATATGGGTTGGTTTCGTTGGAGCAAGCCACGATGCTTTGTGTGGCACTGTTCAGTGGCTTCTGGTTGTGCTTGGCCTCGCCATTCCCCCAGAGGAGGATGAAAAGGACTCGAGCAAGCGCCAATCATCGCCCAACGAAAGCAATAAGCGCGATCGCGAGGACGAGAAGCTTGCAAAGAGCAACATGGGTGAGGACGACAGAAAGAATTACGACGATGCTGATGGTCATGACGACGTCAATGACTACTCTGACGATTTCGTCCAGGATGAGCAGTTAAAGTCTCACGTAAAAGCTTGTTGTGGCACGTTGTGGCATTCTTTGGGCGGATGTGGAGTGGGCACCTCTCTGGAAGGCTCGACTTTGCGACTGGTTGGCACCCGAAACGTGCACGTGTGCGGCGCTGCTTCCTTTCCAGCACCGGTGAGGGGGGGGGTGAGAGTATTGTATCTGCGCACTTCTCCTTCTTGGCTTTGGTACAAAAGTGACATTTGCATCAATGCCCAATTCTTCTCTTCTCGTTTAAAATGTTTCGATTATTTGACCCCCTCATTCTTACTCTCAGCTCCTCTTCCTCAGGTGCGCTGCAATCCTATGGGCGCGTGCTATGCGCAAGGCTGGCGATTAGGGGAATTGCTTGGACAACATCATCTAACTTCAACTGTTTAACTGTCCGTTTTTTTCCGTCGTGGAGAAACGAATTCAAGGGCAGCTCTTAGCGGGTATGAGTGCTACCAGCCCGATGTGTTTGGTCGTTTACCGGTTTTAGAACTCGAACATGCCTTTTGCCCACTCGCAAAAGAAGCATCCTTATTTCTTATTCCTCTTTCGTCGCCTTGCTTCTATGTTCTTTTTTGGCCGTTGTGTGGCCCCTGCGATAGTTCTTAGTCACATTATGTTAATCTGGCGCAGTCACGCAGTCCCATGTGCGACAAAACTCATTAACGAATGCCCTCGGAGATCATAAGTACCCTCGAGGTACAGAGACTGAGACGTACACCGCAACTGCAGAAGTGCAGTGAAGCTACTCTGTACCTCGAATCTCCAACGGATCAAATTCTCGTTGGAGACAGACGTGACAACGTGCGTGACAACGTGACAACCATAGGAAAAAATGGCTCCAACTAACAAGCCCACGCTCTCAGAAAGGTCGAGTCTCATCGACGAACAATGTGGTGCAGCATCGAGTGCGGCCGCAAGCCGTCGGAATGCTAGCGCATCAGAACTTCGTCGCGATACAGCGGCGTGGGCGCGGCAGGGTGATCAAGAAGCAAACGCGTTACGCTTCACGGAAGTAAGATGCTTTCAGATCGGGAGAGTGTGGATCAAATAATGCATGCTTTGACAGACAGAAAGCGTACAGTACATGTATATGGATGCCATGATAATAATTTGTAAGGCATACCGATGCTATTCAAGCGCTTTTCGTGCGTTATCACATGTAGCATGGTTTGTCTTCATATATGCGAACAGCTGGCCCTAGATGCTGCGGCCGCGGAGACACGAGTGCGAATTGAGGCTGAGGTTAGAACTCGCTCACTACTAACCATGGCAGCTAGTTGATCACATGTGCATGATATTTCTTTGTGTTGAGCGAATGAGGTAGGCTGCGTTATTGTTGCTACTTCTCTAGGCGTTTCGTAGTACTCATATTGTCTTATTTGTCACAACAGGCGACCGAGAGAGCGCGCCGTGAGGCCGCTGCGAGTGCCACTGCAGTGGACTTAAATACTTCAAAGCAGGCGAAGGTTATATTTAGGCTTGAACCACATTTGTAGCAACTTTGTCGAATTGAGAGAAAGTCCGCTTCCTTGTGCATCTCCCCGCTCTTCTTTGGCCGACAAGAATTACTTTGCGGTTGACACGTGCCTGCCACTCTCTCTCTCGTTGCCCCTGCATATGTCTTCATCACCACTACTCGTCGATCTCTCCTTCATGAATTATACTAGTTGGCGGCTGCGCAAAGAGCAGCAGCTCGCAGGGAAGCCAACAGAGCGGCCGCGTGGGATCGAGCTACATGCGAAGCTAGCATGGCACAAAGAGAGGTTTCGGTTTAGAGTTGATGTTCTGGCCGTTTATCTCGGCTATACTTGGAAGTCAATCCATTTCTGAATGCTTTCCTCCCTGAATTATGCACCCATTTCCTGAATAGGTCGCAATTGCCGAAAAAAGACATCGCGAACGGGAGGCCCATAAATGTGAAAGCCATGACATTGCGGCGGCTCAAAAGGTATTTTATGAGTGGCCAGACTAATAACAACAATGGTCTCTATAAGAACTTGTTTTTGTATTGCGTATTTATGTATATTTGTGTACCTGCGCTGGCGATACCACCTTACGTTTGATATTATTTTTCGTCGTTATTTTTGCTTATTTTTCAACTTTTTTTCTGTGCTTGGAACTTGAAGGTGGCTGTTTTCAATCATTTGTACCCTACTACAGCCCCAAACGGTGTAGCCAAGGAACGCCATCCTGGAGCTTGGGTTGTGCCGGGAAGCTTTTAATTGAGCTCCCAACATGAGGCCGTGTCTCTAGGTAGCCCCCCTTCTACTTACCAGGATTGGGCCCCGTCCAGCTTTGTGTATAAAAAAAAAAAAAAAAAAAAAACCCTGTACTGACCGTTTATTTCCAAAAATGGGCGAATGCCGGGAGGTGCTGGGCGGCGGACCCCCACC
>Ga0307982_1004439_pt1 | contig 11083 bp, 18 predicted proteins | sample OrgLakmetagen989_FD_201847 | JGI IMG/M metagenome (GOLD analysis project Ga0307982, IMG submission 201847) | Saline water microbial communities from Organic Lake, Antarctica - #989 | ecosystem: Environmental > Aquatic > Non-marine Saline and Alkaline > Saline | place: Antarctica: Organic Lake... | reverse complement strand
TGCATTGAAGAGAGCGCGCCGTTGTTCAGTCTCCTGGGCACGCTGCGCCAGGAACCTCCGCTTCTCCTCTGGTGTCACTCTAGTGTCGCACCGAGGTGGCCGCAGCTGCGGTTTTCCAATGTTCACGTTTCCCCCATTCAACCCGGGATGAAACTAGCTAGTAGCAGCACAGTTTTTCTCTCGGATTTACTGAGTGTTTTTTTGAGACAGGTCCCGAAGGGCCGGATTTAGAAGACTAACTTTTCCCCTCTTTTTTGAGACAGGCCCCGAAGGGCCGGAATTAGAAGACTAACAGGTAGAGAAGAAAAGCAAAGCAGCGCAAACTAGACCTAAGAAGCTAATCAGGCGCACATGCCCGAGTGGCCATGGAAAAGATGGTATTTTTTTTAGTTAAAAAGAGCACTGGGTGATTTAAAAATCATTTTTGAAGGTACACCTGTAGTTTTGGCGAAGGAGCTCTCAGTTTTTAAAAACCATGGTGGGGTGGCAGAGGAGGGGACTCTTTTTTCTTTTTATACCATACTAGTGCAATTTTTTTTCTTTTTTTCTTCACGTTTCGCGCACGTCATCACGTCATCACAAGAGCCTCTTTTTTCGTGCTTCTCCTTTTCTTTGAGTTTCGTGTCTAGCTACTACAGTAGCTAGCCTGTTGTTCGTTTATACTTGCGCCAAACATAGACCGCATAGACTTACGCTCTCGATGGCTGCGCTGACTGACAATGCTGCCGAACTTGTTGAAGGCATTTTAATGACCAATGGCGAAGACGCGGAATCCCCAAGCTCTCCGAACCTACTAGCATCGACGACGGGCATGGCAGCGGTTACTATGCCAGTGGTTGACGGTACCTCGGTTAGCATGGGCGCCAAACCGCCTGCACTGGTTACGGAATTCGAACTGACATTCAGACATGAAGAGCTCGGGTGGTGCTGTCATTTAGTGCCACCTGGTGGGCCAGTAGCACAAATATTCGAGTTTGAGCGGTTGCGCGAGGTGAGTCAACGGCTGCTGCGAGGCTACTATAATTAGTAGTACTGTTGCCAATCTAGTTTTGATTGGCATTTGCTCAATTTGCTACAATGTGCTTTAATCGCCAGCTTTTTGTCCCTTCCTAGTCATTTACGTGGATGTCTAACAGTAATCATTTCCCGCTTTATTTGTCTTGTTTGTCTACCTCCCTGGGCTTAATGATGGCTGTGCCCGTATAGGCCAACCCAGATGCCGCAGCTTCACTCTTCGCCATCGGCGAACGAGCGGTGCGCACCGCTGCCGTAGGCGACTTAGCCAGCCTCCAAGCATGCTTTCAAGAGTCTCTCGCTACACCCCACTGGCAGCAGCCTCTGCCGCTGTGGTTTCTCGTTCGTATTCTGTCGATCGCGGCGCCCCAGGGCCACTTACCCATGGTGCGCTGGTTGCTTGCGGGGGGCTGTTCTGCAGTAAGCTTGCCACCACTCAAACATTTGGTGCACGATATTGTTCAAAGGGCCATGCCTAGTGGTGGTGGTAGCAGTGGCATGAGCAGTGGTACTAATAGTGGGGCGAAGGACAACATCTCTGCTGTGGTGCGCGCACTAGTAACCGACGGCGGCTTCGATGTTTCGTTTCCCCGGTCTGGGGACGGCTGGACTCCACTGCACGCTTGCTGCAGCCGCAATCTCGTAACCTTGGCACGAGAATTACTTGAGCTTGGAGCCGAAGTTAACGCGGTATGTACACTTGAAGTCGTGTTCGTTTTTTTATAATTATCGTTTACGGAATTCAGACAACTGCGTTATATCTTCATCGGCGATTTTATTTCGTGTTATCTGGACTCCTTTGGACACCGTGAGAGTATTCGTCTCCTCGCTCCTTATTAAAACCGCACCCTACCCTGCTTTTTTTTTGTAGGTGGGCTTAGACGACAAACTTCCGCTCAATGTGGCCGACCGCGTGGCACAAATGCTGAGACCTCGCGTCCTGCAACCACGCCGTCGCCGCAAACCAAGAGCTGCTAACCCTGTCGTTCGCGATCCTTTAGATCCCAAAGACAAAGAAACAGCAGGCGAAAAGAGCAACACTGTCGAGGTGTCGGACAGCATGGCAGAGTTGAACATCAGTGCAACCAAACCTGCGCCAACCACCGCGAGTGACGATCAAGGTGACGATAGCGACAGTGACAATAGCAACGACTATTCAAGCGACGACGACGAAGAAGAGGCCACTGCGACTCCAGCTACAGCACCTGCAGAAAGTGAGCCACCACAACCCACGCCTATGCAGCTTCTGTTGCTGAGCCACGGCGCGCGACGAACCTGGCGCCGTGAACCAGTGCCAGCGCCTGCCAAGACCATGGTGCGAACCTCGGGCTTCGCAGGGGGAAGCGGCGGCGGGTTTTCTTTCAGCACGGAGGACTAGAGATGACAATGAGCTTGGCGGCTTTGCTCTTGCTCTGAAATCGGGATGATAGGATTATCGGATTTTCATAATGAAGCAGTGCAACTGATTTAATAACCTCAGAACCTCAACCACTTTCCTTTTGGTACGAAATTTGTAATTGATCTTATGTCGTTCTTGTGCATTATGAAGCCATGGAATAAATACACGTATCTTTAATTAAATAAATGTACCAACAACTCATAATGGCTAACTCCCTCAACTCAAGACAAAGACAAGGCACTGAAGCACTGCACTGCAGGACACAAATAGACCTGCTCTAATGTGATAGAACAGTACATTCTGACTGTCTTGAGGCTTGCCGGCTTGCCGGCTACCCCTTCGAGCGTACAATTGGGTGCCATCGTGCTAGCTTACGAGGTGAAAAGAATCAAGGTGAAAAACAATCGAAAGAATTTGTGCGCTGCCGTCGTGCAAGCTAAGGCCTAGATTGTTGAGTGTCGAGCAATTTTCTTGGCTTGGTTACATAACACCTGGTTGAGGAACGCACAGACGTATCTTCGGTTCAAGCGTAGATAGCGTTCATGAGGCACACTTTCTGTGCTGACACTGAAGGCTGTGCATCAGCGTTTATACATCTATTCGCTGCCACTAAATTGGCATGAATCATAGTTATCTTTGACTCCTCGTGTGTAAAATCCAATGTATTAGGAACGCGAGCACCACGCTTTCCAGCTTTAAGACCCATCGACTTCTAGCTTTCTAGAAACAACTTTCAAAATCGTCTCAACAATGGCGCGGCCGCCATCAACAAGTGTTATTCTACTTGCTTTCCTCTGCAGTAGTAGCGGAGTTCAAGCTCGTTTGCCTAGCGTAGCTTCTAGCAGTGCTTCTAGGGTTGGGGCCTGCAGAGACACAGGAACTAATGAAGTACTTGAGTTCAAGTCTAACAAGAAGCGAGCAGTTTCACCATACACGAAACAGTTGCAGTTACCATCTGCAGCAAAGGCAGCTATCAAATCTCGTGGCGGCGGGGCAGCAGCAGCCTCCAGCGCTCAACTCGACACAAGTAAATCCATCAAATGGCCAGTCTTCATAGCGTTCCTGTACTATTTGTCCATCGCGATGACTGCGCCTGCTCTACCAGCTTTTTGCAACCAGCTCTTCGCAGACGGTAATTATGAGCTAAATTAGATGTACTTTTTACTATGCTTCCTATGGATCTAACGTCTTTTTTATCATTTTTATTCTTAACTGCTATTTCTGCCCTTCTTGTATGCATCTATCCTTCCTCGTTTCCTTATCTATGGGCCAGGTGGAGCGGACTTGGTCAATTCACGGGGAGTTAACCTCTACGGTTTGTGCACGTCCATCGACCAGCTCTTCACTTTTTTGTTCGTCGGGTTTTGGGGTGCCTGGAGCGATCTGATTGGCCGCAAGCCCTTGGTGGCCCTCTCGTCCGCCGGCGTGGCGATTGGGTGGCTCACGGTGGCGTTTGGCCACACCACAGGCTTGTTGCTGGCGGGGCGTGCCCTGGATGGCGTCACGAGCTGCATGCTCCCCATCACACAGTCGATGGTATGGCAAAATGCTCACATGTAGGCTTATTGTTGCACACGCACACGCACGCAATGCTATTGCTCCATTTCGTTGCTGTACTAGTATTAGTAGTTGTTGCTTTGATTCTTTTTGCCGATAGTAGCTTTAGTGCCTGCCCTAATGCGCCTGCTTTGATGTTTTTGTTGTAAACTTGATTATGAATTTCATTGGACTGATTCTTTTGCCACATTGGACTGCATGCAGGTTCAAGATTTGTCAGCTCCTCAAGATTTGGGAGCCAATTTGGGCAAACTTCAGGGCTTGGCTGTGGGTGGCGCCTTTATTACCGGTGCCATGGCAGGCGGCATTCTCACTCAGAAACAGGTGAGCAGAAGAAGGCTGTTGACGACCAGAATAGAACAGACCTGAATTCATGTTGACAATATGTGCCATCTGCTATTCTTCGCTTCTGAACTCTTCTCTTTCCTTATCGTTGCTCTTCCTTTTGATTTCACTCGCTCTCCTTATGCAGGGCCCTCGTTTCGTGTTCAAATGCGCCGCCACCGTAGCTGTCGTAGCCACCCTTCTCGCGGTGACGGTGCTTCCGGAAACTTTGCCAATTCTACAAGGCAAAACAGAGACCGGTGGCGCATCTGCAGCTGTTGTGGGCACCTCCAAGCAGAGTGCAACAACTGGAGCAACAACCGCGGCTGCAGCCGCAACAGCAGGAGAAGGAGGTCCTTCCTTTGGGAACCCGTTTTCGGCCCTTCAGTTGTTGGGCCGCAGCGCTACTTCCCTTGGGGCTACCCTGACTTTCTTGGCGTTTTGGGCGGGCTTGAATGGCCTGCAAATCAACTTGTTCAACTTCGCGCAGCACAAGTTTGGCTGGTAGGTGCTTGCGAAGACCTTTTGATGCTCATAGGCCTACTTTTCTTTTGACAATTTGCTTTGCATCCTTTTGAACGACCCGCCCACTTGAATGTGCGTCTTCTTGTGTTTGGTGGAGAGGTACTTTTGCATTTGTGCCCACGTGTATTTCACGTGTACTATATGTGTGTGTCACCAGGTCCAAAGTCGACGGCGTGAAACTGCAAGCGACGAGCGGCATTTTGCTTGCCATCAGCAACGGCCTCGGCCCTGCGCAATTAGCACCTCGCATTGGCACCTGCGGCACGGTACAAAAAGCATGAGTGCAGTTTCAAAGCCGCAATGACCCGCTTTTGCCTTCCTTTTTTTTCGATCTCTCTTGCATTTCAAGAAGTGTCTGATGCATATTTTGCGATTCTTGCTATTCTATATAACTCATTCGCCCACATGTGTCGAACAGGTGCGGCTGGGCCTAACACTCATGATTGGCTCTTTGCTTCTGGCAAGCCAAACCAATAACCCTGCCGTCTTTCGGGCAGCTGTCTGCGGCTGCTCCCTCGCCACGGTTTGTATAAATCGGTTTGTAGAACAAATTGCCTGTTTCTTCGAATGTGTGCTCACTGCTGCCTTCCTCAACATTCGTAGTCTTTGCCTTACAACCGCTACCCTTAAGTATCCAATTATCCTTTCTTACTTCGCCTCTTCCTTTTCTTTTGGAGTGCCAAACTTCCCGTCCCGTTGTTATCTCTCTCCTCCCAAATAGGTGTGTTTGCCCGTGCTCTTAGCTACAGTGGCGGGCTGTTACGATGCATCCGAAGGTGGCGCTTCGTTAGCTGCCCTGGAAACGGCTAATACGCTGAACCGGGTTGCAGCTTATGGCGGCATGAGTCGCGTGTTTGGGTAAGAGAAACGCGCACACTTTTCCTTTTTTTTAATTGCCGCGATGAAGTTTTCACGTTCAAAGAAGTTGGAATGCTTGTCAGATTCACTTCGCCATTCTTCAACTCTCTTTTGCATTGTCTTCTTGGATTTTTTCCTTCGTGTTTCTCTTTTTCAATTTGCTTTCTTCTGCTGCACCTTCTACGATGCCAGTTGGAGCATCCGCGAGAAGCAAGTTGCCAACGGTGTGCCTGCGGGCTTGTTCTTTGCTCTGGGAGCTGGCGCAGTGGCGTGCGGCCTAGCCGTGTTTGAAGCCGCAGTGGTGCCAGCCCAAAAGGAAGCAGAAAAGAAGAACCAGCAAGTGTAATGAAGGAGAATTGTCTTTATGATTTTATTTAAGTGGCGATGCCGTAGCGCTGAGGTTTCCTCTGAATTATGACGAGGGCAGTGGCGTTAAAAGAATTCGCACGTGGCCGTGGCTTTCCCATTCAAAGAAGTACCGAGAGAAAACAAGTCCACCGCACCTCATTGCCATCGTTATAAGTATAGTTATAGGGGGTTGGGGGCTATGGAATATTCCATTCTTGTTCGCAGTGCCATGTTTGGGTTTGTATTAGTTCGAATTCGAATTCCAGCCCACAGCTGCATCTGCATCTGCACCTAGAGCTCTACAGTAAGCCTGTGCACAGCACAACAAACGAATGAACAAAAGACAGAAGAGTAGAAGAAGTTTTCAGGGAGCAGGGAGTTCAGGGAGTAGGTGCCGTATCATTCAGACTTGGCTGTTGACTGACCACTGATTGAGACTGACTTCTGACTGCTGACTGCAACACAACAACACAACACACAACACACAACACAACACTACTTTTACACTACTTACAGACGACTACAGTACAGTACAGAGTACAGCACGTGTACACACGTACACACTACTACAGATGACTGCAACACAGCAACGAACGTCAACGAGTAAACACCTATCTACGTAATAAGTAGAGTTGACGACTAACACGCAACGCCATCCAACATGTTAGTAGGAGCAAGGCACGTTGCAATTGCTGTCTTGCTAGTAGTGCAGTCCGCAGCCTTTCAATCGTTACCCAATCTTTCAACCTTGGATCGCCACCGGGTTGCCGTCGCTAGCTCTGCTAGACCTGACGACGACGGTAGCTCGAATTTCGTTGTTGGGCGGAGGCACGCTCTCTCCCTGGTTGGGGCTGGAGCTGCACTAGGGCTAACCTTGGCGTCTGCAGTTCATGCTGAGGTAGTATATGAATTAGGGCCAGTTGTGCTTCGTACAGATGACGACGCCTCGATCAACCCGAAGGTGCGCTCGCGATGATAGTCACGACTTCCTGACCTAGAGTACATGCATGCGCCTTTGTATGCTAGCTAATATTCCAGCTAAACTTGTGCTCGAACGTAAGCGATGGACATTTTTGCAGGTATTGGACGTGGGTACGATTGATCCTGCGGAATACAGGCCCGAGGTGAGAAAATATTATCTGGGCTTGATAATATAATGTGTATATCATGATGCAATAAAACTGTTAGTTTCATGAGGACATGAGGATAGAATCGAGCAGCGGCTAGACGAGCTAATAGGAATGTCTTTGTCTTTGATCAATTGTTCACACTTACTGCTTGCTTATATTTATTGAAGTATATATTTCGCGCAATGTGTGTGTTAGGTCACGCTGCGCTGCTTCATGACATTAGCAGTGGATGGCAGTGTTCTTGGCACGCTTACCGTGGATCTCTGGGGCAAAGTAGCACCTAAAACTGTTACCAATTTCGCTAGCTTGTGCAGCGGCGGTGTCAATGGCAATGAGCCTAGCTACAAGGGCTCATCGGTGTTTCGAGTTATTCCAGACCTCAACATCGGGTAAGATCCCACACGAATGCTATTTTCTTACTAGAAATGGTGCCGTGCACGTGGGGTGGAACAAATGGTGTAGTCTTTTCATTCTTGATCCTGGTGTAATTGCATGCTAGCGCAGCAAATGTGCTATTCTCGTCACATCGATACATGTGTGCGCACTCGTCTTCAGGATTGGCGACGTCGCTGGCGGAGGCGACAAGTGCGTGAAAGCCGGCACCTGTGTGTCGTCATCAGCCACTGGTGGCAAAGCCTGGCCCGTTGAAAACTACGACGCCATGCACACGTTACCCGGCATGGTAAGCGCTCTTTTCTTTGGTACTGACTTTCAGGAAAAGTAAAGACGTTTGATTGATCACTTCTCTCTGGGTGAGGGGTTCTTGTACTGTGCTCATTGAAGTTTCCGTTTGGGAGAGCGTTCAAGTGTACCCTTTCATTTCCCTCAGCTGCACACCAAAACAGCGCACCTTCCGTATTCAAATTTTGATAAAAGTATTGCCGGTTTGTTCATTAGATTCCCTTGTGTTTGCCTTAGCTTCGAATTTCTATTCTTTCCTACAAGGTGAGCATGGCCCGCGGCTTAGACGGCACGGTCGACAGCCGCTTTTTCGTGACTTTGCCGGCGGACGCGCGGTGGGCCGACGGGCGGTACACAGGCTTCGGGCAGCTGAGCCAATCCGACGAGAGCATGGCGGTAGGGGTGCTTGTGGGGCCTTAGAAGGGGTTGAGTGGAGAGGGGAGTTTTCCAATTTCACGAGCTTGGTGTTGTGCGAATAGTGGAAGTGTGTTGGCCTGGTGTGAATTGATATGGGATTCAGAGGAAAGGTGTCTACAGTAGGAAGATATGCGTTACATTTTGCTTTTTCCATTCCAGTCAGAGCGCTTTGCTTAAATTAAGCATTTTTTTGTGCTTACTTCTCCTGCTTTGTTATCCAGATTGCCAAGAAGCTCAGTAATTTAAAAAGAATGAGCACCAAAAATTCGCCGGTTCAGCGCGTCGAAATCATCGACTGCGGGTTACTATGAAGAAAAATGGAACTTGGTTTTGCTCTCGCTGTTGGCTAGTTCCCGATTAAGCGCGATGTGCTTCAAAAGTGTATGATGATCGAGATGCTCAAGGAAAGAAAGACTTGCCTTGTCATTAACACCTGTTGAATGGGCATCTATCGAGATCCTAGATTCGTGAGTTACGCCACGGGCCAACCTCCTCTAGAACGTCTCACTCGTAGCAAGCTCCACTCCGCAGCACCTGCGTCTGTTTCATTTGGATTCGCATATATTAGTCGGCTGTCCGTACTGAAGTAAGTACATAAGTGCTGTAGTTGTCCGAGTTCGAGCAGATATTGATTTTTATCGTAAGGTGTATTATAAATGTAACTTATTTCGAAGTAAATTCTGATGATTCAGAATGTATTACCCAGGATTTTATCACCTTTATTGTCAAATTGTCAAGTTATTTCACGGTCAGCGCTAGAAAAATTTACGAATTATTGCATGTTGTAGGTTGCACATGTATTCAAGTTATGAACTCGTAGGTTGCAATTGTAACGCCATCAAAACGCCATCGATATATTTTTCATCGGTTTAGCAGGCGCAACGTTCTTCGCGGTCAACAATTTATAACGTAGGCTTTAAAAAGAACGAGTTGTTTGTCGTTGCCATCAATTCAAAGAACAAAGAATGAGTTCATCCTTAAAAGTTGTGCTGAAAGTGATTTGCATTTTTATTGCTCACCTTTTGCTTATCAGTTGCGTATCACCACGTATTACTTATTCATTGACAACTGCTGATATCCGTCGGAATTACATGCGTTCAGAGTTTACCTTATTGACACAAAGTTGCGATGTACGTAAATGGGTCGACACGAATTCTTGCCAACTGGAAAAGACGCAGTCTGCAGCCGGTACATCGCGTCACATCACACAGAGTGGTTCATTGTATTTTTTGAATCATATCCGAGGTTGTGCATGCGCCACTCGGACGCGCTTTAGGGGGACATCTAACAGGGTTCATTTATTTGTCGAAACAGCAACGGTAGCAACGAAGGACTTTCGTGATCCAAAGCGTGTAAAGCATGCGTGCACGTCTTCTTCCGATTTCGAAAATGCCCCTGCAGACGCTCGGATGCTAGAGCAACGGTATGGTATGTATGCACCGAAAATATTACGTGGTGGTAGTGGCGCCGGAGATGGCGGAGATTGCATTGATACTGGCAGCGTCAAGCATCTTGGCTCCAAGAGGGCGTCAACGTTTCAAGAAGTATTTATCGCATTTATGAAACGGTCAAGTCGTATGTACTCGTTGACAACCCTACTGATGGCCATTGTGGTATTCATTGCCTTCAACAATTCTTGCATCCTTTTGGTGCTATGCCGTCGTATCTGCGAACGATTTCCAGGGGGCGAGGTGAAATGGCTCAAGCTCTTAGAAACAACCATGACTCGCTACTTGAATGCTCATGTTACTATGCAACTACCTTAGTGAAGATATATACCTTCGCTCAGGAATTCACGAAGTGGCCATGGACGGGGAGCCATGCACAGGCGATTATTGGGTTGAAACCATCGATCTCATTGCTTGGAGCTTGGAAACCAAGAAAAAGGTGTGCGTTATAACTGATTCTGACCATGAGGTTATGGTGTACTTCGGAATATCTCAACCGGAGTGTATACAGTTGGCCGATTTTTCGCCGAATGCTGATGACATTGTCATGTTTTAGAGGGAGGGGTTATTCTCATTACCTGCTCCCGGCATTTAATAACCACCTCTTCACCTCAAGCATATCAGGATTGCAACTTACGCGCCGCTTCAAGCCCATAAAACCCCTTCCACGATAAGTCTGGCCTGTGCCGTGGGGTTCACACGGCTTTTCAGGCGTTCCTTAGAACCTCAGTATATCGCCTTGGTGCTTTATTCTCCAAAGAGAACATTGCACCAGAATACTTGCTATGTGCCCTGCGAAAAAGTTTGGAGTAAGCTTTTCGCATTGTTGTGATGAATTGCTCAACAGTGATCTGAGTCGACAGTTTGTGTGCCCTCCTCTCGTCTTGTCCTTTCCCCTCCGACAGGCCAACGCACTTAAAACATATAGTTCCAAGCCACGAGGCGATCGTTAGAAGCGAATCCCTTAATATTACTGCATAAAGCGTCTTAACCAGAGCACCTCCACCGTCTTCCAGCTCAGTCGGCAACTCTATTGCAAATAAATAGCGCTCGCCGCTCACGCCTGAACAACCCAATAAATTCTCAGAATTTGGCGCAGCCACCCCTTTAGGGGCCTAGCTAGTTTCTCGTCGGCGACTGCGAAATAATCTGCGATGGGATGATCACTTGATCACTCGACACTTGACTCTTGAGTTGCAAATACGGCCAGAGTTGAAACACGTCGGTAATGAAACAACAGAAACGAAACGCGATCTTCGCCGGCGTTTCGTTTCTCGAAACAGACCAGCGCATTTCCCTGGGTGTTTCATGTTTCGAGAAACGAAACACTGAGGCACCGAGTCCCGTTTCTTCAGCTTCGTCCGCAGGTCGCGGATTCGCAT
>Ga0307982_1004437_pt1 | contig 11085 bp, 14 predicted proteins | sample OrgLakmetagen989_FD_201847 | JGI IMG/M metagenome (GOLD analysis project Ga0307982, IMG submission 201847) | Saline water microbial communities from Organic Lake, Antarctica - #989 | ecosystem: Environmental > Aquatic > Non-marine Saline and Alkaline > Saline | place: Antarctica: Organic Lake... | reverse complement strand
CAACAAATAGCATAAAGCTGCGTTTTGATGAATCCTCCAGAACAAGTCTGACTGGGCTGAGTGTCCTTTTGCGCAATGCAATATTCATCTTTACTCTCATGAACCCCGTAGGATCAATTCTCGGAAATGCACATAATTTAAGCTACAAATGGGATAAAGACACGGAGGCCGCAGTGCCCATTCCAGTGGGATTAGCGCGGGCATCTCGCGAAGAGAAGATTATCCAATATGTTCGATATACGGGGCACTAGTTCCAGCTCCCCGCCACAGCCGTGGATTCCCGGGATTCCCTTCGATTCCCTTCGATTCCCGGGAATTCCCGGGTATTCCGGGAATTCCCGAGGCTATTTTCTCGAAATGGGAATTCCAGGTAACTACGTCTCATCATATCATCAGGTTTGGACCCCCCTGTACTCTAAGTACACAGTACGCACGCGCTCATCAACATCAACTCTATGATCAAGCTGATCAAGCTCTGCGTGTAGCTCTAGAAGACGGCGGCTACCAATTGGTCTTCTTTGCCTCTAGATAGAAGTCGTCAGGCTAGCCGAACTAGGCGTTAAAGTCGCAGCTATTCCTATCATGATGACACCATCTAGGTTAAGTAATTGTGTGTTAGCATTGTGTGTTGCAGCCCTCTTGCAGCAAGGAACATACGCCAGGCCAGCAGCAGCGCCTCACCTTACGGTTGCAGCTCGAGAGCCGCTAGCTACAGAAGCCTTGATTTTCCGGGCACCTTGTCGCCGCCGCAAATCAGCTGCTAATGTGCAAATGCTACTTCGTGGTGGCAGTGCAGGAGCTAGCAAAGCAGCAACAGCGAGCTCTCAAAAGAGCACCAAAAGGCTGCTAGGCTTGTCGCCGCGAGCTTTGGAAGGCTTGAAGAACGGTGTCGCCTCTGGTTTAGCCACGGTACATGCAGCCTGTTTGTTTCATGTTCAAAATACTAAAAAGTACCTAGCAACATTCAAAGATTCGACTGTGTTACAGCCTGGGTGCGTTATCTCATCACCTGTCTTCGCATCATTACTTCTCCCAATCAAACCTCAACACTAGATTGCAGCGAAGTCCGCCCTGCAGCCTTTCGATGCCATCAAAACCGTGCAACAGGGCCACGCGGGAGTTGCGGCCTTGTCGATTACCGAAGCCCTCGCCGATATCGTTCAACGTGCTGGCGTTGGTGCTCTTTACAGCGGCCTCTCCGTGTCGTTGGTAACGTAATTGATGAAAAAATGAAACCTGCTCCACCCTCTCGAGACGAATTAATTCGCTCGCAATCCTTAACTTTTAACTCTGACCACTCTATATAGGTGGGGAGCGTCCCCTCGGTGTTTGTGTACTTCAGCGCTTATCAGTTCCTAAAAGCGGCTTTTCTCGCCATGTGGTGCGATTTTGAGTGCTACGTTATGAAGCGGGAAGAGAAGCAGCGTGCTGATGAGAATATAAATATTACCGAGTGTATGCGCTTTTCTTCGTTACTTTTTTTGCCTTCTTGCCCCTTAACTCGCTACATGTGTGTCTTCAAGCCCATCAATTATATTGGAAGCACTTTCATGCTTCTTTTGTCGTCGATGTACTTAGGTGCCCTAATGGCTACGATCCAATGTCGCCTGCGCATAGCAACAAGGGTAGCGCTGTAACTTCAGGCAGAGAAGGTGCAGATTTCCGAGGATATTGTGCGGCAGTGCTAGCGGCAGCAGGCTGTGGGAACTTTCTTGCCTCCTTTTTACGACCACCGTACGAGATTGTGAAACAGCGCCTTCAGGTATGCTATGATAGCGGCACACATCTCTTTCTCTGTCAAGAATTCCTGTGGTGGTGATGGCTGAAGAGACGCGGTTATTCATAGGGTTGGTATTGCCAATATTGCCTGTTCAACTGGTACATGTACACAGGCGGGCAAAGATGGCGACGTCACCGCTGCCATAGGGCGCATTTTAGCTGAAGACGGTTTGAGCGGCTTCTGGCGCGGCCTTAGGGCACAGGTACAGTGTCTCGGCTTCACTCTGCACTCATCACGGTCTTTGCCTGCTTGATATGAACATTTATGTCGTATATAGATACGTAGTTTGATTGAGAGTTTTCTTGCCCCTGTGTATTCACTCATTTACTTCATGTGTTAGATGGCGCGGGACATTCCCTATGCAATGGTGACCCTGCTCACCTACGAGTTATTGCGGCAAGCGGCTGTGCGCGCGAAAATGAAGACACAGCACCAAGGAGAAGGAGAAGCAGGTGAATACTTATTCAAGCATCGAGTGAGAAGAGGTTTTTGTTTGGAAGCGCAACAAGAACAACAAAGAATTGGAAAATGTTGGCATTTAAATACTCGCACATGTAATAGCCGCGGCATTTATTGTTCATCACGTCCTTACTTTTTTTTGTTCCTTCTTTGCCCTCTCAATATGTGCCGCACCTCTTTTTCTCCCTTAACTAGACAAAGAATCACGCAGTAGTGTTGCTCTGAGCCCTATCGTGAACGCTTTACTTGGTGGCCTCGCGGGAGGCGTGGGCTCCTTCTTCACCAATCCCATGGACGTGATTATGACGCGCATCAACCTTTCGTCGGCCGCTGCGGGCGGTGATGGCAGGAGAAGCAGCGGTAGTAGCGGAAGTAGCGTAGTGGCCATGGCGCTAGAGATATTGCAGTCCGAAGGAATTGGCGCATTTGGGAAGGGAGTTGGGCCAAGGCTGGCCCATAAGGTCCCTGCCAACGCTGTGTTCTTTTTGGTGTATGAGCTGTGCCGCGCGCTCCTAGGAGTGGGGTCGGGCGCTGGGTGATAGAACCTTATCACGCTTTAATTGTTCATAACGCCCAGCGCTTTTTCTTATCATTTCGCGTTTGGCACTTATGATCATGATTATAGCAGGTTTTCTGTATAACAGGAGGCAAGTAAGCAAGTAATTGTTATGTCTCATTTCCGAGTCAACGGAATCCAGCAAGATGATAATGACAAGGCCCTATGCCCTATGCCGCAGAGTTGAGATTCCTGTTTCCGCGGAATTCCCGCGCGATGGCTAAAAAAATTACTTCACGTGGGATTTCCGCGGTATTTCCGTGCCGTGGTCATAAATGCGCTGCTAAATTCCCGTCGCTGAAATCACGTCTGATTGGTAAAAAAATCCCTTTCCGCGGGACTTCCGCGGAATTTCCCGCGGGAAAACGAACCGAGCCTATGGGCCCATGGCCCATCGATCAATTCAATTCGAATTCTCGTCGTCTTCTGGTTTTAAAAGCTTGGAAGCGGAAAGTCGAAACTACTATAGATGACCGTTATCGTTATCTGGGGGTTGGGCTAGCAAGTAGCAAGGGAAAAATCATGCACATAAAGAAATATCAAAAGATAAAGGCGGATGCCTAGATCTTTATACCAAATAAGAGGATGGCAGTTCTGTCACTACTTCTACGCCAGCGCCCCCGCCTGAAGAAGCCGCTTGCAACACGAGCAGCGCAGTCCACGCACCAAGAATCAAAATTGCGGCCGCGGGTGCCAATAGCAGCAACTCTCCGCTTCGGGGAAGCTCTAGGCCTCCAAATTGTTGTGAGTTTTCAACAGAATTTGAGGACGAAGAAGAGGAAGAGTCAGGGAGGCCGGCGGCAGCTGAAGCACTATTACTTTTCTTCTCCATCGTGGCAGGACCGTATTCCACGAACGAACGGCCTTTTTTGTCGCGTTGCCAACCGTTAGGCCCTCCTTCTTTTGCCGTTCCAACAGTGGTTGAAGTCGATCTTATCTCGTTAGAGTCGTTGTTCGCACTCAATAAATCGCGAACGCACCACAGTGCTGCTTCTTCTGCTTGGCTTTGTCCAGTAGCAAGGGTGTTGGCGGATATGCTAGCGAGGATGCTAGAGCCACCTTTGTCGCTATTTGCCGGGGAGACGACAAGAGGAAAACCGAGGATACGAGCAGCGGTTCTGTCGAGACGCCCACCAGCTGCTGGACCTTGTTCCCTACAGAAAACGATAAGAAATGCGAAGAAGCAAGAAATAAAGTATGAAGGAAACCGCGCTTAAGGTGCGATTGATAATCTTTTCAATCCAATGCCATCATTTAGAACTCTCATATACCCGAGGTAAGCTTTCTACCCCTTAGTCTCATTCCTATCATTAGCACGCACCCAACTAAACTGAGCTCGGGCCGAGGATAAGCTTGCGTGGTTACTCTTTGAGCACCGGCTGCAGCTGCTCGCTTCACCACTTCTTCCATAAGAGCTGTCAAAAGCTGCCCACTAGGCTGCTGGTCCCAGGAACTGCTGTCATTGCTGGTCGTTTCACTTTTGCGGCCAGTCACCACAACTCTTCGCTTGGTAGTAGGGGTGTCACCGGAGATGATTGTCGTTTCGAAGTTGTTTTCAGCGAGTTTGCTTTCGATACTTGCTGATCCGCTGCCTCCATTTAGCACTTCTGCCACTGCTAACGTGTCAACGCGCACGCCGCGGGCCACGGCCAACAGACTCGTGTCATCACCTTCCTTTTCGTCGCTGGTTGTCTTTACTATGTCTACAGTTGCACACCCAACCAAAGAGTTAGACAAGCTATGTTCCACTACCAGTTGAAAGCTAATGCTATCGTTGTCACCACCACTTGTGCTAGTTGTTCTGCTCTCAATAACATTGGGTGGAGGGCTCCCACAGCGCTGGTCTACTCGCGCTACTAGGGTAGATATATCCGCACAATTGAGACAAGATTCATACAAGTCGCGAATCGTGAAAGTTTCTCCTATAAAAGATCTTGAATCCGCGACACCCCCATCGTCATTGCTTAAGCTACCACACTGAGGTAACCCTCGTTCTAGAGGTATTCTTCTTCGTTTTAGGCGGTGTCTACGGCGAATACCATAAAGTGCTTTACAACTCAGCGATGAAGCAAAAGATAACACTGTAAGAGTTAGAAACCAAAAATAAAGGAGGAACTTCGGCATCACTAATGCTTAGTGGCAGTATTGTCAATTCTACTAGAAATCGAGTGATGTATTCGAGTTTTCTGCACCACGCTTGCACCTCCGACGTAATGCGACGTAATCTTATGATAAAGAGTTCAACCGATGCGCGCCTCCTGGCAAGACATTTTCAGGTTTTGATTACAAAAAGTTATGCATTTATCCTCTGGCAGTCTATGCTCGCTTCTCTAGCTAGGACCACGACTTCGTGACTCTTTGACTCTCTCCTACTGCAGAAAGATCCGAAATCCGAAATCTGAATCTAAACCTGAAGCTACTACAGGGGGGAGAACAACTTGAACGTTCTTGATGACGTAATCGCTAAGAGCGTGATGACGCGTGACATCATCACGAATCACGACGCAATAGTCTGTCTATTAGAAAGATGGCACCATTTTCTGCAAATAATGAACGAATGGAGAAGGTTGATGCCTACTTAGTGACAATATGACCCGTGTCCTGAGGTGAGGGCAACTTCTCGATGCAAGTATCAGGTGATATTCCGACCTGTGTCAGAGGTAGGACTTGCAGAGCATGGAGAAAGACACGCAGGCGAGTTTCTCTTGTAGCGGGCTGGAAGCTAGCAGTTTCGCGAAACGAAGCAGCAATTCGCTTCAAGCCATGGCTTTCGAAGACTTCCCGCCTCCAGGTGGAACTGAAGTTGGAGGAGGCGACACCGCTGGCGCGAGCAGTGGCGGCGCTGGTCTAACTGGCGGCAACGTGGCTGCACTCTTCCGAACGCCGAATTTGATGGAACGAAACGGCACGGGAGCCTCAACTTCGTTCATTTCCAAGCTCACAAATTTGGCAGGGGGCAAAAAGCGACCCGGTGCGTCAGCGACTGGTGTGGCTTTAAAGCAGTCGGCTACGGATTCTTCGCTCAACAGCAGTTGTGGGCCTTGCCACCACCAAATGAGAAAAAGGTTTGACGATTCACCTCACGGTTCACTGATTACCCATTCCAAGTCCAAGCGTGAGCTAATGAGAAATTCGCAGGTTGGTGGCGGTCTCCCAGCGTCCGTGAGCTCTTTCGAGCACAACAGTGACGTCTTTCCCGAAAACCACGACCATTCGGAGGCGAATTCTCCTTCAACTTCACTCGCTCCCCTTCGTGTTGTGGACGGGCTGGGGCAAGGCGGTTTCGCGTGTGTGGTGCAAGTAGAGAGCACCGAGGACAAAACCTCGCAGTTTGCCATGAAGGTGATACCCAAGCATAAGGCAACAAGACGTCGCGACCGTGCCCGACTCAAGGTACAGCATTGTGGTTCAACTCACTATTTTTCTAAAAAGAACTTTGCCATGTTGTCTTCGTTTGCTTGTACTTTGCACTTAATAAGGATGAATTCATGCGAAGTTAGATGCTACCGCAAGGGCTACGCAAAAGGGCTGCCAAATAAATTCTATGCATTGGCTTTACATGGTTTGTCTAATCAAACAGGCAGAACTGTTCGTGATGACCCACATGCCGCCGTCACCCTTCTTGCAGCGCTGCCATTTGGGGTTTGAGTCCTCCACGGACTTGTTCTTCGTGCTGGACCTCGCCTCGGGCGGGGACCTGTTTTACCACTTGATTGCACGCATTCGAAGAAGTGGTGGCGGTTTCAGCGACGCTGAGTCGAGGCGTTTGCTGGCGGAGGTGGTGGTGGGGCTGGCACATTTGCACGCACACGGCTTTGTGCATCGAGACATCAAGGTGAGTGAAGAGACGGACGGGCGAAGAAGGAGGGCGGAGATGGAAAAACAATTGGAAGAGTATCGATTGAACCAAACTTACTTTAAAACGCAGGTGACCACTTGTTTTAAAGTTTTGTTGAATTCACTGCCTGTGTATCATGGCCAGGTGGAGAACATCATGCTCGACGCGCGAGGCCACGTCAAGCTCGTTGATTTCGGTTTGGCCTGCGCCTTAACAGCAGAAGAAGGACCGATGAGCCCAACTGGGTCATTGATTTACATGGCGCCGGAACTGCTGTCTCATTCGCGTGGAGGGCGGCACACGGACTGGTAAAGAGAGTTGGAGTGTGTTTTTGGAATTCTGAAGTCCAGGGAAAATGTTGCACGGCCTGAAGGTTGATGGGCGTTATCGTTTTTGGCGAACATTGATGTACTTCGTGCAGTCAAAGATATCATTGCATCTACTTTAGGTGGGCAGTAGGAGTATTGGCGCACGAATTGCTCACGGGGCGCACGCCATGGTCGTCCCTCACCGACAAGGAAGTGATTCGGCGCGAAATCAAGACGCTGCGCGTGGCGCCGCCTCGACGCATGAGTGCTTCCGCCGGTGCCCTCGTGTGCTCACTCCTGACCCACGACCGCAGGAAACGGCTCGGGACGCGCGCCGATGCCGACCTGCAAAAAGCCAGGTTCTTTGATGGCGTGGACTGGAACGCAGTGGCGTCGCAGCAGTGCCCCCCTGCATTGACCGTGGGTGCAGACTGCGTGGCGAGGCGGGACCGAGAAACGGCGCTGGCTGCCTACCGAGCGCGCACGGCGGCGCATACCGAAGCAGCTGAGCTGGGTGCAGAATCGGCCGCAATGCCATCGCCACCGCCGCTGCCCCGAGAAGAATGCGTCGAGGGAAGAAACAGTGCCCAGAGCAGCAAGGACTATGACAGCAATGGCAATCATAACAGCAAGGAACCGTGGTATTTCGGATTGCCGGTGGTGGCTGAGCACCCCGAGATTTCATCACACACGGCAAGCAGTATCAAGAAGGCTAGCTATACAAACAAAGCGGCCTGAGCAGGATTCCAGGTGTTCTGGATTTACTTCCTGCAAACGGCATGTACATATGCGTTTTATGTAATTGCATAAGAAACAAATCCATTTCTGCTATTTACAATGTACTTATAACTTAAACCCTAATTTTCTTTTTCTTACACGGTGCCGTACCATGAAGCTCTATCTAAGAGGTCCCCATGAGGATAGAATGAGAGGTACGTTATATTCCTTTCTGATCCCATAGCTACTTTCCAGCGAACAACAACATCCTTTTTCCCAGCCCAGAGCCCCGCCCTCTGCCCACGCCCACTCGCCACTCTCCTCGTTCTCGTGCCATTTTTGGACGTCGAGCAGATTCTTGATTACAGCGAATAAAATGTTGCGGAATCTGGAGCTATCCGAACTGGGCATTGCAGATAAGTTGTACTTTTCACAGAATCGCAGTGACACCTACGCGCCGACGGGGACTAGAAGGACACAAAGGGCAGCAAGGATACAATCACAAAGGTAATAATTATATCCTCTAGCTAGCCGCAATGGATGGTCGCACTGTGGGTATTGTGGGCGGCGGGCAGCTCGGCCGCATGACTGCTGAGGCGGGCCTGCGGTTAGGCGTCAAAGTCGCCATTTTGGATCCGCTCGGCACCAAGAGCCCTGCCGGCGAAGTCGCTAGCGTCTCAGTCGAAGGGTCCGGGATGCTGGCGGATGCTGACGAGGCGAAAGTGCGTGCGCTCGCGGCCGCATGCGACATTGTCACCATTGAAATCGAGCACGTAGACACCAAAGTACTGTCTGCGCTGGAGGCTTCCGGCGTCTGCGTGCGACCATCTTCGGCCACCATTGCAGTAATCCAGGATAAGTACCGTCAAAAGGTCGCCTTTGCGAAAGCTGAGGTTCCCATGCCCGACTTTCTGGAGGCTCCAAGCCTCGACTCGCTGACGACCATTGCCGCCACGTTTGGTTACCCGTTCATGCTCAAATCGCGCACGGGGGCCTACGACGGGAACGGGAACTTCGTGGTGCGTGACGCGGCCTCCGCGAGCGAAGGCTTCGCCAAATTGAGAGGTGAAACCCACGGTTTATATGCGGAAAAGTGGGTGCCCTTTGCGAAGGAGCTTGCCGTGATGGTGGTACGTTCCGAGACGGAGCTGATCATGTACCCCGTGGTGGAGACGACACAGCACAACAGCATCTGCCACACGGTGCGCTCTATTGCCCATACTCACCTCCTCTGTGCTACCCAGCCCCTTTATCTGATCACATCGCGTGATTCATGAGAGCTCGAGCGTACTTTATCTTTGCTCGTGCCCATTTGGTATCTCTTCGTTTTTAATTTCAATAGTAGAATTTTTCGTCTCTCTTAGCTTCCCAAGTGCCCCATATTCACTGCATCTTGCGCCTGTCCTCATATTTATACTCCATTGCTTATCAATTTGATTTGGAAAAAGGTGGTTGCACCAGCGCGTGTCTCGCACGCCACCGCCGCCCTGGCTCGTTCCGTGGCGTCTCGGGCGATTGCGTCTTTGCCGGGCGCGATTGGCATCTTCGGCGTGGAACTCTTTCTGCTCGACAACGGCCAAGTAATGCTCAACGAGGTGGCGCCGCGGCCCCACAACTCGGGCCACTACACGATGGAAGCATGCGCCGTGGACCAGTTTGAGAACCACTTGCGCGCGGTGCTAGGCTTGCCGCTAGGGTCAGGGGAAATGGTGTGCAAACATGCGATCATGGTGAACGTGCTGGGCGAAGATTCAATGGAAGGCACTTTGGCACCGCTCAAGAAGGTGGGGTCATAAGTCGTTGAAGCTAGGTTTGAATGAGAGACGAAAGGGTGTATGAGTGAGGTTGTGCTGAGCTGGAAAGGCAGAGATTAAGTAGGTTCTACGGTTGAGAGAAGACTAGCTCGATTAATTCAGTTGAGAATTCCAAAGTAAATGTGTTTTTTTAATTCCTTTTCTTGTTGCTTGCATGCGCCTACCTGTGTGTATATAAACCACAGGCCATGAAGGACGGCAACGGAGGCATCCACTGGTACGGCAAAGCATCATCTCGCTCCGGCCGTAAGATGGCCCACGTGACCTTTTGCGGCTCTTCGGCGGCGGCAGTGCAGCGCTCAGCAGAGGCCATGAAAGTTGCGGTGGTGAGTTAGAGAGGATTGATTGGAACACGAACAAGAGGATAGCGTTAGTATGTTTGTGTACGTTTGTGTGTGTGCGTCGCAGCGAATTATGCACTGAATTCTGAATGAGAGGAGCGATTGTGTAGCTGTAGTGTATTGATGCCTTATTTTCTTTTCTTTACACTTGGGTTCTCAATGGATTTTTTTTTGCTTTGTGATGGTTAGTTTTCGCCGGTGGCTCCTGTGGTGGGCATCATCATGGGCAGCGATTCTGACTTGCCGACCATGAAAGATGCTGCGGATGTCTTGATCGAATTTGGGGTCCCCTTCGAGATCACCATCGTCTCTGCGCACCGCACTCCAGAGCGCATGTACCAGTACGCGCAGGACGCCGCGGGTCGGGGTTTGTCGGCGATTATTGCCGGCGCTGGCGGGGCCGCGCATTTACCGGGCATGGTGGCGGCTTTAACCCCCTTGCCGGTGATTGGCGTGCCCGTGAAGTCAAGCACCATGTCGGGCCTCGATTCGCTCTATTCCATCGTGCAAATGCCGAAAGGGGTGCCGGTAGCTACGGTAGCGATTGGCAACGCGGCGAACGCAGGTCTGCTGGCGGTGCGCATGCTCGCGATTGGAGACGCAGCGCTCATGGCTAAGCTGGTTGAGGTGAGGACAGTGAATAAGTGGAGCGTGCTTTAAAGTAAGAAAGCAAAGGTTTGAAGAAGCGTGTAGTGAATCAAATGTGTGTCTTTGAACTTTGCTAATCTTCTTCGCTCACACATGGTCTTCACCGCGCCCTTCCTTCGTCATATCTCTTTTTTTTTTCTTCTTGTTGTTTCACTGCAGTACAACACAGCACAGACCACCACGGTGATGGGTAAAGCAGAGCGAATGGAAACGGCGCTGGGGAATGTGTCGACTTCGCAGGAACTCAACGACAAGTACCAAGAATTCGTTGCCGGTGGAAAGTAGCCGCCTTTTCCAATGAAAGTGCTGTTTTTAAATCTTAGAAAGAGGAGCTTGAGCTCGAGTCGTGATGCTGACGGACCCTATTTAAGTTTGATGTCCATGGGCGCTATTCGCTACTTGTCTTAAATTTGCTTCAGCTCAATCGGCCTCTAAATTGTTCTATGTTACGAGCCCAGGAGAACTGGAAATAGAGTACTGACATTCGGATTAAGCAGAAAAAAAAAAAAAAAAAAGGGTTAGGGGTAAGGGGATGCAACGCGAATAAACCAAAAAGTGGCAATATGCACTAAGTAGGTACACAATTCAGGAATTCGTTTTCTGCCTGGCTTTAAACCTCTCAGA
>Ga0307982_1004435_pt1 | contig 11087 bp, 14 predicted proteins | sample OrgLakmetagen989_FD_201847 | JGI IMG/M metagenome (GOLD analysis project Ga0307982, IMG submission 201847) | Saline water microbial communities from Organic Lake, Antarctica - #989 | ecosystem: Environmental > Aquatic > Non-marine Saline and Alkaline > Saline | place: Antarctica: Organic Lake... | reverse complement strand
ATCACCGCACTTGAAGCCAAACTCACTTCTCAGATCAATGCAAATGAAGAAGCCTCTGCATCCTTTCAAGCAGAGAAGAGTGCACTTGAGAGTCGGACCGCAGAATTGGACACCTCTCTCGCAGCTGCCCTGAGCAAAGAGAAGGAGCTACAAGAGTCTATGGCAGCGCTTAGTGGAGGCAGCAGCGAAGCGCAGGAGCGAGTGCAGCAACTGCAACATGAGTTAGGTGCTGCTCAGGCCACGGCAGCCGCCGCCGAGACGGCAGAAAGTGAGGTGCGCGAGAAGCTACTTGAGGTTGAAAGAGAAGCGGCGCAGGTACCCGCTCTCGAAGCGAAGTTACTAGAAAAGGAAACAGCTGTTGATGATCTCACGTCCAAGATCGGTCGAGCAAGAGATATGGTTGTGGCGAATAAAGCTGCTGCAGCGGCCGCCGAAGAGGAAAGCCAGGCTAAGTTAGGACGAGCCAAAGAGATGGTCCAAAACCTGACCAAGCGAGCAGAGGCCGCAGAAGCGGAGGTCGTAGCCGCCAAAGAAGCAGCTGCCAGTGCTGACACCGTGAAGGCGGATAACGCAGCCGTGGAGGCGGAGGCGCTGCGAGAAGAACTGAAGAAGGCTCAGGCCACGGCGGCGGGATCCAGCAAAGAAGTGGAAACTTTGCGATCCGAAATGGAAGAGTTGAAAGCGATGCACGAGGCTGCAGTAGCGCGTGCACGTGACGTTGAAGAGGAGTACACCAAGGCTGCGGCCACTGGTGCTGTGGCCTTGGGAGCAGCCGAAGCCAAGTGCAAAGCTCTTGAAGCTGAGTTAAATGCTGCAACACAAACGGCAGAGGAGGCCACCGCTCGATTAACGGCTTTTCAGGTACTATTGAGTGCGAATGAGATGTGTCTAGCCTTGTTATGGCTCATTAGTACCGTTCAACAAACATTTGTTCTTAGCACCTTCTTGTTGTGACGATGCATGCGCGTGGGTGTGTCATTTGCTGTCTTCACATGCGTGTGGGCACCCAGTCTGCGGAGCAAGAGCAGGCCGAAGCAAGAGCAGCAGCAGCTGAAGCAGCAGCTGAGAATGGCGCCTCCATCTCGGCGCAGGTCAACACTCTCCGTGTGGCCCTAATTGCGAAAGATAATGAAATGGCCCAAGCTCAGAAAGCACGAGACGAAGCAGAGGCAACAGCAGCTGCCGCCAACAACGAAGCTTCTATCATGAAAGTGAGACATACAATATGCTATGGGCGACCTCATTACGCTTCTGCTTTCGTGCGTTATTGTTGTGATGTTCAGCGCATTGGAGCACCGCTAATACGAAATCTGCTGCTACTCTTTAGTTAATTTCTACGAATGATGATTTTCGAATCTTTGCCTTTCTATTCTATCTTTCTCAGGCCGAATGCGAGGCTCGTTTAGACGCCAATCAGGAGTCGATGGCAGCTGCAACAGCTGAAGCGCAGGCAGCGACGGAGGCAGCACGCGCCCAAGATCGGTTAGAGGTCGACGCGGCTGTGGCCTCGGCCAAAGAAGAAGTTGAGAAGGTGGCCGCCGAACAAGCACGACAAGCCGCGGAGTTTCAGGGCAAAATTCGGAAGATAGAGGCGGAATTGGCCGCAGAGAAGGAGCAAGCAGCTGAGCGGAAGAAGCAGGTGATTGCACATGTAGGGACTCTGAACGAGGCCAAGCAGAAATTGACTGGCCAACTGGGGCGAGCGAAACAGCTGTTGGAAGAAGCGCAGAAGCGGGAGCATGATCTGAAGGCCCAGATCGCGGCGCAGGAAGGCGCTGCCGTGTCGAGTCAGTCGGAAGTCGGGCAACAGGTGCGGTGTATTGGGAATTTATGAACAAACTTGCTTTTGAATGTGCTTTTGTTTCCCCCTCTTTTCTCTCTCAAGACCTCACGATATGCTGAAGCTAGCCTGCAAGTGCGCGTTTACATGTATATTCCTATGCATGCACCTCCCGTGTGCTGCATATTATGCATTACATTAGATCATCGATCTCAAAGCAAAGCTCGAAGCAGCCGAAGCCACAAAGGTATCCGTTGAATCGCAGTTAGCTCAGGAGAAGGCCGCCCTACAGGACCAAGCTTCGGCTCTCATAGCTGCCCAAGAAGAGAGAGACCACCACAAGGGGAAGCGCACGGTGGCGAAACAAGAAATGATTGCGCTAGCAGCTGCTTTAGAGTGCGAGCGAGGACTGCGGAAATGCGTGAACGCCCACATTGCCAACACGGCGACTCCCAAAGCCTACGACATTGCCGCAGGCTTGGAGCTGGAGTTGCGCAAACTGGAAGAGGTGCTGGTGCTCTTGTCGGCGAAAGCAGGGCGGGTCTGGGAAGGGCAGAGCTTCGTCGGCGGCCCAGGACCCGTCGTAGTGGTTGGCCAAAGCCCTTTGCACTCAAGTGCCGCTGTCTCTTCGGCTACCAGTCGAGTGCGGAGCCCCAAAGCCTCCGACGGCACCACTGGAAATCGGCGCATGACCGCGGCCAAGGAGGCTGAGGCCGCTCAACACGAGATGCTGGGCTCCCTAGCGTCGCAATTGGCGCGGCTGTCTGCCGGCTTGAGTAACTTTTCGTCCGCGAACGACCTCTTGAAGGAACTGGCCGAGCAGCAAACCTTGACCAACGCCATGCGCGTGATGTGCAGCTCCTCCGCGAAAAGCTTAGCCTCCCTCGCATCCCCGCCTGCAGGCACTAGTGGCAGTGCATCTGGCAGTGGTGGTGGCGTCACGCGCGCTGCCAAGAATGCCAGTAGAGCGAGCCGCAACGCAGCAGCAGGAGCTCGTGGCGGCAGCGGCGCAGTCGGCAAATACGGTAAATTAGCACCGGTGTTGACACCAGGAGGAGGCTGGAACAACGGCGGTAGTGGTGTTGCAAGCGGAATCGACGACGAAGACGCTTCATCGATGGATGGTTGGAGCAACAGCCCGCCTCCGAGCCCACTGGCGTCCTCGTCCTCGTCGTCGTCGTCACGCCGCGCCGCCAGCAGCAGCAGCAGCAGTCGCCGCAGCGGCGGTGGTACGCCTTTCGCGACTCCTTCAGGCGTGAGCCCGGGTCTGAGCTTTCGAGGCAACGACACGCGTGGAGACGAATCGTCCGTAGACCTTTCGGTACGCAAGGCCCTTGTTATCATCGTTGTCGTCGTTCTCTTTTTCTTCTTCTTCTTCTTCTTCTTCTTCTTCTTGCTTGCTTGCCTCTGAACTTCTTTACTCCGTCTTTACCGCTTGGTTCATTGATCTCGTTTGTGCTCTATTCAAAGGGCTTACATAGTACTGAACGCACGCGTGCTCCCCTTCTCCCCCCTCTTCTTATCGAATCTCATCCAGGTGGATGGCGGTGCCTCTGTCGACGACTTTTTCGACGGTCCGAGCACGCCTCGAAACAACAGCAGCAGCAGCCACCTGTCCTCGAGCACCGTCGGGCCACCTCCTCCATCGAGCGCCAACCAATCCATGCGCGTCGTGCGGCTAGGTGGCTTGAAAAACAACAGCAGCCATACCAATACAGGCCACAATGGAAGCAGCCCCTCGAGTGGTAGGAGTAGTGGTGGTGGTGGTGGTGATGTGGAATTGTTGCAGAGCAAGTCGCCGTCGGTGTTTTCTTAATCGAAGTTAGTACTTGAAGTCAAAGAGGGCAGATATGACGCCCGTGTGCAAATAATACAAATCAAGGGGTTTGCATGCAGATAGGCAGGCAAGCACACAAACAGAGCCGCAAAGGTCTGCATCATTTATCATGCATCGAGCACTCAGTCCCGCCGATTTGTTCGGAGGAAAGACGCCAGCTGGAGCCTGAATTGGCCTTCTGGAGCAAATTTGCTATCGCGAAAGCAGCACATGTACTTTTTTTGGTGCCTCTGTGACTACTGTGTGCTTGTTTTTCTTTGTTATTGGGAGAGTATTAACTAGACTAGACTAGATGCATCTTGCGATAACGCGCGATTGTAATTGACCTCGAACTAATAAAATAATCAAACCCAAATGGCACAAGAGGACATGCTGCGGGGAGAAGTGCCAAGTGCACTGTGTATGCACATGCGATGGCCTGAGTGTGTAGAGAGAAAGAGGCATAATTCTTTCAGGTCTCTTCTGTGTCTGTTTCTGCATTGAAAAGAGCGCGCCGTTGCTCCGTCTCTTAGGCGCGCTTATCCAAAATTCTCCGCTTCTCTTCTGGTGGTTGCAATTGCGGGCGCCCGTGCCATCTCAAATCTTAACCTAAACCTGAACTTTATCTCACCCACACTGAAGAGGAACCCCGGCGCATCAAGTTGTGGTTCGGGCCCCGAGGGGCCAGAATTAGAAGGCTAACAGGCAGACAGGAAATTCAAGGCAACCAATACATGCAGAGGAGAGTTCCCACCCACAGAGGAGGGGGCCATGACCCCACTCACAACTACAGTACCGATGCACATTCTCGCCACGCTGGGCTCCTACTCCACACCGGCTCTCACTCACCACCCTGTGGCGATGGACTTTAATCCAAAATCCCAAACGAAAGCGGAGAGTTCTATTCGGGAGCACTTATGACTGTACTAATGGATATGGCGAGCTCAAGCCCTGTAGGCTACAGGGGAGAAAACAAAATGTCCCACTCCTCATCATTCGTAAACCTACGTCCTAAGCCACCTTCTGTACCGAAGGAAGCTTGGGACGTTTACGAATGATGAGAAGTGAAAATGTCCACTTCAACGGACAAGACTCAAAAGATACACCTCCGCTCCACAACCTTAGAGCTGCACAGCCATCAGCACGACGGTAACGGTTATGGCCTTACTACGAGAAAACGCAGCTTTTGCGTACGGAGAGCAAGAGTTTTCTGACGTGGAACTTGTGTTTGTGCTGGAGCATCTGCAACTGGCTGAGCAGCCGGAGGAGGCAATGCCTCTTCAGGAGCAGCAGACCTCGATGCGTGAAACGTCTGCAAAGAGACAACGCAAAGGTGAATGTTTAATCAAGCGAGCAGTTGGCATTCTTTGAATACCTCAATGCTTATCTTACGGTTTACAATTTCCTCGCTCCTCTTAGTGTGTGTGCATCCTCCAGAAGCTTCTCCTGCGCAAGACGACTTGCCCTAACAGCCCCAACAACACGAAGCAACGGTCCTGCATCGCTTCCCAGGGAATTCCCTTGTGCTCGCCATGCACAGTCACTTTTTCAAAGCAGCTCTCTCGCAGCGCTGGCGAAAAGAAGGGCAAAGCAAGGTGCGGTGCTATTGTATTTTTGCTTGTTGATAATTTGAGTGCTATTCTGACGTAATACTACAGTCTGTACAGTAGTACTCTACGGCGCGCTTTCCCAGAGTAGGAGATGTAATATATCAGAGGCTTAGGCGCGCGTTTTCTATGTTATTTGCACGCTACTAGACTATTCAAGATTAAAGCTCCGCTTTTACAGCTATTTCACGACGAATTCATCGCTTCTTGCCTCTTCGTTGCAGTTAGACATCCCCTGCGGTGGCCCGAGGACCTCTTTGCAGCGCAAGCAGTGCTCAAAGTGATGTATACGCGCCAGTTTGAACCAGATATTATTCTTGCGCAGTCAAGTGAAGGAAATGAGCTAAGTTTGGCGCAACTTCTTGCTAAGGTATGTTTTTCCAGTGATATTACTCAATTTTAAAGGTACTTTTTGCATTTTACGTCCACTACTCAATACCACCGTTACTGCCGGTGCCAATACAGATGATTGTGTGGGCCGACCGCTGGCAAGCAGACGGGTGCTTAGAAATATGCTTGATCAAGCTTGCCGAAATTGATATTGAAGATCTGACGGTACCGGAAGCGAATGCCGCTTTGTTTGAATTGCCGGAGTCGGTGATGAAATCAGCCGCCTTCGAGAGCATTGAATCTATGCGCAAGAACTGGTTATCAGAGGAATTTTCCTGGGTGCAGTTCACCATTGTCGATGAAGGGACCTTAGAATCTTTTCAGAGCCTTTATTTTGTGGCCGTGCACACTTGGGTAACTCTAGATGAACTTGCTGCAGAGAATGAGAATGACGTGGCCGTTTTGCTGGCACTGTGGCATTATGGTGAAGTAGGGCAGCGATGCAGTGATGATGAACGCCTGATGCTGGGACAGGCGCTGCGAGTGAACCATCTCACACCTTTGTTTAGACGACTGATGCTCCCAGAATTGGCGTGGTTTAAAGGGCATGTTGAACGAGTGAATATCTTCGCTTCCTTATGGGATACTGACGAAGCCAGGACGATTCCAGACACCACGCGTGATCTGTTCCCAGCTGCCTGGTCTACTGCACCACGACGAGATATATCGGTTCATGGCCATTCAGCGATTCGCAGAAGTATATCTGTTTACTTATCGGTGGGTTGCCTGGAGAGCATGTTGCAGATGGATGCGAAGGGCATGTATCATGAGATTGGGAGGGAATCCTACGCAAACGGATACTTTTGGAAAGTGCGCGTTCAGATGAGAGAAGGCAAGATGGTGGCACTCGTTTCCTCTATCTCACATGATCCTGTGCCTGCAGCGCCTTGCGTCAAGTTTTCCAGTACGATTGGTGGATCGGTGCACGAGAAGGAATTCACCTTTATTCACTCTCAAGACGACGCCGAAATGTCTAAAATTGATCTCTTTACCGATATTGGTGGTCCTATACGATCTATTGAGCAGCTGAAGCCTCACATGACGGGTAGTCTTTTGTGTGTGCGCTTAGAGCTAAAAAATGTGAATGAGGTCAATCTTTTGCTCTTCACCGCCGAGTCATTTGTGGCTGGATAAGTTATTCTGGGCATTGATAGCTACTATACTGCCGCGACTGGGTTCTTTGCTTAGCTGGCAACCTTGCTCTTATGAAGCGGCGCAACAGCAGCTACTGGCTGGCTAGCTGGGTGGCGCGTTTCCGTTTAATAGGCATCCTGTGGAATGTCGGGGTTGGGTTTGAAAGCCGTAGGCCTGTACATTTTATGTTAGAACTTTCTTGCTGCTTTCAGATACGAGTAATCGCCAAAATAATTCTTGATCTTGGACTTGAAAAATTCTGACTGGGGTACTGGGATGCCGATTCCCTTGCATCTTACACGAGAACTCACTATAAATTACTATAAAATTGAAATTCAGCCACTAGCTTTTGCTACTGCGCGCTGTGCGGCTGTAGGCTTTAGGCCGCACATGGGCGGCCGCCATAGGCGGCTTGTGGCTCGCTGTTCTTTTACCCTCTTTAGGCTTTAGGGAACGCCATGCTGGTCATAAAAAAGTATGAATTGCTGCTAATTGCTATGCCAATGCAGATCACACCTGTGTATGAACTGCGCTGGTGCTGGTGCCGAAACGGGGACTGCACTCTTTACTGTGTTCAGTCGGCTTCTGGGGTGCGAAATACGACGAAAAATAAATGTTTCGGACCGGAATTTCGGGAGTTGCGGAAAAAATGTTCCGGTTTCGGACTACGTTTCAGAGTATTCCGGTTTTTTGGACCGCAATTCCGTGTGTTTCGGATGTTACGGAGATCTAAATGTTTCGGACTGCCACCGTAAATCACACCCCAGGCTAGAGGCTGGGCTTTGGGAACAGGGGATTTTCAAATGCCCAAATCGCAGCTGTTTCAATAAGTAGATGGGGTATAGAGCTGGGTTGAAACTCAATCAAATCAACTGCGGGCCACCGGTTTGATCTCTTTAAAACGGCTATGTGTATATGTGTTTAGCAGCAGTTATCGAAGAATATGACAACCGAGGAGGGCAATACAAAGACTTCCAAGGCCATCGGTGTCGATTATCTCCTAAGCCGCTGCTGCACGGGCAGTGGCCTTCTTGCGGAGGGCGTCGATGTGAAATTCCTTGGCGATGCCAACTGACGCGCGAAGGTTGTAAGTGAGGTGCCCCCAGTAAGACGGAACCACCATCACGTCGCCTGGCCCTTGCTTGCACCTGTGGAGTGGTAGCAAAGGGACTACGATGAGAGGACGAGGAGTTAGGGGACGGATACACCACGTCAACTCATCCTCACAGGCAACCAAGCATCGAATAAGAAATTGGTAGCTACTGAGTTGCTGTTCTTCACACGTCAGGAGCTAATCTATTTCTTCCCAATACAACATAAGGAGCATACCAGTTACAGAACCACAAACCCGCAGTAAACCATGCACAGTACCCTACAAATAATAACAATATCCACACTTACCGCAGAGCGCCGTCTTGCGTGCTTCTGGCTTCGGCACTCTCAGCGGCTGCCACCGAGGAAAAGGCCGCTCTCGACGGCGGCAGCAAGACCCACCCTTTCTTGCCGTATATTAGGGCATTCCAGGCGGGGTTGGTGTGGTAATGCATCGGCGCGCCCGTGCCCTTGCTACCCAAATAAAACTGTGGATAGAGAAGTACAAGAAGCAAAGACACGGGAAATTGATGCTCGTCTTGTCATGCTTAGGCACTCAGGTATAGAATCTCTTTGCTTTCCCTGCCCTAATATGAATGTGTGCATTTCACCTGCGCACTCCCCTTGCGAAGGCGCACTAAATTTGGAATGCCCTGCTCCGCCCATTCGGGGACCTGAAGATGTATACATATTAGTGCAGGAGCAGCCGCAGTAACATGAAGTACTTCGAGTGGAATAGCTGTGAATCGATTCGCAAGTATTGTTTAGGGAATTTCAAGAACCTTCTTAGGAATACCTCGGGAAAGATGTCCATCAGTCCCTCACTGCCTAAGGGCTTGCTCTCTGCAAAGATGTACGGTGGTGGTGCCTCATTCTCAGGCGAGGAAGAACAATCATTATCTCCCTGTCCGTCTCCGATGACTGTGGCCGCATACTCAGACAGCGTCATGACACTCGGTGCTCTTTCAGATTTGTAGGCGGAGCTGTACCTATAGTAAAAAGTTCAAAGAGAATATCAGTGGATCCCACTTGAATCCGGAGAGTATGCGATTCAAATACGATAAGGGCGCGTGCGTCATCCTCATCTTCTTCTCTATCAGCGCTCACGGTATGCTTCCAGCTTCCCACGAGGAGCTTCCCCATTGGTGCAACAAGTTTTGCTTTTTCAGCGCCTGAAGCAGTGGAGCCAGCCCGCGTACATCGTGTCGTGCCTATAGTATAGAAGGAGAAATCGGCGCAGGTGTAGGAAATAACTGCATAGGTGTAAAGGGAGCGCGAATCGAAGAAAACAAGATTACAAATACAAGAAAGCGCATATGTAAAGTGCTGCGAAGTACCATGTAATTTGGGTATGTGCTCGAACTTGATTCAAGACTGTGTCATTTACCAAATCTCGAATCACGGCGGGCTTGCTCTTGAGCACCACTTCCTTCACGAAGCGAACTGGATCTGCTGCCACTGCTGCGCCCGACACCTAGTAGCATAGCGTACATGTAGGAGGTAGAACACGCACATTTTGAGAGGGACAGCCCCTTGTGTATAGTAAGAGAGAGAGAGAGAGAGAGAGAGAGTGATTGATCACAAAATGTTACGTACAACTCTACAATAGTGACCCAATAAGTAGTGAAAAAAAAAGGCTTCTGCCATAGCAAGTACAGTAATGGTGTATGGTATCTTGTACCTCGGTAAACTCGCAACGCAAACGAGTCGACGATGACGCATCATCGTTTTCATCCTCACCCCTGATAGGCCATCCTGGAAAGCTTATTTCCTCTGAAGGCCAACCGCCAGAATGACTATCATCTTCATCCTCTGCCGCTGAGGTAGGGGGCGCTTGCGTGCCCTCCTTCTCGCGAAGAGATGCCCATTCGAGGGAAACGTCGTCTTTTGAATTGGTTTGAGCGCTCAGTAATTCTTCCGGACGATTGCCATAGGAATCCAAAGTGACTTTGAGGTGCGGAGCTTCAGATAACAATGAAGCAGCAGAAGAGAGATGCCCACGCAAGATCTGTGTACCCACACACGACGAGAATATTCTTAACACAGACTATATGAGAGAAGGTCAAGACTTAGGGTAAGCTCAAGATTTTTATGGATCAGCAGCATGCATGTACTAATGTATATACCAGTTCATGAGGCGCGTGGGATTTGGAAAGATCGCCTCCTAGAGCATCCTCATTCACCTGAGTACACACAAACAAAGATAAAGGAAGAACAAATTTATGTAAATGAAGCAAAAATGCAGTAAACGACAGCAGCAACCTCTCCATATTTTTTTCCCTTCTTCTCCTCCATTCTCATCATCAATACCAATTGGTATCCGAGGTGGTGCAGTTTGAGAAGAGCAGGCAAGCTTCCCGCTGACGCGTGTCCTTTGGCTATGGCACTCGCGTCCAAAAAGAAAGAGCCCGGACTGCGGCTGCTGCTGCTTGCTGTTCGAGGACCGCAGGCCTCAAGCAGAGCTTCCAGAACAGGGGAGCATAGATTCGTAAACGCACGGTTCAAAAACGACAAGGGCACCTGACATCATCGTGTAGAAGGCGTGCAAGCAGAATTGCATAAGCGACGCAGATCGAGACGAGGCGAAATAAGGAAGGGCGAGCGCATATTCACATCCAATCGAATACAATTGAAGTTTGACACAAGTTGTTTGACACAAGTTAGGGGGAGGCAATATCCTTCTTCCTGCACTATGCTTTTGTCTCTTTTTTTTAATCTTTTGATACCGTCGGCTCTCCCGATCCTTCGTACTCCTCGGCAAGCGGCGCCACCACTTCCTTCAATCGGCGCAAACAATGGCCAGCGCACTTGCGTGGGAAGTCCGAGGGTGGGCTCGGTGGCCGCTGCTGCTGTATAGCGTTGGTGACCTGTACATATGCGTGCATGGAAAGAAAGAAAGTTGATGAAAGAGGGCAGGAAGCAGGAGAAAGGATGAACCGCATGCAGTATAGTCGATGTCTCGCCATTTTCACATGCACAGATGCAACACACAAGCCAACAAATGTCTAATGTGCCTAGTGGCTAGGTGTACGCGCTAGAAAAACAAAAATGAGATAAACTCACTCCATACAACTCATACACACAAAAGCACTGCCGATGTGCAAACTACAGTACCTCTACGGTGAGGCCTTGGCTGTAACGGCAAGCGCGGTGGTGGCTCGCGAGGAGCTTGTTAGGAAAGAAAGAAAGAAAGAAAGAAAGAAAGAAAGAAAGAAAGAAAGAAAGAAAGAAAGAAAGAAAGAAAGAAAGAAAGAAAGAAAGAAAGAAA
>Ga0307982_1004434_pt1 | contig 11088 bp, 6 predicted proteins | sample OrgLakmetagen989_FD_201847 | JGI IMG/M metagenome (GOLD analysis project Ga0307982, IMG submission 201847) | Saline water microbial communities from Organic Lake, Antarctica - #989 | ecosystem: Environmental > Aquatic > Non-marine Saline and Alkaline > Saline | place: Antarctica: Organic Lake... | reverse complement strand
ATTGAGCAGCACAAGTTGGATTTGTTGTTTCGACTACGGGTTTGCAGCTAAAGAAAGAGAATCCTCACGTGACTCCTTAACTCTCAGCTCCTTCAGCTGCTTCCGCCCTTGTCCCTTCAGAATGACGTGGTTCGAGTTGGACTTCGCCTAGACTAGCCTAGATACGAATATAACAAATGCAGTCATGACAACCGATTTGATATACGTTGATGAGCGTGGCCTCCTTGCTCCGATAAATTAAGGAAACCCTTCTCCGAGTAGCATTCAAGTCTAATAGAGAACTTCGTAAAATATTATTAGATGCCACGTATCTTAATTTTTTACACCCTTATCCTCATCTCGAAATCGAAGTGGCACAACAATTTCCCTGTTTGTGGTATGATGGAACCCGCCTCGTTTAAAGTTTCCTCAACACACACCGGCACACAGGTTCCGAAGGGCCGGGCCGCCAAAGAGCTGGAATTTAGGAAGAGGCCAACGCAAGTCCCCGTCTTGCATCTCCCTCGCCGGAGTCGTCACCCGCGCGCACCGCGCACTCAGTCATACGGCTGATCCAGGGCCACGTATATCTCACGCCACGACGCCGGGCTCCGAGATTGCCCTGTTGAGACACAAAGCAAAGGAAAGGAACAATGAAAGGTTTAAAATAACTTCACATGATTGGAAAAAATGAATAAAAAAGATTAAATCAACACAATTGACCTATTGCTGGAGTATTGACAACTTGATCTGGACTCTCATGTGTGATACAAACACGTGAACTTACTCTGAAAGAGGTCGATTAACATTTTGTCGCCACGTCTTTCGGCCCATTCCAAAACAGAGATATTGTCCTGGTTAATTCACATACAAAGAAATTTATGAACTGAGGTGCTCTCGAAAATAAAATTCGGATTGCCTGCATCTCAAAGTGAGCTGAACCTTGGTAGAGCAAAAATACCAATGAAAAAGTCATGTGCCCTGCATTGATCTCGTTCGTAAACTTAAAAGCATTCCCTTCAAGACGATTTCTAAGAATACGCTTGCAAGCTCACATTGCTTTTGATTTTGTAGTTAGCGCCGGCTAATGCGAGTAGCCTTGTAACGTCAATGGAGAGGTTATCCACAGCAAGGTGGAGAGCAGTTCGACCAAGCTATCGAAAGAAATTGGTATGACAAAAGAGGTGTCCAAAGGAATTCGATATCATCAAAAATTAGGGAGGGTAAAGAGACTAGAAATACTGTGAGAATTCATATCTAAATCATGAAGCAGGTCATTTGAGGAACTCGCGTTGTCTTGAGCATCTTTGTTGACGCCCGCTATAAGAAGAAGTTCCAAAACAGGCAAATTCTCAAGTCTTGAGGCCCTGTGGAGTGCTGTGCTCCCTTCCTGCCAAGAAGAAGAGAGAAGTATGAGAAGACGACCATGAGGCGATGAGGCGTATAAAAGGGAATAGAAAAGAGAGCGAGAGAAGAAGCCAGGCTGTGGAAAGATGGAGAATATTGGTAGGATTATCCAAATGAATGAGAGTGAAGTTCACACACGAGAGGAACAGAATCTGTAAGTGAATAGGAAAAAGTGGTGCACTGACTAGCTCGTTTCAGACTTTCTTGTTCTTCTACCATCTACTTGATGAAGTGCACTTTAGTCCATAGGTAAGTTAATACCAAGTCAGTTCTCCCATTATTCTTAATTTTCGTGTTCATACTTTCTCAATACAAACAGGCATTGATGTACATGTAAAAGTTGTACTTGAATTATCTGATTAAGTACTTTCCGCGAACCTTATCTACGGCCTCTATATCAGCGCCTGCCTCGAGAAGGAGCTTTATGTTCACGACGTCGTCGTGAGTCTTGGCTCGCGAAGCATATATGAGCGCAGTACAGCCGTCCTAGAATTGGGAAGATCCAATATATTTGTCGAGAAATCGAATGAAAAGAGAAGCTAAGGATTAGGATGATAGCTTGTGTATGGCTGCATATGCGCACGTGTATTATGAGTGCAATCGAGGTACGCGTACATGCGTGTATATGAGTAGAGGCAAGCATGGGTCAGTGGGTAAATGAAATCATGCTCGTATCCAAGAACGTACTCTGTCCTTGGTCTCAATATCCGCGCCTTTCTCGAGCAGAAGTTTAACAATGTTATCATCATAGCCCTTGTCCAGAGCATGAAAGAGCGCTGAGTGGCCATACTACCATGAAGAATAGCGGGGTAGAGAATGAGTGCACATTAGTAGGGAGGGAAAGCAAAACAAACGCAATGCAAACTTAAAAGAAAGAGGATACGCATCTCACCTCATTCTTGGCATTGATGTCGGCGCCTGGTTGAAGGAGAATCTCGACAGCGTCAGATTGACCTTCGCCCGACGCGTACATGAGGCATGAGGGCGGCACTGGATGATGATGGCAACTACCATGCACGAGAGACAGAAAGAAAAGTGTAAAGGAATGGAAAGGGAACGTATTGGAACTATTCCGATCGTATAGACACAGAGTGTAAGATTTGTATGCAACGTGCAACTTGCATTTCTAGCGTCGACGTTGGCACCCGCGATGAGGAGTAGCTTGACAACGGCCTTGTGGCCTTCCATCGAAGCCCAGTGGAGCGCTTGGAAACCGTTCTATATTTAGGAATAACATAGAGCAGAAGCAAAGGTGAGAAAGATAACGACGTGAAGAAGCAAAGAATACAGTGCACCGGCAGAAGGCAACGCGGAAGAATGAATGTCTTAAGTAATGGGGGAAACTCTTTACCAAGACACATATCAGTTTATGGTTGGAAATAAAGATTCAGCTGAGTTTTAGGGTAAGAAAAGTGCAAATGTCACCGATAATTTATACTTCACACTTAACATAAGAATATTCCAGAGGTGCAAAACTCACCGCGTCCTTAACCTCGACGTCGGCGCCTGCTAAGAGAAGCATTTCTACAATTTCTGCGTGGCCGTAGAGTGAGGCAAAGACAAGCGGAGTGGTTCCGTCCTAGAAGGAGAAAGTTAAGTGGAATCAAATTAAAATCAGAGCAGGGTAAAGGTCAGAAAGTATGTGGGTCAAATGACAATATCATCATGATTATATCATAGAACCAAAAATTAAACGCGTTTATGCAAAAAGTGATGATGTTTGAACCAAGGTTGAGCTCATACAAATGAAGTGATCAAGGAAGGTGAGGTGTAGTAGTCGTGCCATAAAAGCTATTTGTTTTTTTTAGCAGCCAGTCACCGTAAGCTCTAGCACATTAAAGAACACTGATATCATCCAACATTCGGACTCATCAGAAATAATGCTTTTTGAAAAAATCGTTGACAACCTCTCTGGTGGTGCCACACATCATGATCCAGAGGTCAACGTCAACACCGGTCGCAAGGCAATATTTGACTGTTGCCAAGTCGCCTTCTTCTACGGCGGGCCCCAGTTTCGAAAGAATCTTTTCCTGCGCAGCGAGATGATATAATATAGAAGGAAGGAATACTCATCGAAGACAAAAAGTCAGTACACCTAGTCTGCCAGTACGCTTGGAGATATTGACTCGGAAGGGTTCTTCGAAGAGTAGCGCAACGCGGCTCAATGAGATTGACCAAAACGAATTTTAGGGCTCACCGCGATAACTGATGAAAGTATCATGCGCACCCAAATGCAAGCCTCTGGAGAGGAGCAGTTTGTTACAATATGTAGCGACTCTTCACGTGCCATGTCTAACTCGAGGAACTCCAAGACGTCACCTGCACAATCGTCCGGTAACTCGGAGAAAGGCTGGACGGAAGCTGCCAGTTGAACGATGACAGCATTTCGTGCCCACGTAGATACTTCACGTCTCGCGGCTTTTGGAACCCACTGAAAGGATGGATCGAGAAAGGAAGGATGCAAGACGAGCGTCGTTGCTGGCACTGGTTCGTCGGGTGCAGAGAGGGTGGCGCAGTGCGCAAGTGCAGTGGAGACGAGAGCAGTTGGGTCAGCTCTAAGGGCTTCGAGGATGAAGTTGTGGTGCTCTAGGACGACCAAGCATGTATGGTCGGTGTTCACGTCGTGAAGTGTTGTACCGCCCTTGCATTTGCGTCCATAATCGTTATTCGACAAGGAGGGTGGAAAATACGTTAGGAAGCAGCAATGTACGTAGAGGAAGAGCGCGAAGCAACAAGCATGTATATTTTTAAAAATAGTGAACTTATGGGCATCGCTTACCCTGCCTTTAGCATTCAAATCAGCGCCAGCTGCGATAAGATATTGCGCCGTTGTCGCATCCCCTCGCCTCAAGGATTCGTGGAGTGTATAGTTGCCCTCCTGGTTACAGGTACATACCAGAAACACTAATCATGCGAACCATGCTTCATCGTATAGTGCTACACAATGAGAGTTTAAAAATTTGAATGGGTCAATGAATTATGTCACACCTCTTCCGTGTAGCCTCCAACGAGTTCGAGAAGTGTTGTGAGGGGCATGTCAATAATAGAGCGATATTTTGCAAGGACAGCACGTGACGCAACTGAACTACCCACCAAGGCAGCTTGGCATGCCACCAAAACTGCTGCTGTTGGCACAAAATCAATGCCAGAAAACTCTACGACTTCTGCTAAAGACTGGGCAGCTTCTTCAGTCTTCGATAGGAGCACTACCTCAGTGACTTCAGGGTCTGTGCCTATCGAAGACAAGTCCAGTGGGGAATGCTCCTCCCCGCGTTTGCGTTTAGCCGAACAAGGCGTAGGATCCATGCAAGATGATAATGTATTCCGATGATAAATTTCTTTTCGCCAAGCTAGAGCTAAACTCGAGCTAAAACCTTCTGCAGCTTATCATTCGATACAGCTGCTAGACCTGCCAGAGGAATACTCGTAGTATCTTCAGCGTCTGCAGTGTAGTGTAGACTTGCTAGCTAGCTAGCTAGCTAGCTAGCAGATCTGTATTGATGACGACGACGACAACATCCTGTTGTGCAAACAGAAATCTCTAAAAGCAAAATCTAAGACTTGACTGCTTATGACACTACGTAAAGAAAGAACACTGTTGCTATGAGAGCTAGCTAGCCTCTAAAGCAACTCACCAGCTAGCTCCAGATAGTAAAACTCGTCATACTCACATACCTAGATATTTCTGATGAATACCAAAGGACGAATGACTAGAGTTGCTTTTCTTTTCTAAGAGCGTTGATCGTGATGATCGCTAGGCTAACACAGCGTCGAGTCAAGACCGATGGTCAGACCCATCCTGTGGAGCCTTCTGTGTCTGCGCCATTGCAGCGAGAAAATGAGGCAGCATACGTGAATGGCAGGTGTATACATTGGGCTAGTACTTGGAAGGTGCTCTTAGCTATGCTAGTCTTTTTAGCGTACATGCTGTTTCAGCTCAGCGGTACGAGGCCAACAACAATGAGCGAATACGTGACGACAGCGTCCGCTACGGCAGCCTCCGGGCTTGCATCGGTGCGCTCAGCGGTCTCTTCGTCGACGGCAGATCGCTTTCAATTTAATAATGGACTAGCAATTGTTACAGTTGCCTCGCACCAGAAGGTCTCCGTTAGTGCTGGAGTGGAGTACGGAGAACTGAAGTCCGCCTTCGTGTAAGAGCTAACTTCCTTCCACTCCTACACCTTCCTGACTTTACCTCATTGTGCTTTGGGTGGGTTGCTGTGCAGGTACCCTGTTTCAATCGATAACAAAGCTCGGTACTGTGCTCTGCACGGTTGCACGCTAGTAGTTGGCGGCCCATTACCGGAAGCGCTTGGGCGCTCGGCACGCTGGCTCAAAGTAGCTTGGTTGAGAAGAAGCCTATCAACTTATAAGTGGCTGGTAAGCTATAGAAAACTCTGAGAATTGAGGGCGTCCCTAACATTTCTTTCATTTTCTTGACGTTTACTTTTCAAATAGTGGACATCTGTGGCGCGGTATATGACGCGTTAGTGAACGTGTGTAGCTCACACGTGGATGCTTGCAAATGCGTGCATTGTTAATCTTTGAATGGAAGGTTTGGATGGACCTTGATGCGTTGTTTGCTCGGCCAGACGAAAGCCTGGAAAAGCTCCTGGATCCTTGTTTTGACCTTCATGTGACGCACGACTTCGGAAGGTGGATATTTGTCAGCCACTCAAAGCTGAAATTGTGGGACATTTTAGGAATTTGTTGGGTATTTCAGTATCACAAGAATTCTACATATGTGTAGTACTTCAGGGAGAATAATTAAAAGCATGAATTGCACCGATGGCCTTTCTATAAGGATCGTCTTTCCGTGCTGAGTTTAATTTCAATGATGTCTTACAATCTGTATCAATCACTAAAAACGATAACACAGGGACGACAAGTACAACACGGGCTTCTTTGCGCTTCGAGCGTCCGCCTGGTCGTTCATGTTCTTGGAGCAAGTGTGGGCGCACAACGACTTTGGCGTAGGCCAATCCGACCAGGCTTCCATCAACCATTGCATAGGCCTGCTGTCGAGCTGGGAGCGTGCTGCACATGTGAAAGTGTACTCGCGCGAGCTTCTCAACGCATTTCCTCAGGTGTTAACCGTAATGAACAAAGTCGAGTATATTCTTCTATCTGCAGTCAATACGACAAAACGACAACCATCCAATAGTCTTTGTCTCATTATCAACATGGTCTCAAATAATGTGTTCTAACATCAATATTCTATCGTGACCGTGTTCAACACAAAAAGGTGTCGCACTTCATTCCCGTGCAAAACTACGAGCTCCCGAAACGCAGGGGCGACGAAATTGACGGCAAAAGTCTCGTAGTGCATTTCGCCGGGCAATTCGGTGGCGCATGCTCTTTTGACGGCAGCACGCCACCACTGATGCTCTTGCAGTTCATGGATTTACTCCTTGCGAAACACCAAACATTCTTGCAGCGACTGCAAACGCTCCACAGGAGTGCTTCGACAGGACCAGCTAACGATGTTGCTGCGTCCGACGACCAAACTTTACGCTTCTCGGCACCCGATGGTCTGCCACCTCCTATAAACTCTGCGTCCTTCAGGGGTAGCAACCATGATAGGCTCACAAATTTTACTGCGAACACAACGCATTATCGTAGCATGGCTTCCGCAGCGATGGCAGCTTGGGTGACATCTCCTGCTGATGTCACTGCAGGGTTACTTACGGCGCGGGCTGCACTTGCGCCTTGTTTAGAGCTCTTGCGAAGCTACCAGACAAGCTACAACTATCATCTTGGCATCACCGTCATGGTTCCGCCAGAGTCTGCTACCATCAATTCCTTCAGCGATAGCTCGGGCAGCGGAGACGGCAGCAGCAGCATTAAAATTGGCAGCACTAACAATGGCGAGTGCAACCCATCTGAGCCGCTTACTAAACTTCGCCACACACTTTCGACGCTGCTCCCGGCTACTCCAGTGGATACACTGAACAGGCCCGCAACGACCGCACGTGAGAGGACAAGCCGCACTGCACCAGCTTTTCCTTCTGAAGCTGCTGCTCCTGCAGCGCCCTGGCCGCGCTTTCTGCTGTGCGTGGAACCTTCGTTGCCATCACTTGCGAGTGCACCGTCAACGGCAACAGTGGAATCATCGGAGCCACCTTCATCGCTATTGGCTGCTCACTTGGCAACGCTACCCCATGTCCCGCCGCCACCAGGTCCAGATGGGGCAGTTTTCAATGATTTCGCCACAGTATATGCTGAAACGCACAGCAGTCCTATTACAGGTCCTAGTACTGAAGTGTCTTCCTCTGGACCTTTACAACACGGAAGCAAGCACAACTTTCAAGTCTTCAAAGTTGACGATCTTTGGCCTGGCGATATGGAGACTGCTGTCCTGAAACGCCTCAATGCTGCTGCCGCAGCTGCATCTGCAACTGCTGCTCCTGGTCCCGGCATTCCCAAGCAGGATGATCAGAGGACCCGCAGCAGTAGCGACGCCACCTCACATGCAAGTGCTACTTCACCGCTGCGCTTGACGGTAGCCGTGACTGGGTGCGCGCTCTTTGCCCCGCCAACCGCACAGGCTTCCATTGAAAACACACTTGATGGCATTCGCGGTAGTGGCAGCTACAAGGACGAATTCGGAAGCCTTCCAGGCGGCAAAGTCTTTGATGGTGCGTCCGTTATACAAGCTTTGCCTCCATTGCCACCACTTACTCCGCCATCCACCAACACTACGGCGACTACGAGAGCAAATGTCGCGAAGAGTAGCAGCAGAAATAAAAACCATTCTCCTCCTTTAGTCATAGAGCGTTACGCAAGCTTGGCTGTGTTGCCACTCCCACCAATTCGAGCAATGTTATTCGATGGTAGAAGAAGCCGCAGTAGCGGCAGCGTTGATTCATTCACAGCCGAAGACTTCTTCTGGCTTCTCACAGCGCCGCTCCTGCTGAGCTACGTAAGTCATCTTCCGAAGCAAACACGCCTAGTTTTCAGCGGAACCACCACCAGCAGTAATGGCCATGGGAGTAGTGGGAGGAATGGTAGAATTGTTAGACCGAGTTCACAAGAGCTTGTAGTTTTGAGCGATTTAGGTTTAGACCCTTCGCAGTGGGTAGATGACTTAAGCAGCAGCACTACTTGGGATATTGGTGGCAGTGGCAGTGATAGAGGTGAAAGTAGCAGCGGTGGCACTTTATTTTACGGTGAAGAAGTTTTTACATTTTTCTTGAGCGGTGCGCTACCAAAGAAGCAATCAGTCCCGTCGCCATCAGCGACAGCAGCGAGAACAAGAGGGAGGGAGCCAGCTGCTGCTGCTACTAACGATGATGACGACCTCGTAGTTGCACGTCAAGTGGAGCTGGGATTGCACCAAGCTTGGCGCGTGTGCAAAGCTTTACGCGAGCACCACGAACGAGTTGCTACTGCTGCGGACGCGACAACTTTTGCTCATCTAGGCACATCAAGAACGACACGGCCTTTGGCCGTGGTGGCATGTTCAGTTCAGAAGGAGGGGAAAGGTCAAACGATTGAGGGGCATGGGACGAGATTGCCACTGAGTTTTGATTGTGATGCACAAGCAAGAGCGCTCCGTGAAGCTTTTAGAACTCCTTTGAGCAGCGGCAGCAGCGACAGAAGTAGCAGTAGTCGCCGCCATGATGGTAGCACCCGTAGCAATGAGAAGAGGGGCGAAGGCATAGAAGTTGACGTAGTCACGTGGCGAGGTGGGGCAGCGCTGCGAGATCAGGCTGCATATGACCTCCTGCAGCGGGCAGCGGTGCTCGTGAGTGAAAACAGCGAAGAAATGCTGTTGGCCCTTCTTGGCCACTCCAACCACCCTCTTGTACTCAACGACGCTTTTCAGGAGCTGCCGCCAGCGCTGGCAGTGGCTTATTGGCACAATGATTCGCCCTCAGAGGGGGAAGCAGACTATGCCTCAACAATCGCGCCAAGTAGAATGTCGACATCACGATCGCTGCCGTACCGCGCACGCGCCCTTGCAGCTGCTGGCATTGACGTTTGGCCCATGTTTGCATCAAAAGAAAACAGGAGCAGTAGATTGGACCTCCGCAACAGTAAAACCAGTAGCGACACGGCAGCAAGAGACCTTGAGCATATGCTGACAAGAACAGTAGCGGCAGCACTCGCGCAATGGAAAAGCAGTTCTCACCGCAGTAGCAGTAGCAGCGGTAGCAGCAGTAGTGGTAGCAGTAGCAGTAGCAGCAGTGACCGCCGCCGTCACGGTGGGCGTAAGAAAGGAGACAAAGGTGCTCGTCAAAGCGGCGAGCGTGAGGGCAAAGAATGGTTCGAGTGGCGTCAAGCGTCACTGGCAGCACATGGTGGCCCTTCCTTCCTTAACCTGGAAGCTCATGTGCCCAACCTCTCACCTGCTACTGTTAGGCTAGGGCCCGTGGCTGATCGCGATCTCTTTGGGGCTTTTCTCGAAGCTACTTTTGGTGGTGGAAGCAGTGCTACCAAAAGTGCGAGTAGTAACGGTGGGAGCAGCAGTAGCAGCACCACCGGCACCTCTGCTACCGCCAGCCATATCAAGAGCAACCTTGGAGAAGTTGGACGAGCTAAAGATGGGAAAGATATTGCCACGGAAGCCGCTGCAACTCAAATCGGCATTGAAGTTGGTCCCGAAATCGGCGATTTTGCGGCACAAGTACTGCAGAAGTGGCCGTCGTGCCGTGGCTACTTTTTAGTGGACGATGACATCAGTGAGAAATCAAAGAGCAACACAGAAGTGCGCACAAAGGTATTTTACCTCAAGGAGTGAGTTTCTTTGTTCAATCTGGTGGTCAAAAGAAAGAAAAATATGGTCTCTTTAAGTGGTAATTAGTCCTTTCCGTGAACTCTTTTGAATTTTATCTTTTCTTCCTACCCTTTCGCCCATAGTTTTTTTTCTTTTCTTTCTCACTGTGTTCACGCACGCTTCTTTCCCCTCAGGCCTTCGCTCCGTGGTCAGAGACTCGCCCAGGTAGTGGTGAAGGTGGTCCCTTGCGCATTGTTCCCACGTCGCAGAAGACAATCAAAGCTTCCGCAAGTTTCACAGAAAGACTGCTGCATTCGCCGCACCATGAGGAAAGAGCCATTCCTCAGCTGCCAAGCAAGGTGGCTTTTGTCTATTTGGACTTGGCGGATCGCTCGGAGGCAGCCACTGCTGCTGCTTTGAATGCTTTTTGGCCCAAGGTACGTCAACATACACTAAGAGGGATGAAGTGTCAAGAGGGATTTAGAACCACTGACGATTCCTTCTAGCGCGCCTTACTTTGTTTGAGTCTTTATTTTCTATTCATGCTGCGAAAAGAAACGAACATGTTGCCTTGTTTTCGCTCTCATACAGCCACTTCTCTGCTTTCTTTTACACATATCTTGTTCGATGTGCATCTGCGCGTGCAAACATCCTTTGACCTCAGGTTATCTCGGGTGGTGTGCTTGGGGGGCACGACTACGCTGCCAGTCGGCCTGGAGTCGTGCGAGCTGTGCACGCTTTCGCACACCACCATCGCTTGGCGGTAGAGTTGACCGACGTGCAGCGGCCGCGGAACGACGTCCTTGGTCGACCAATTCCACCTTGCTGCCCGACCTGGTACTTCATCAAGCCGTAAGGACTCTCGTTGAAGCGACGACTTCGACGGCGAATTTGTTTGCTGAGTTGACCAATTGTTGGTGTGTATCGGGATCGATAGTCACTTTTTAGAAATGGCTTCAGAAGCTTCACTGGGCCCTGAAATA
>Ga0307982_1004433_pt1 | contig 11088 bp, 10 predicted proteins | sample OrgLakmetagen989_FD_201847 | JGI IMG/M metagenome (GOLD analysis project Ga0307982, IMG submission 201847) | Saline water microbial communities from Organic Lake, Antarctica - #989 | ecosystem: Environmental > Aquatic > Non-marine Saline and Alkaline > Saline | place: Antarctica: Organic Lake... | reverse complement strand
AGAGGCAAGAAAAAAAAAAGGAAAAAAAAATGGAAAAAGCTTGTAACTAAAGCACCTTTGGGATAGCATTCATCATGGTCATAATGATTGCGGCGTACACGGACGAGATGAGGCCGGCGCCCGCCGCCGAAAATCGAATGGCACCAATGAGTTGGCCAACAATTGTCGGATCACCCACTTCGACACCAGTAACGGACATGAACGATGCAAGGTTGGCCCCTCCAAAGAGGGCACCTATGACGGCGACCGTGCCAATATTTCCTAGAATGTTCTCCTTAAGTTCAGCTGAATCCGTAATGCCACTGATCATGTTTAGCTCCAACACTGCCCACACCTTGATATAGAAAGGCTTTGATTTAAGCAATCTTTCGATTTCTTGATTCTCGCTCCTGTAAACCTTGCCAGCATTCTTGTTGCCATCCTCTGGCATTGCATGTGCAGTCTTGGTTATTTTCCCTTCTTGGTGAGCTTTGTAGGCACTCTCGCGGTCATTAGACATTGTTCTACGCCAAGACGCGAAAAAAAACAGATGTACGTAAATCTACATTGAAACCATTAGAGATGAATATGTGTATATGTGAAAGAGAACACAAGGGCACGTAGAGAGCACTACTGACTACTTACGCGTTTTCTTCGCGGATTGGCGACGTAATGACTTGAACTCAACTGCAGGCACCTCACTTTGTCTGATGTGAACGACAGCAGAGGCCCCTACCACCTAAAGTTCTGAAGCACTCTGTGGCTCTGTGGCTACTCTGAGATACTTTGAGGCAGACACAGGTAAGATTAGTTCGTTAGATGGATCAGAGGGTTCTAGTAGATGGCAGATGGCAGCACAACAGCTGTTTACAGTGACAGCCACCAAAGGGGTATCTGTAGCTGCCCGACAGCCCGATAGAGCACGCTTGAGTCGTGAGATGTGATTGGCTGACGGACACCGAAGTCGGCCCGTACTTGCAGCATCAATCAATCAAGAGATCAAGAGGGATCCTCGCATCACGAAGCGACCCAGTTCATAATGACATGCATAATTGAGGAGGAATGGCTTCGTTTTTGATTGCTGGGCTGGGCACGTTACCTTCAGTGGTGTACTATACATTCTTACGAACAGCACAAGGCACATACGGGGCATTAGCCCAATCCTTAATTCGTTCCTGTTGAACAACTCTACAACCCGATTCTTTGCTTACTTGGCTTGGCTGCTAGTAGTTTAATTCTCACTCTCCAATTTACTTACGCTACTATCATTGTATTATATTTAGATAACCAGTATCTATCTTGAGCTAGGCAGACAGTCCGGTTTCAAAATTATTTCATGAACAGTTTCCACTTTAGAAGGGGGTGGAAGTATTATGCTTCCTGCCCTCTACACACTATTCTCTTTACGATATTGACTTGCGCGCAACGCACGCGCGTACACTTCTGCCCGCAGCATTGGCTTCTGTGTCATTTGGGTTTGTGTTAGTTCGAGTTCGAGTTCGACCTCTTTCTGCCAGTCCTTGAGCCTATTCTGGCTCCAAAGAGCGAAATGGAATTTTATGAACCCCGAGCCTACTATTCAGTCTGGCCCGGGAGACTCTGCAGACGCCGATAGGATGACACCCTGCCTGTGAATTACTAATAAATTTAAAGCCACTTGAGATGGCAATTTTCAACAGGGATCTCTAACCCGGCCTCTTGTTGTAAATCTATGCGCAGTGCGAGTCCCCAGGGGGGAAGAGCGTTCACTGAGACAAACAAGATTCAGTTTGCTTTAAGAAATTACCGTGCATGCACTAGGATTCACATTACAAAAGACATGTCCAGGCAGAAACTTTCATGCAAATGAGGTCACCATATTTCCAGGGGCTGGGCGACTAGTGCCCCATTCATCTGTCGTCTTCTCTTGAGCGTTACCATCACTTCCGCAGTGCTATACTTTAAGCTACTTTGCTTTATGCTTCAGCCCTAGGGGCCTGCGCCAGATGGCCTATCGATATCAAAATGCACGCAAATGGGGTCGCGAAGTTGCTCGGGGATGGGCGACTCTTCTTCTGAATCGCCTGAGGGACTTCGTTGTAGTCACCTCCTCTGCGGGCGGAAACTCTTCTTTTGAGGTGTACTCTCAGAGCACAGAGGAGCGTGCCACTTCGGGCCGCTACCATCACTTCCATGGCCACTTGGACATGCGCGCCTGATTAGCTTCGCAGGTTTAGTTTGCGCTGCTTTGCTTTTCTTTTCTACCTGGTAGCCTTCTAATTCCGGCCCTTGGGGGCCTGTCTCGAAAATCTAAAAAAACATGTATCACGCATGACATTGGAGCTCTACACAGAAACTTTATCTGGACTAAGATTTTCCTGAAACTAATTATTACGAACCTCAAAAGGGGGATCTCAAAAGAGTATTAAAAAAAAATGATAATATAAGCCCGGATTGCTCTGGAACTTACTTTTGAGACTGGTTTGGGCTAACTGATGAACACTTGAAGCCCGATCCAGCCGAAAAAAGAAGAAGTAAATTCGGAGTCATAATTCTAACCCATTCAAACTGTTTTGACACGGGCTCAGAGGGGCCGAATAAGGCTGTTTTAATTTTTTTTCTTTTTTTTTCAACTGGTTGGGTACATACCGGCAGAATGAGCTACAAAAAGGGGATTAAATTGATTTTGGGGCTATACGCGTACATGCCAAATGGGTGTAAATTATCCTTTTTATGTAGCCCCTGGCTCCACACCCGTCACCACGCCACACGCCATATCTGATAATTTATTTCCCAATTGGCCGATAACAAATACCTCTGAGCACCAATTCCAATTCGGCCAAGAAGCCACGAACCATGGCGGTTACGACTCACTATCATCTAGAATCCAGAATCGACCAACAACAAAGAAGAAAGCCCCGGAAAGCCGAAAGCCCATAGTCCCAGACACAATGTGTCGGGTTAGAGGGCACGTGCAACAAACGGGGTTGGTGATTATACAAACGGGACCGGGAACAGGACCGGAGATGCCCTCGCCTTGAAGCAGCCTTCCTTTGAGGACAGTTCAATGTTCGATGAATTGAAATATTTTCGGTTCAATTCCTCAAGCATGCCGTGTTTTATGAAGTTTCCCTGCTACCCGAAGCAACCGTTAGCATGCCGGGTCGTGACGCCCGTGTCAAGTATCAGGTGTCAAACATACACACCAAAAATCACTACGACTTATGCACCTTTTTGCGAACTATGCGGCCTGGATGGCCGAAGGAGCTCCCATGCCCATCATGCGTAAACCCCGACCTCTACACCAAGAAGCAAGAAAATGTGTCTCGCGATTGTAAAGATTTAAGGCACTGGCCTGCAGTAACCAAGAAAACCGCGCGTTTTCTGGGTTTTTATCCACTTCGACCCAGCAGAAGATCCGGTATATGCTAATCGCACTGAAGGAAAACCCAGGAGCCTCGTGGGTTTTCTTGGTTGCTGCTGGCCTGGCTAATGGCAGATCGCAATGCCAATACTAGAATACCACCATCCCAATATGCCGATATGATGCCGATATGGATTATGACACACAGGGGTTCGCGCTGAGCGGCTTTGGTCATTATATAATTAAGTAGCGTTTATCAAATGGAAATGGCGCGAAAACTCAGCGATTTTAAACAAAAATCGCTTTTGTAAGTAGTGACCACCCCCACTTTTGCTGCCAATTAGATAACACATAACTCGTCTCTTCCTTTAACCAACGAATCTCATGATGCTTTCAGGGAACGAAGGGGGGGGGTGCGATTGAGAGCGCCGTCCCGTCTATCCAGTAGGATTCAAGTTTCCACTCGACTGCCCATGTACGCCAACGCGGTCCATTGATATCGCTTGGCTGCTGATCTGTGCTATAGACCTGGAGGGTCCTGTTCTTTAGTTCCATTCGGCTTAAGTTCAACGTTCACGCTCAGGCGCCTTGCATAGTCCATCGGATTATTCTTACGCATGGCAAAGTATGCAAGGATCAAAATAAGACACCCGCAAGCGAAAAAACAACCAGTGATGTACCATGTCAGGCCTATGCCATAAAGGAAGTATGAAGTAACCATCATGTCGATGCTGAACATTCCCATGCTCGCCAGTAAGCAAAAAGTTGGCAACGGAAACAAATATACATTTGCAAGTGCCCAGATATCGAAATGAGCCTGCACACACAGCGGTGATACATTGGTGAATCAGTACGTAGAGTGGAGAGGCAGCTATTTAAGTCATAAGGGTGAAGGATTAAAACAGCAGAAACAAAAGAAAGTGTGGCCGTCAGGGGGCTTCGTGGTTGCGCCAGTTCAAGTATAGTAGAGGCAAGAAAAAGAAGGGGGAAAAGGGGGAGAAAAGTTTCTATGAAATGTATCACCTTCGGTACAGCATTCATCATGGTCATAATGATTGCGGAGTACACCGCCGAAACAAGCCCCCAACCCGCCGCCGTGATTCGAACGGCACCAACGAGTTGGCCAATACCCTCGTGGTCGCCTTCGTTGAAACCGGACATAAAGGACGAAAGGTTGGCCCCTCCGAAGAGGGTGCCGATGACGGCGACCGTGCCGAGATTTCCCAAGAAGTTTTGTTTTAGTTCTGCTGGATTTTTTATGCCACGGAGAATTTTCATCTCCAACACAGCCCAGATCTCGATGTAGAAAGGCTGCGTAGGTATGCGAGGGCTCGTGTCACCATTGACCCCACTTGGCTGATCAGTAGATGCAGGTTCTTTTTTTTCGCGATTCGTCGGTTTCTTCGAACGCATGCCAGCGGAAGCAAGGACCAAAGTGAGGCAACCGCAAACGGAAGTACAAAAAACGATGTAAGCTGTCACGCCAGCGCCATAAAGAAAGAACGAAGTGATTGATATGTCGATGCTGAACATGACGATGCATAAAACGAGGCATAGCGTCGGCAACGGGAACAAGTGCACATTTTTTACTGCCCAGGGACGGAATTCGTCCTGCGAAGCAGCGATATAACAATATAACAACCAGTAAGATGGGCAGGCAGGTATTAGGCATCCAACAACGATTTAAGATCAAGACAGCAGAGGGTGAGCGTAGCCATCAGGGCATTATGGCTATGCTGAACGAACTGTCGAACATCAAAATGAAAGCGATGAAAAGGGAATAAGTTACCTTAGGAAGCGTATTGATCATGGCCATAATGACTGCGGCATACACCGCCGTGATAAGCCCGCCGCCCGCCGCCATGAATCGAACGAAACCAATGAATTGGCCAACACCCGCACTTTGACCATCCTCGACGCCAGACATGAACGATGCAAGGTTGGCCCCTCCGAAGAGGGTGCCGATGACGGCGACTGTGCCGAGATTTCCCAAGCAGTTATCCTGGAGTTCAACTGAATCCTCAATTCCCTCGAGCATCTTAATCTCCAACGCAGCCAAGACCTTGACGTAATAAGGCAGCTCATGCACGCGCAAATTAATTTCATTGCCTGCGCTCGGCTGCCCATCGGTGTTAGGTTTTTTTTCGCGGTCTATCGATTTTTTCGTGCGCATAGCAGCAGATACTAGGGCTACGAGAATGCACCCACAAATGAAAAAACTAACAGCAATATAAACTGTCAGGCCTGCACCATATAGAAAATATGAACTCATTGTCATATCGACGCTGAACAATCCAATGCTTGCAAGCAAGCAATAAGTCGGCAACGGGAACACGGACACGAAATCAAGTACCCAAGGTCGGAATCGATCCTGCGTAGCGGAGATACATATAAGTGTTGAAGAAGAGAAACAGCAAGACGGGCAGCAGCTGGGCAAGAAGCTACGAAACGACATCGATAAAAACAGAGCAAATAGATATTTCAAATGTTTCACCTTAGGGATAGCATTCGTCATGGACATAATGACTGCGGCGTAAAAAGCCGTGGTGAGCCCGGCACCCGCCGCCGTGAATCGAACGCAACCAATGAATTGGCCAACACCCGCATGACCAACCTCTTCAACGCCCATCATGAAAGACGCTAGATTGGACGCTCCGAAGAGGGCGCCAATGACGGCGATCATACCGAGATTATCCAGGATGTTCTCTTTGAGTTCAGCTGATTTTTCGATTCCATTGATCATGTCAAGCTCTAACGCAGCCCAGAGCTTCACGAAAGAAGGCTTAGCTGCTATCCGTTTTTCGATTTCATCATTGTTTGGCATTGATGCATCACGTCCCTGTGATATTCTACGTCAACAGTCGGAAAGAAAGACGCATATCAATTTAAGAGGGGGTGAGAGCAGGAGGTGAGAAAGTGCACGAAGAAACGAAGAGAGAGCGATCCTTACGGTTTCTTTCGAGTTTTTTTAACACGTATCATGCTCATGCTTTTCCTCGTGGATCTACAAAGGGGAGCGTTGGTTCTATTTTGAAATCAGCCGCAGCGGGCAACTCTCCGGTAAGCGTTTTTTCTACTTTCTTTTGGTCTACGGCGAGATGTTGTACATCTGTAGAGACACCTATTCATGGCAAAAATGTTGAGAGAGACGACAGACGACAACAGCAAAGTTGGCAACAGCTGCCAAGCAGCGCTGGCAGTCGTTGCTTGATTCGTGAGTTGTGATTCGCTGACTGACGCCGGAGTCGGTCCGCACCCACAACAGTGCCAACAACAAAGATCAAAAAGAAAGATACCCCTTCCGGATACATAAGTACAGATCTGTACTACAGTAGTACAGTACGACGACAGTACGACATTATTTGAAGTTAGAGGTCTACGAGGGTACGAGGGGGCACACAGCCCTATGAGGCCGAGGAGTCGACCACCACTGACCGCTTCCACCTCTGTTACAGCCGCACCTGCCTTTTCATTTCTTATTTTGACCTAGATTACCCTGCCGAATGACTCTTTGATCCGATGCTTTTGGGGCCATGTCCAGGACTATCATCGACATCGTTGAGCGGCGTTGACTAAACCTTCGCAATAGAATCTAGGCCTCACTGCTTGGCCCTCCAACGGAACATCGCCGATAATGCCTGGTATGATCTCTACTTTTAGTATCCTCGGCAAACATTGCAACGATTGACCAAGACCAGGCGTGGCTGGCGATGTTTTGCGAAACAAACTTGTTCAAGCATCGTGCTCAATTGCTGCAAAGAGTCGCAAGTACCTTCACCATTTGCCCTCTTTCAAACTTTTTGTTTGTCTTCTCCGTGCCTTGCGCCAGGCAAAATCAAACCCCTCGAGGTCGCCGAGGCCGAACTGAATGCCGTGCTCGACGCCCAGTTGGAAAGGTTCAAACTCGAGGTCCTCGAGGAGCACTACCCGGGAGGCGAATCGGACGTGGTGGCCGCCTGCTCCGCGCAACAGCTGCTGGTGGAGGACGTCGTTGTCGCGGTCCACAAAACGAAGGACACCGTGGTGAGTGTAGACAGCGTGAACCTCGGCATGGCCATCTTCAGTGCAGCGGCCGGCGACAGCGAGACGGCGACGGCGGCGCAGCTGTGCAGTGCCTTCCAGGACGATGCCGTGCAGGCGCAGGTCAAATTGACGCAGTCGAACGACCTCAAGGCGCTAGTCAAGGCCACCGAAGAAAAGGTTGCTGACTTCTTGGAAAGTCTTGCGACCAGCCCAGAAAACAAAGCGGCCAAGCAATGCTCCCGCAGCGACTGGCAAGCGTACCTCCGCCGCCTGCGCGCCGAAAAGCTGCTGTACTTTCAGCAGGTGGCGCTGCTCCGGGGCCGCCACTACATGGGCCTCGGCCTGACCCCCGGTGGGGCGAAGTCTTGCTTGAACGGCGCCGTGCCCGTGTGCTACGCGAGCGAAAACAGCTGCGGGCCCTGGCTCTGGCGTACGCTGTTTTGGCGGGGCTTCTGGTCCGACTTTGCCTACTTCACGCGCAACAACCACCCCATCGGCGTGTTCTTCAGCGACCCACGCCACCCTTACTCCCCCAAGTGCGTTCTGTGCTCGCCTCACCGCATGATGCTCAAATGTCTGGCCCATCTCAATGTTAGGGTGTCTCTGTGTGTGTGTGTGTGTGTGTTTTTTTTTTTTTCTTTTTTTTTTTTCGTCTGTTGCGGTGTATGCATGTTACGCAGCGAACGCGCGGCCGATTTTGCGGCGTCATTTTGCACGTCCTTTTTCGGCGCGGCGCTGATGCTGATAACCGGGGAGAACGGCTTTATTGCCAAGTTTTTCATCAGCGCGCTCTTCGTGTCGATTCCCACCGCCATCATCAAGAAGTTGTGCTACTACCTCTTCGCGCAACCTTGCCTGCTTCTGGACCGGTCCAAGTCCGGCGGCTGCAAAGAGTGCTGCGTGGACTGCTGCAGCAAAATGGTGACCAGCTTGGGGATGGGCATCGTCTGCGTTTGGAGCACTGCGTTTTTCACCATTGGGCTGGTGCTCTGGCTGCAGTCGGAAGCGGCCGACCTTCTCTTTTGGGCCACCGGCCTCGCGCAATTTTGGGTGTTATGGTTCATGAACATGCTGGCGATGCAGTTTTACCCGTTCCAGTTTGGGCTGCCAGTGCTCAAGTTGTTCCGCAAGCTCACCTGCGGCCTCGTTCGTTTCGGCCAGTGGCACATCGAGCGCGACGAAGTGCTCACCGTTGTGCGGGAAAAAATCAAAACCCGTGGCCGCTTTCACTTCGCCACGCCGGGCTCTCCCCGCGAGGCCGACGCAGACAACGCCGCGAGTGGCGCCGACAAGCCTGGCGAGCCCGGAGCAGACAAGGCCGCCGTGATTAGTTCTGGGGACCCTGGTGATGCCGAAGTGAAACCGGCCACAAGTGGCTCCGGAGAACCTAAGGAGGGCGAAGCTGACGCCGCCACGAGTGGTTCCGGGGAGCCTAGCGAGGCCGATGCAAATGCTGCTTCAAGTACCTCTGGAGAGCCTAGCGAGGCTGGAGCAGGCGCTGTCGCTGCTGCGAATGGCGCGGCGAGTGGCGAAATCGTGACGAACGCCTTGATTGAGGAGAGCTCGCAGCCACAGCAATCAGCACCTCAAATTTGATGTGTTATACGATACATCGCATTGTAATATACCATTACTATTAGAACTTAATAATTAAGGTAATTTATATGGCCTAGGTTAAGATTCACGCGCGTAATTACGCGGGAATCACGCGGAAAGTGAAATTTTCGCCAATCAGACGTGACTTCCGTCACGGGAATCGGCTCAGAATAGAGTGACGTCATCATGGAATCTACTCGAAATCTTCAGTAACATTTCGCATTTGTCTGTATGCGCACAACCATGGCCCATGGCGATGAACACTGCAGCTCATGGCGCACGCACAAGGCGGGAGGAAAGGGCGCGAAGAGAGAAAGAGAGAATAAAGAGAAAGGCAAGCGCACCACACACGAAACTTGAAGACACGACGACCCCCCACCACCAAAAAGAACACCGATTCCCCCGTATTTACCGTATATTTGAGGGCGATGCCGTATATATACCGCACGTGATTCCCACGTAAATGCCGCGTAAATACCGCGTAAAGTGAATTTTTAAGACCTCGGGCGTGATTCCCGCGGGTACGTGAATCGCAACCTTGTGGCCAATTGGGGTTAGCTACTTAGTGATATTTGAATTAGAAGGCTAACAGGTGGTGATGAAAAGCGAAAAGAAAAGCAGCACAAAGCACAAACGCATTTTAATAAGCCAGTCAGTCGCACGTGCACATGCCCGAATTTCAAATCCCGAATTCGAGGTCGAAGTGAAAGGCGCGCTCTGGATTATAAGCTTCTTCAGGGGCGTTCTTTCTATTGTGTGATATCTTACGACAACTCGATAAGCATTGATCATCGAAGCAGCAATCAGGTAAAATAAGAGCGCCGCATTAAGTATTCTCATTAGCTCTTCCGTGGCTTGATTTTAACCACTTCGATATCAAATATAAGCATTGCTTCGTAGCCCGGCTGAAGGCCGTTTCCAGTGAGCAAATTTTCGTACCGCTCCAGCTTCTTCTTCCTAAATATAATGAATTTAAAACAAGAATTTCGTTTGATAAAAGTGGAGTAGATGTGTGTCTTATTTGGGCATGTCACTGCATAGACATTTTCGCGGTCAAATAAACACATTTCTGATCATTAAGAGGAATCTGAGGCATACCCGCTGAACGTGGTTGGCGCAGGTTGGCCATTTGATGTCGATAGCCCAAGGCTTGGTGGCATTTCAACCCGTCGAACGGACCCCTTTTTCATACCCTGCATGTAGAAAAAGAAGAAGGAAATTGGAAGATTAGCGAAACGGAAGATCACATTGAGAGTTGGCGCATTAGTGAGCTGCTTTCATAACCTTGAGAAACGTACCACGAGTGCTCTTTCCACCGCGACAGGAACGTCATGCTTCCCCACCACAATAGTCAACGTTTCCCCGTAATCTTGCTGGCCAGGTTCCACGTTTCGGCCCAGCGACCACATGTAGTTTCCACCGGTTGTGGTCACCATGAAGGTGATTTCTGCCGCGTCGCCTTCTTGGAGTGTGAGCTCCCCCGTTCCTGATTTTGGCTGCCGGTACCGCACGCTGTTGCCCAAGTTCACAATCGGCCCTGCCTCCGCTTCTTGTTGAGCGATGCGCCGGTCGCCCTCTTCACGGCATGCTTCAATGTCTTTGCACTTCGCTGAAGCTACAGAAGGCCCTGCCAGCCACAAGCCTAAGTAGGGTGCCGAAGCGATGAGGTCCCGGCGGCTACTGCTCGAGGCGGACACTTTCCATGGCGGCAAACGTGGAGCTAGGCTGAATGCTAAAGCAGGCAGGGCCATCAACGAGAGCAAGGTAGCACTGCGCATGGCTCGTTATTACCGTGAACAATAATTTGGTAGCGCCGAGATGTATGTAGTACTTCTGGTAGCTTTGCCTACAGCACTTTTAACCCTAGGAGTTAGACGAAAGCTGAAAGCAAATGATGGGGATAAATTTCCAGCAGCAGCCTATCCTTAGCTTCTAGCACAAGTAGGCTATTTAGCTTTTTGTAAAAGTGTGAAGTTGTGAAGTAGAGCTACTGTAGCTATTAAGCTTACGACTTCACTTATTAGGCCGTTCCTTATGGTGCCACGAAAAACGAAAAACGAGAAAATCTGCTGGGCCCTGATTGGCTCAAAGGTATTCGTTTTTCGTTTTTCGGAAGGACCAAATCATGCACTTCATGGCAATACGAA
>Ga0307982_1004432_pt1 | contig 11090 bp, 12 predicted proteins | sample OrgLakmetagen989_FD_201847 | JGI IMG/M metagenome (GOLD analysis project Ga0307982, IMG submission 201847) | Saline water microbial communities from Organic Lake, Antarctica - #989 | ecosystem: Environmental > Aquatic > Non-marine Saline and Alkaline > Saline | place: Antarctica: Organic Lake... | reverse complement strand
CATATCCTCTGTCTACGGCTAATCGTGCTTTGTACGTATTGCAAGAGTTTACTTACGTTTGACGTATGCGTATGCATTGCAGTGGGCGCGCCAATGCCAGGGACAATGATTTCGCTCCATGCCAAGGTAGGGGACTCAGTTAAGAAAGGCGATAAAGTTGCGGTTTTATCGGCCATGAAGATGGAAACGGTAGTATCAGCTCCAAAAGATGGAACAGTGAAAGCATTGCACGTAAATGAAGGCGGCCAACTCACTGCAGGCGACTTGATCGCAGAAATCGAGTAGGTGCACCGCTCCATCGTTGATCGAAACAGCTAGCTCAAGGGCAACGCTAGAACTATGGATTTCAAATTCTTTAAGCTTATTCCGATTATCAGATGCACGGCACGCGACATAAATTAACGACATTCACGTGCTATTAATAGTTTCATCTCCCAATCTGATCTACGTATCTTTCCCGTTCCCCAAAACACATTACAGAAGTCACAACAGAGGCGCAAAAAAAGTGAAAAGTGCCCTTTGGCTGCCCATTACCTGGAGGTTGATAGCTGGTGAAATATTCGTGAGTAATTAAATAAACCTCTTTTTCTTTTTTTTTTTCATACGTGTGCATGTTTAATGTTTGTATGCGCTTGCTATATGGCCGGGCTTTAGCTCTGAAGCTGCCAATAAGCAAATAAGTAAAGCCCGTTAGATAACTAGCAATTTAATAATTCAGCAGCGAAGTCAATCTCAATTATCAGCACCATCAGTTTTATATGGATGTAGGTCGCGGGCCATTTAAATCACTGCCTTTGTTCTTCCTGTCGCTATTTCCCCTAATCCCATCAGCAATCTAATAGCTAATAGTCAGCTAGTAGTCATCTCAGTTTATCGGATGATGCACAAAGGGGCGCTTTAGTCTTGATTTCTTTTCTTGTCGGCACACAGAGGCAAATTACGGTCGTGCAAGTATTTTACTTTTCGATTTGTGAATCAGATGCTGCTCACGTTTTCTTGGTGCGCACTAAGCTTGGCCTGCTCTGCGGCCACCCGCTCCTCCATCATCACATCTTGCGCAGACGGCGCCACGTAAGACTGCTCTGCCTCCGCGTCTGCGCTGTCCTCTGCTGCTGCCAGGCTGTCAATCGACACGGTTGACGAAGATGAAGCAGCTGCAGCTATTGCAGCGGGCGGGGGCGGGAGTGGTGGCGGAATTGTTTTTTCCGACGTAGAAGCTGAGGCCGGCGCAACATTGATGGCAGCGGCAGGGTCCTTCGAGACAGGCGCTGCTTCGGCAACGGCTATGTAAGGTGCCATCGGCGCCTGCGCTGGGTAAGCGAGGGTTGGGTTGCTAGCCCACTTCGCGCCTCCAGGAATGACTCCGGTCATTTCAGCGGGGTACAGCACCGTGGCGTTGTGAGGCTGAATCGCGCCGTCCGAGATGAACACGTTTTCCCCGCCGTACGTCACTGCCCCGTGCGCCGTGGGTGAACTGTACTGGGCTACACCGCTGGTCTGTTTTGACGCGTCGCCCCAGGCCGTAAGCTCCGCCATGCCACTGCCATGCGCGTAAATGCCGCCTCCGCGTTGGTTCGGGTCGTGGAAGCCTTGCGGCACGTGCGGCTGGTGGCCCCCACCCCCGTGGCCTTGCTGCCACTCGTCGTTGGCGGCTAGAGGACCGCGCTTGCTGTTGCTAGCGCACCGCACCCCGCAGTACACGATGGACCCGAGGAAGAACAAGAAGGCGATAGCACCCACCACGAGAGTTGACGTGGACGCTGACGACACATCGCCACTCAGCATTTGAGCCACGGACTCCTCGGGGACAACGGCAGTGGGCACCAGGCTAGGCTGAGGCGTGAAGGTAGGCTGGCTAGTGGGCGACGGGAGTTCCGAGTCGTACAAGAAAGTGGTGTTGACTGTGCCCACAATGCATTCAATGTAACCGTTAGCATCAGCGTCGGTCTGGCCACACCTACGAAACACACCACGTACACGATGAAGCGCAGTAAAAATGAGTGCGGAGAATAGAAACCGATAGCGGCATTACAATTTCACTCCCTTCCTTCCCAGTACTCGTACCACGGGGAAGCATAGGCATAGCCAATTTTGTCTTTCGACGTGAAGAGGTCCGTGGATTTAAGTGCGTAATAGCCGCTGGACGAGGGCGCAGTGACGTTGTTGGCTGTGTTTTCGTAGTAGCGCATCGAGCCATCCTCGAAGCCCACGAGCAGGTCCAGGTCACCTCCACATGGGTCAAGTAGGCAAATGAACAGAAAGCTCGATGAGACGTCAAAACATAAGGAAAGCCAAGGCAGCCAAAGATCTACTTCAATGTGCAAGCTACGATCGTAGAGTGGTGGAAGGAGTGTGCAAAGGAATATCTGGCATAAAGTAGTACGAAGACGAGACATAGGCATGCTTTTTCACTCACCGTCAAAGTCGAAGTCACGAACGAAAGGCGAGGCGTGTCTCAGCGTGTCATCATCTCCGCTGCCAAGCAAGTCGGACACCGTTACGGTAAAAACTGGAGCGTCAGTTGTGCCCTCATTCAGAAATACCACCACGTTTCCTTCGAAATACCCAACCAGACAGTCAATGTCACCATCGCCTAGGTATGAGCATGAAGAATAGTGGGGTTGAAAGCAGTTAGCAAGACATTGTCACGAAGTTAATGAAAAATTTCGACTCAACACTAGAGCCTCGAAAAGTCTCGAGCAAGACCTTCCGCAAGAAGCACGAGCACGTATGGCAGAATAGAAGAAGAAACGAGGGTGGAGTAGAATAGGGACGATGGCAATTACCGTCCAGATCAGCGCAGCTCGGCGCGGCATAAGTGCCATGTACCCACGCGCTCGCCCCTGCGCTCGCCCCAAGGCCCGGCACCATGGGCAAGAAGGGAAAAAAGCCCGCGCCCACGGCCACGGAAGCTAAGCCCGAGAGGGCAAGCGGCAAGGCCACGTGCGAGCGCCCACTCAAAGTGCGCAACGCCCCGAGGCCGCTGCCCCCCGCGGCGCTCAAGTACGCTTCGCTGGCCAACGCAAAGACGTCGTCGGTGTCGCCGTAGCTCCCGTCGTCGTTGGCGGTGCGCAAGAGTACCGACCCGTCGGCAGCCCCCACGAACATGTCGTAGTCGCCGTCTGCACGCAAAATTCATGCAGGAGGCAGTATTAGAAAGGACAGCGTGTAAGGTTTAGCACTGAACTGTTAGGTCGAGGTGGATGGTTTACGAATTTGTGAGAAGCGTGGGATCGAAAGGGTTATTATCATCGCAACTACGATACTCGCGCCATACGTTAAATCTATTAAGATCAACGCAGGAGGCGTCAGCACGATAAACATACTGCTTTAGGAGAAGAAAACAGCGCTCATACCTCCGTCAAAGTCGAGGACGCAAGGCTTCACGAAGGAGGCGCCGTCGATTGAAACATCACCGTTGGAGTCGCGAGTGAAGACGAAGGCGGAGGAGGATCCGGTATTTTTCCAGAATTGAATCGTGCCATTCTCCGTCCCAACGTAGCCTGTTGGGAGAGAGGAAAGGTATAAGTCATAAACATACTAGAGTTACCGAGTCCCATGATAATCCACTCGAGCAGGCATGATTGAAATGAGTCGCAATCACTGGGCAACTCTGATGAATTTCAACCTAGGCTTCGAATAATAGAAACAGAGACAGTGGGAACCTAGCTAGCGCTGCATATTTATCTTACAGTCGACATCGCCGTCAGAGCCTTCAGTGTCAGCACAAGATGGGGCGTTGAATCCATTGGTGACGCTTAAAGGAGGTTTCAAAGCTTGATGCCAATAAATGAGCGGAAAATTATCTGCTTTAATAAAACTCATCAGGCATTGAGCAACCGCCAGCACCAACGCGATTTTTGAAGCCGAGAACGCCGCCATTCTCACCACAAGATCGCATGAACCTTGGATCGTAAATATACGTACTATTTTGTTGCTGCTAAAAACGACCGTTGGGCCGGACATTTGGTTTTCTCAACGTGCTGAATCAGGGCTACGACCGGAGACCGTTTGCGATTGCGACACAACTCTAAAGGCTGTTCAGCTAACGCCCATTTTTGCACGCCTGCAGGCAAGTCGAGCTCGAGGACAACGGATACAAACGAAAAATAGACATAGAGCCCAAGAGACGAAGCAACGACGGGCTCTCTTCAACGCAGAAACAGACGCTGAAGAGATCTAAGTCTGGTTCCAAATTTATTCATGATCAGTTTCCACTTTAGAGAGGGTTGAAAGTACTATACTTTCTTCTCTCTACGCACTTCCTTTTTACGATTTTGACTTGCGCGCATCGCATGCGCGTACACTTCTGCCCGCAGCATTGGCTTCTGTGCCATTTGGGTTTGTATTAGTTCGAGTTCGAGACGCCAGCTGGAGCCTGAATTGGCCTTCTGGAGCAAATTTGCTAGCGCAAAAGCAGCACATGTACTTTTTTTCTGATCCCCCCCGAGGGGGGACTGGATTTAGTAACTAACAGATGGGGTGCCATCTAATCGGCGTTTTCAGAGTCCCCCGGGCCGGACTGGAAGCCTGTTTGGTGCCTCTGTGACTACTGTGTGCTTGTTTTTCTTTGTTATTGGGAGAGTATTAACTAGACTAGACTAGAGAGGGAGAGAGAGCGAAACTATACGCTAATTCGCGTTTCGTGTTTTTCTGATTTCAAGTCGAGCTCGAGGACCACGGCAGGATGAAAACGAAAAATAGGCAGAGAGAGGGAGAGAGAGCGAAACTAAACGCTAATTTGCGTTTCGTGTTTTTCTGATTTGTTGTGACCACCACCACCCCACCGATTATGCATCGCATGCGCGTACACTTCTGCCCGCAGCATTGGCTTCTGTGCCATTTGGGTTTGTATTAGTTCGAGTTCGATTATGTATCCGCCCGGGTCTACGCCTCCACCCGCGGAGGCTTCACTCGGTTCAATGGAATTTAATCCAAAAATCCCAAACGAAAGCGAAGAGTTATAGTTGGGATCACCACTGGGTAAGTCTAGCTCAAGCCCTGTAGGCTACAGGGGAGAAGTAGTAGTGATGGTTTCTAACCCAATAATTGGAAGGTCAAGGATTTTTTGGGTTATTTTAGTTTTTTTGGGGGCTATTTTCGGTTTAATTCGATTTTCAGAAACGCCAAATGAATTTAAATTTTCTCCAGCAAGCGCCAAAATATGGTAGAAGCTGTGGAGAAGGCGGATTGGTGAAGGGTTTAATTCAAATCGACGAAATAGGGTTTGTTTGGGGGTAAATAACAAAATTATAATTTTTTTTTTTTCATTTTGGTTATTTACCCCACCCTACACTACTAATAAGATTAGATACGGACATTCCTCCCTGTATAGAGCCAAGAAAATAAATCGAGACGTCCAACCCCCTTTAAAGAGATTCTCTCACGACTCACGACTCACTCACTGTCCCTCGACTCCCGACACCGCGGATCGATCGATCACAAAAAAACAGGCTTCCAGTCCGGCCCGGGGGACTCTGCAAACGCCGATTAGATGGCACCCTTTCTGTTAGTTACTAAATCCAGTCCCCCCTCGGGGGGGCTCATAAAAAACGTCTGGCGTATTTTCTCCATAATATAGGGAAAATTCGCCGCTACGTAGTCGCTTTTCGACTGACGTCACCATAAACACGTCATCAAATATACGCCCATATACGGCGGTTGCCATGTATTTACTGGGAATGCGCCCTAATATGACGTATTTATGGTATTGACATATTGATTGACGTATTTGTGTCAAATATCTGACGTATTTATATAAGGCCTAATCACAGAATCACAGAACAAAGGACAACGGGCAATGGGCAATGGACCGATTGACCGATTGACCTATTGGCTGGGCTAATAGGCTATGCGGCTTCAAGCTAAACTTATACAAAACTTACACGATGATAACCTTGTATGAATTGAGCAAATGGAGCAGATTGGATGGCAAGAAGTGTACTCGAGATGTACCTGCGTTGTTGAAAGCTACGTTATTTTCAGAACCTGAAATTCCGAGGAGCTAGCTGCGGTTAGGCAGCCAAATGGGTATTCCGCGGTGTACACAGAGGCTAGTAAGTCTTTTGACTCTTCAAATAGTGCAGACTAGCCTGTCAGTTGACCCCATGTTTCGTGATCCTCGAGAAGATGTTGATTGCGCCAACATGTTCGGCGACTCCTCGCCATGGCGAGCGTGGGATTCCAACGTTGATGGTAGCTTAGACGTTAGAACGGTGGGCGTTTTTCCTACCGGAAATGCTTCATAAATTGATGTTCGAATTTACATTTGCCATAATATTTTGGATAACATTCATCTTGCTAGTCCTTTTTACCACTATGCAGAGCACAGACTCTCTCTCTCTCTTAGTTTCTCGTCAGCTGAGCCGCTTTTAATGTACTTACTTCTTTGCATATTGCAGATCGAGGACGTTCGCTTCAACCGAACAAAACCGTACCCTATGGCCCAATTAGGTCCCATACAAATCTGCCTTGGGAGCACGGAGCAACCTTCATTGTTTGTGTTCCGAACCGTTCCAAAGTCAGGATCTCAAAGCGTTAGCAAGTTTATCAAAGCGTGGCCTAACACCGTTCGATGTCCTTCGAAACACAACCGAGAAAACTTTCCAGCCCTTTCGTTTGCATTCGTGAGACATCCTTACTCAAGACTCGTCAGCGGGTTTCACACGATTATTGTGGCCATGGCGCATTGCAAGGAAGGCAGTAACATGTACACTGCCATTGGCGAGCACTGTGATCGACTGAAAGGAATGTCGTTCTGGAAGCGATACGCTGAAATGGCTCGAGAACCTCAATTCGGCTCGTCATACGGCCGTGCTTTGGTAAATTTTACACGCGCAGAAGTTTTGGAATGCTTTGAACTCTTTGTCCAAGATACACTTTCATCAATTCAGCATATTGGCGAAAAAGGCAGAAATGGCGTCGAGCCTTTGCTGCACCATGTGCGTTCTCAAACTTATTTTCTATCGCTGCGAATGCGGTTGCGGGGAATGTGCAGAGATCCGAAGGCTCATTACGTATGCAACCCGCAATATGGCTTCGTGGGCAAATTAGAGGAGTTGAAGGAACACTACACAGCCATGCTGAAGCATTATGCTCCAACAATCCATGACCTGGCACCGGTGGCAGCCAATTGGACGGAAGAATCAAATAGACGAGAGCTTGTACTTCGCGATAGCCAGCCTGAGCGTTTCGTTGATCAAGGCGGAAAGTTGGTGGAGGTATTTTTGTATGCTTTGTGTGCTTCTTGTTGCAAATGTTCTTTTAAATACGTGTCGACTTTATTCAACCGTAGGAAGCCTTGCCAACGTCTGCGCTCAAACCCTCAACAATGGACATCATTAAGAACTACTATGCACAAGACATGACATGCTTTCGGAAGTTCTACTCGTGGGATAAGGTAGAAATACCGCATTGGCACAGCGAGAATCAGACGGCCACCGACACACCTCACATGAACGGAAGCCCTCGTAGATTGCTCACTCATGACTTGGCGTCAAATACTCATGACCTGAGTGGAGTCCGTCGAGTTTCTCACTCGCCAGCTAGTCACCCACCGAGGTAGCGACAGCCTTATGCAATAAATTACCCTCGAAAGGGCCCCTTGAGTTCAAGTTTTTGTGTCTCTTTTTGAATTTTACGCCGCTTTTGTTTTCGAGTAAGGAGGCAATAAGAACCAATTCATAAGTTCGACGAAACATGGAATAGAAGTAGAAGTGAGCTAGGAACTTTTAATTAAGCTCGAGAAGAGGATCGAGTCCGCTGGAAAAACGATTGTGTGTAGCGAGCGCAACGTTTGATTCAAGATGAAAGGTCAGCTCTATGGCCATGGCCGTATGAGTCGCTCGGCCTCCCGCCTCCCGGCTCACTGATCAAAACGTAAGAGGACTTCGCACTTCCTATTTACAATTTTGACTTGCGCGCATCGCATGCGCGTTCACTTCTGCCCGCAGAATAGGCTTCTGTGCCATTTGGGTTTGTATTAGCTCGAGTTTGAGTTCGAGGAGCTCCATTCCCCCCTGTGGTTAGTCGCTTTCCGCGGTTATGTGTGTATCTCCATTCGAGGGGCAGTTCTATGTCTCAATGCGCTAGCTCCTACGAGCTACTGGAATTTAAGCTCCCAGCTCCCGCGTCCATTTCTATACCGGGTGGGCTACTCGCTGCGCTCTATAGGTGACATACATACTTTGATTCCGATTGCGAATTGCCATCCTTTGATACGGATATCTCATAAGTTAGTTCTTTCGGCTCTTGACAAGGACTCAATCTAAATGGCCCATTTGAATTTTGATTATGGCTCTTGAGGGCAGGACTACCTCCAAACGGCTGCTTCGAGATTCGAAATTTGTGCTTCGTGGTCGTTTTAGGTCCACGGTTCAAGGCGTCCGTAACAGCGACTTCTACAGCTTCAATCACATCCCTGTGTTTCAAGGATTCTCCGCGCCGCATAGCCATCGTAGGTGCGTGCAAAGCTCGTCTTATGGCTGCTCTTGCCATTGAACGATGCTGCCTCTCGGTAGAGACTTGGTCACTCGCCTCCTTAGTTGTAGCAGAAGCCCGCGCGTCAGCTACAGCACTCCCTGCTTGCAATGCTTCTGCACGGAACGCGGCTATAGCTGAGCCTTGTTGCTGCGCGACCACTGCTTCTCCACACCGCGCCACCACTGGTGCCACGGCCTTCCTTACCACTGCGTCTGCGGCTAGACAGGTCGCCGTTGTGGCAGAAGTACTATTCACTTCCGTAGTAGAGGCAACCGAGCTAGGACCGGCATTTGGTTGTAGAGCATGCAGCTCGGGGACTATGTGAGGGTTGCGCGCTGCTTTGCCAGCCTAGAAGGTTCAGACGCTCATCGCACAGTATAATTTACGTAGGTGTGTGATATACATTTCAAAGGAGAAAGAAACCATTTTTATGCAACGTCAGCGATTGATGAGTGCACACCTCTAGAACATGCCGCAGCACAGCACTGAGCCGCCCGCGACAAGGATTGACTGGGGCTGGGTTTAACGCTTTTGGTGTCGTTGCCGAGGCTGCATCTTCAGTCGTAGCTGAACGATCAGCCTGCATTGTTGTCGTTGCGACGAACGCCTCACCTCCAGTATTTAGGTGATCCATAGAATCGGGCCCCCAAGCTGGAGCAGCAGCCGCAGCGTGAAAGGAAAAACGAAGCTGCTGGAGCACATGTGCGTCACGTGACGAAAACGGTTTGAAGTGGTCGCGAGCGAAAGGGTCTTCTGGTGGGAGGCCAGCAGCAATGAGGCAAAGGTGCTCGACTACCTGTATTCGAGAAAATCATGCTATCAGAACCCATTGAAAACTAGAATGGGCAAAAAAGACAGGAGACAGCTACTACCTCTATAAGTACGTAGTGAGTTGCGAAAAATCACAAAACACTTCACCACACCTCATGCGTGCCGGTTTGCACCGCAACGACATCCGACGCCCAGGATACAGGTGGACTATTACTAATTGCCACCGCTGCCGCAGCTGTACAATCATAATTCTCTGTGTTTGCGGCACTAAGCGCGACTATCGACCTGTTTTGCTTCAATTTGGGATCACCTTGAACATTTTGCGAAGTTTCTACGAGCTCTTGCCAAACGCTGCATACGGCTAAACGGCAGTCTTCGCTGGACCAGGCATCCTCAGCGGCCACTAAAACAGCAACTCGTTTGCAATTGCAAAGTACCTGTAGTACAAGCAAGTTAAAGTACATTAATAGGTGACATCCTCATGCAATGCACCATGAACTATGAACATACCGCTGCTTCGAAGAAATACCCTTGCCCAGCGCAGATCACCTGTGCTGCAGAGAGTACGAAAGGATACTTAAAGAAAAGCCAGCGCTGCAAAGTTTAAGCATCTGAGGAAACAGAGATATTCCATTTTCCACTAGTATCATTCCTATATTCCTCCTGTTGGTTAAGCGACGACGATGTTCCCAAGCCTTCCTCAAAACAGAGGCACACTTAATAGACACTGTCCACCTCTTCCATGACCGTTGAGATGTCTCTAATTTGAATTTAGTGAACAATAGTTACCTTCTCGGTCAAGTCTCTCGCCACTTTGGCATCCGTGATAGCGAGCCCGAACAGGTCTAACTTCGCAGCCCACAAGTGCCTGTGCTCAACCGTTGCGTGCTTGTAGTCGGGCCGAAGCACCGACACCAAGTGCAGAGTAAACGCCGGCAAGTATTGGAAGCGCAGCAAAAGCAATAAGGCCAGCAATAGATTCTTCATGATTTTGAGAGACCAAGCACAACAACTGTATGTACTTAGCTAGGTTGAAGCTTCACGGAGCCACCCTAAGCATGACCTAAAATAGTGGTCGATTGAATAGAGCTTCAAGATAGGCTCTACATTTCTGTGTTTATAGGAGCCTGTGCGTAATGCTGGCGTCGGTTATCATCGCTCTATTGGTCGTTTGAATTAAACAGCTCTTTTGCAGCAAGTGGGCGTAAAGCTATATGAGCTACAGAGCTCTACTCTTGTCCGATCCATCCCGAGCGTATGTTTGATAAAATGCAGAGTAGGGTTCGTAAAAATAAGTAACAGTTTTGACCCAAATAAGTAAATAATTCAGTAATACGGTTTATACGCTGGTAAATACCGTATATTAGAGCGAGAAAATACCTATTTGATAAATACCGGCTATTGAAAGTCCCAATTTCAGACAAATTTACGTATTAATTTGCTTATCTGGCTCCCAATATCTGTATATTTAAGTAATACTATTTTTTTCGAGCCCTAATGCAGAGGATAGTCCATAGTCACTCGTACTGTAGCTCGTAGCTACAGGGGGTTTAAATGTATTGTTTCTAGTATGTGCAGTCTGCTTCGGCGAGTTTGTTGCGGCATGTACTTACCGCACACAGAAGGGAGTTCAATTAAGGCAGGTCGGTGTTGTAAGTTACCATTTAGCTCATTCACGTTAGCACCATCATAAAGTAGTGGCATCATTAGGTTCACTGCGCGGTAAAAAAAAACCTGTATTGACCGTTTATTTTCTAAAAATGAGCGAATGCCGGGAGGTGCTGGGCGGCGGACCAGCACCTCCTTCGAAGCTATAAACGCTTCGAGTGCAACCGGGA
>Ga0307982_1004431_pt1 | contig 11090 bp, 10 predicted proteins | sample OrgLakmetagen989_FD_201847 | JGI IMG/M metagenome (GOLD analysis project Ga0307982, IMG submission 201847) | Saline water microbial communities from Organic Lake, Antarctica - #989 | ecosystem: Environmental > Aquatic > Non-marine Saline and Alkaline > Saline | place: Antarctica: Organic Lake... | reverse complement strand
GGTTACGCACTTGTCTCGTCGAACCAGCAGATCCCGTTTGGTTCTTGAATTCCAAGAACCAGCTACTGGGATCCCCAGTATCCCAGTAGCAGATCCGTGAAGGCCTCTACTAATAGTGGAATTTCAGTAGTGTGAAAGTCTCGGATGTAGCAAGAAATTATACTACTGAGATGTCCATATAGTTCTGTAATATTTTTTTAAATCCAGTTCTCCTGGGGGATACTAATGGCCCCAGATACCGCAATATATATTGACTTGCATGAAGACTAATGTATCTCGAAAGACTATGCTTTTTTCCATTCCACAAACTTCCTTGTGAGGGTACGCTCAAGAGATGCGACGTAAGGCGCATAAAACTGGCGGAGGAGCGCGAGAGATCGAGGATGCAGAGACTTTGTGTCCGGATTAGTGCCCTCATTGAAGCGGCGCCCGAGCTGTGCCTGCTCAACAAGAAAAGCACAAAGGACCACAATGCAAAAACCCATAACACTACTGCACGGTAGGGACATAAGAAGGCAATAGAAGTTGAATGGAGATTCAAGTAACTGACAAGTGAGAATGGTTGATGCGCACCTTGAGAACAGTTCGATCGGAAAACGCGAATTGAGACCCAACTGCTTTCACGCCAAGGAATTTGCACATTTCTTCATACGCTGGCAGGCCCCCATCTCTGAAAACACACATCAAACAAATGAGAAGGTGATAGAAAGCAATTACAACCGCAAATGCTTGTCGGTCAAGGAACATGCTGAGATCAAATATAGAGGTGAAGGTTCGCGGTAAGACATCTCAGGAAACCACGAAAAGTAAGAGCATGGTGGATCGTGAAAATGTATTCATTTTTTTAAACTCTCACCGTTTCATGGACTCGGTGGTCAAGACTTTGAAATGTTGCGGTGAAAAGTACCCAAACCAACGATCGAACTGCTCCACGTAAATGCCCTAGAAGCACAATAATGCAAATGTTGAAGCGTATGTGCATGTGAAAGGTCATAGATGTTCAGGGTAGGACTTCCCCAAGGATGGTTCGAAATAAAGAAGGTAGCTGAGTTCAAAGAGAAAAAATGCCACTCTTAATGGAAGGTACCTTGGCCAAATGTTGGTGCATGTCTGCTCCACCGCCGGCACTCGTAAACCTTCGAGCAGTATCACTGCTGGCGCTAGCACTGCCGTTCACACGAGCGCGCAAGTGAGGTGTGGCGGCAGCAATGGCAACGTTCATGGCAGCAGCAGTTGAAGGAGGCACTGGTGATCGCTCTTCATTTGAGGCGAAACGTTCTTCTGTCATCACGTGTGCGCTGCAACATGCTTCAATCAACGAGCGCGTCTCCGTCGCACTTTGCGCGTGATGTTTCCACCGAAACCAATTCATGAACCCTCGGGAGCGACTAGAACCAGCACTGCAGGTGCTCTCGCTATGCCCACTACTACCGCTACCAACACTGTTAGCACCGTTGTCGCCGTAATTACTCTTCCATTGAGCCCAAGCTTCAGGAGCCCAAGGCTGACGCTCGTCGAGAAGTGATGCATGAGCAGACAACTGCCTCTGCTGCGGCTGCAGGCGCTGTCGTTGACTGCTCGGTTTGGTGGCATTGGCTTCGGCCGTGCTAGCGACCGTAAGGAAATGCCGCCCTCGGAACATAGTAGCCCCAGTGCCTGAGCTAATGCCACCAGAAGACGCCCTTGTGCCTCTAGCCGTGCTAGCACTACCTGCAGTGCTGCTATCCGCAGAGTTACGCAGCACGGGTCCCATGGCCCACTCGTTTGCTTCCTGGGTCCATCTTCCGGATTGTGCTTCAACCCAATCCTTCCCAACTTCAAGGCCCCACATCGCGTTGGCCAAACAGGCTTCGTAGCTAAGTACAAAATGGCAGAAAGAACGCATTAAATAAGGAAGTCACACGTAATGACAAAAGAAAATTAGGAATATTTGCTGTTATAGACATGTCGCGCACTCAAAACTCTACCCCAATCTAATTCTTTAGTCTTCATAACCCCTGTGCAGTTCTCTCGAGCTTACCGTCGCCGCTGCGCGACTTCTTTCGCCATCGTGGCATGAAAGTCGTTCGGGCTGCCGCCTCGCTGGTTGGGTTGTTTGAACCAATAAGAACTCACGCCGCGAGTTGTTGGGTCACGCAACAGCACCATGAACTTCATCTCATGGCTATTGGCACAGAGGAGGGATTCACGGGACAACTCGCTTTGAAAAAATGCCTTAGGCAATAGTAAGAGAAATAGAGAGCAGTAGAGAGGTATGAAGCGCAAACAGGGAGGGAGAGCGAGAGAGGTATAGAGAACGCAAAAGATATTAAGAAAAAAAAACGGACCTGTGAGGGTAGAATTCAGCGATCCGTTGTGGCACTGCGGGCGCAAACAAATAATGCGGGGTGTAATGCACCACCGGAACCTGCACAGAAGTGGCCCACAAGCGTGAGATAAAAAAACAAGCAAGCATTTTTTTTTCACGCCAAGCACGAGAGAAGCTGAATGCATGAACTGCCAAACTGAAATTTCTATCGCTTTCGGATTTAGCACACGCCAGCAATGGCACACATGCACGCGCATACAGTCTCAGACCGCACACGCAAGGTAACACGCACCGAGGGGTCCCTTACAGGGGGCGAATGGCCCCATTCCAGCGCTTTTTCAACGGTTGACAGCGCGTATGCATAGTCCCAGCGATCGAAGCGGTGCACCTTAGGAGTGGAAGATTTGAGTGGAAGAGATTTGCTCGAATTGAACGAAGTTCATGATGAAAACTACATAAAGAGGAAAGCAAATCACGATGAAGTAGCGCGCACGGGCAAACTTAGAAGCAAAGCCCATACTAAGCATTTGAGGAAAAAATGAGTGAAAGATTCAAGAATTCGAGCGATATAATACTTAAAGGTACAAGAAATTCAACACAACAAGGCTTATAACCTCCGCGCCCTCCGCGCCCGTTTGCATGCGTCGCACGAATCGAATGCCAGGGTGCGCCACTAGGTGCGACCGCAGCGAAGAAGTGCCGCTCTTGGACGTGCCAATGAACATGAAGTTGGGCAAGCATCTTCATTGAGGATGTATGTGACAGAGAACGACAGGGTCGACGTGCATTGAAGCGTGGGGAAAAGTTCAAGGGTTGGGCCCGGAATAAACAATCAATCAAATCAGGCTTCACAAAATACCACACAAGCCACTGCAAATTCACACTTTGAAGGCTGTCACTAGCCGTAGATTCAATTGCCAGAAATAGCACTATATAGCTGTACGTACCGTATCGGGGCATCCTTCAACGGCACGTGCCAGTCGTCAGTTTCTTCGCCGTTGGAGTTCACGTCAGCGCGCCCATGCTTATCGCCCTTCAGAGGCCACGGTAACAGAGGGCGAGCATAACAGCGTGATGAGACAACAAGGGCAGTGGAACTCTCACTGCTAGAACGGCTAGAACTGCCAGGGCTGGCTCTGCCGGTAGCGGCAGTGGTACTGGTGCTAGAATGTTGACCTGTTGATGACTCTATATCCCCAGTAATTGATACTGCAGATAATCCCGTTGTCTCCAGGTGGTCTACTGAACGTGCAAAGACTGGAAATGTGTAGTATAAGCCAATGATCCCTCTGCGTAGCACTGGCCAGCCCGTTACTTTTGATGTTTGTTGCACCCACATCGCAGCACCAAACATCGTTCCGAACAACACAAGAGCACACCATAACAGCGGACGCCGCCAGAACCTATCGCTGCCTAGCGTGCGATTTAGGTTATTGCTGTTGCTAGCACTCCTGAGGTGTGAGGTATCTTCGTCTTCACTGCTCTCGCTAGCACCGCTCTCACGCACTGCTAGTGCACGACGAGCTCTCATCTTTGAATGAATTACACGAAGTTCACGTGTACTAGTTGCGGCGAGTTCAAGCTGAAACTGGAGAAGCTGTCGGGTATGTAGAATGGTCAGTGCAAAATTGAATAGTCCTGCTAGCTTGTACCAAGAGTCAACGGCAAAATCTCGGCGTGTATCTGTAGTGCATCACAATTCCTTTGACGTAGAAGAACACGAGCTCGTCCTTGCGCCAAGCACACTACTAAAAAAATGCTGCCGATGACGGCTGCACGATAGCCATTTTTTTAATGATTGGCTTATTAGCTCAATGACCTTCAATTAGGACTGCCGGTAGCACCGGCTGGGCACTGGCTGCTGCTGCTGCTGCTACCTAGATATAGCTATAGCTGTTCTGCCATCTTTGTGATGTTTCTTTTAGATACAGTCGAGTCGTTCACTCACTCTAGCTAGCTACAGAACTGTAGCTATATAGTAGTGACGTAGTGACACAGTACGGTATCTGTATCTCTGTACTAGAGCCCTTCACGGATGTTTTCTAGAAATCTGTACTGTAGAAAAGTGTTTAAGAACCAGGTTCACGAAATTTGTCGAGTCTTTTCTAGCTTGATGATTTGTTCAGAACCTTCAAAACCAGTCGAACTTTCTAAGGACCCAATTTTTTTAGACTTTCAAATAGAAAGAATCTTTCTATTAGAAAGTCTAAAAATCCGTGAAGGGCTCTAGTAAGTACTCCGTAGGAAATAGGAAGGAGTTACTCGCGGTGCCCCTCTGTGGTTATTGCCATTTAGACATTGCTGCCGCTCAACCGAGGGCACGAAGCATTACCACAATGCGAGTTCGTGCAACTGGACTCATGCAACGAATAGATGCGGTACGGAATTCAGATGTTCTAATTGACTTGTTTTCTCGTTTAACTTTACTGAAAACATTACTCATCATTGCCTCGTGTCTGTTTTTTCTGTTTAGGTACTATACAAGGTGCGAATCAAGGTTGAAGTCTCAATTTCAGGATTAGGATGAGCCCTTGGATCTCGTAAGTATGTTTGCTTATTATCACACTGCATTCTTTCTTTCTGAAAGGCGGTGGGCCTAGGTGCTAGCCTTGTGTACAGCTGTCAAGCGCATCGCCGCCCTTCTCTGCACCAGCGTCGGCGTTTTCGTGTTGTGTGCCTGGGCTTGGCCTTGGCCTCTGTTGTAAGTCTATGGAGATTCTGGAGCCATGTTGTTCCCAGAAGCATGCTACCAGAATTAGCTGGCATCGAAGAGTGCGTCTATTCAGAGCATGACGCTGGCTTTGGAGTTCTAGGCGATCGCAGAGAAAGCAGCAATAGGAGCAGTTACACTCACAGTTGGAGAGCGCGCGATGGTAGCGCCAAACGGAGCAGTGGAAGACCTCAAGGGAGTGGCAGTAAGCCAAGCCTAGCTGCGGGAAAGCAGGTCACTATCGTCACGTTTCATGCCGGTTGGCGTGAGGTGCGACAAAGCAGATGGAGTTTAGGATCCATACTTGACAGTGCTCTGGGCCGCTGCAGCGAGAATGCTGAAACTGGTAGCAGTGACAGCTCAGGCATCAGTGGTACAGATCCGAGCACTTCGAGTGTCATTGACGGGAAAGACAGTGAAAGCAGCGGCCGAGGTGATTGCAGTAGACTGGAGCGCGTACCCAAACCTCCAGGTTACCACAACTGGCGCGGCGCTTTGCACGCAATGGGCTACCACCCTGCTCACGTGGTCGTGCTTGGCGATGCCTTTGTGTGGAAGCTTGGCGATGAGGTAAAACGTTTTTGCGCGAGCTTTTTCTTGCACATGTGGCTATGTATATTTATTGAACTAACATAGAGCGACAAGATAAACGCTTTGACCCTGATGTCTTTCAAAAATGTTCTTCGTTCTCATAACTATTGTTCTTCACTCGAATTCCAGTCCATAAAATCATTCGCTCACATGCAATAATAACATTTAAACTGTGCATGGCTCCGTCTACTTTTTTTGTCTCTTTCACATAGGCAGCAAACTGGCGCGGCCGCGTGAACGCATACCGTACATATGCTCAGCAGCATGCTCAACGACACGGCCCTCGTGCCTTGCTTGTCTTCACGGATGCGTAAGCAATTAAACAAATCAAGCATACGTCGAAATGAACGAAAGCAATTAATATTTGTGTGCACTAGCTCCACAACTTTTTTTTAAACTGCTCCCCTTGCTGTATCACAAGCATGCACATAATTCACGCTTTTGATCTGTGGCTCATCTCTGCATAATAACATACGGTACACGTGATTAAACGCACCACAGGTACGATGCACTTGCGTTGCGTGGACCAGCCGCTCTGGTCGCATCGTGGCACTCCGCTCAGCATCTCTCGGCTGCAGCTTCGATTCACCGCAGAGCTCACGGCAGCAGTTTGCTCCACAGCAGTCATCACATGGGCAAAGGCCGTCACCCCAACACCGATGTTGAAGCAGCAAGGGTACCAAGAGCTCCAGCAACGGCAGGATCAGCAGCTGCAGAGCTGACTCTACCCCGCGTGCTCTTTGGCGCAGAGCGGCTGTGCGACACCTTGAGCTGCCGAGCTGACCCTACTGCACGGGCTCGCATGGCTTCGATGCAAACGAGCAGAGGAGGTAGGCGAGGGCACCATAGACACAACTACCACTATCCTCGTATGCTTCATCGCTACAACGAAACTGCCACAAGTAGAGGCAGCGAGAAAGTTAACAGCGGCAGTGGTAGCGAAGCCAACTTTAGAGGCAGTGAAGCGGTAGCAAGAGAGATCAAAACGACTATAAAGGTGCGAAAGAGCCCTCGGCATTACTTGAACGCTGGCTTTTTCATGGGCGAAGCAAGTGCTGTAGTGGGTGTGCTTTCGCACGCCTTCAATTACATGGCTACTCACCCGTCCGCAGACGATCAAGCAGCTTTCGTTGATTTTTGGCTCTACCATAATTCTCACGCGGCCGCTGCTGTAGCGACGGCAGACAGCGCTGCCAACTCTGCCGCATCAAGACTGGCAGCTACTTCAGAAAAGACTGGGGCTCATTTAAGAGGCAACGACCCATCGTCTGATGCTCCTGTAAACAACGAAGTCGGAGCGGTGATGGCCCTCGACTATTGGGGCTTATTAGTCGCCACGCTAAGCCCCAGCGCTCAACACAACGCCCGCGATTGGACTTTTGACACCGCACAAGTAACCAGCAGCGGCAGCGATGCGCCTTTGATGGAGTCAGTTCGGCCGATACCATCGTTGCCTTTGGCAGACCAAAGAACATCGCGAGGGACAATTTATGAAGATAATGGCAGCAGCAGAAAAAGAAGAAGAAGTGGCAGTAGCAGTGACGATGTCGATAGTGGTGGTGTTGGAGGTGCTATGGTCTCGCCAGTCATGGTGCATTTTGCCAGCCTCAAGCCACGCGCACCGCCACCGTTTACGTCGGCAAGCTCTCCGGCCCTGGTAGCAACGTGGCTGGCTGCGCTGAAACCATACGATGATGATGACATGAGCGCTAGCAGTAGCAGTAGTGCAGGTAGTGGTACTACCGCTGACACCAGCAGCAAGGGGCGTGCTCTTGCCACCAAAACTGCGAGTGGGCCAGCTGTGGGAGCTGCGACAGGATCGTCAGCGCCGTACTCAGCTTGTGAGGAGCATCTCGCTCAGGTCTACAATCTTCTGGGACGTGCCCTCCAGCAAAGAGCAGCTGCTGCTTTGCAACAGCGCAAGCTAATGGAAGCTGCAGCAATTACTTCACCCCTGCAATCACAAGCAAAGGTGCAACCACCGCCGATGCAAGGATCAGTAACTGCTCCTGCCTCAGAGCCTTCAATTGGTGCCTGTTCGGGGGGCAGTATCGGAGGCATCAGCAGTGGTGGTGGTGGTTCCTTCAAATTCATCCCGTTGCGTGGAGTCTTGGGAACGAAACTTTTGCGTAGGAGTTCGCCTGCTACTTCTACAAGCACTTCATCCACCGGTGGCAGTAGCACAGCCACGGTTCCGTCTTTCACGAGCCCGTGCAATCGCTGGGCGCCGGAGCCTGCACTGCGAGCGCTCAAACCGGGGAACTTTCTGGCAGCTGGTGGGTATTTGGTGGCAAGAGGACCATTCAAAAGTCCTGAAGATAGTTATGGTAGTAGTGCACGCCAGGAAGGGACTAACTTGCGTGGAAGGGGGTCAAGAAGTGCTGATCCAGGCTTATTTGACATCACTACTGGAGACGATGGCTTGGATGATGATGACATCAATGATGTTGGCGATGAAGACAACTACAACAGCACTGAGGGAGGTGGTGCTGACGGTGGCAGAAATGGCGCTCGTAGTGGTACTAGTAATGGTGGTAGTGGCGATGGCAGCAGTGGCACTGCAGGCAGCTGCCGTTGGGTGCCGTTGTGGTATCAACCCATGGACGTGCCACCTCGCCACTTGTGGCCGTCGCCACACCATTTGCTACTCGCCAAACTCAGCAAGCCTAACCTCAAGAACAACGGCGCTTTGGCGCTGGAAGTGACCATTTCGCGGCCCCTCAACGCTGGGCAGTTTGACACGTGGCGCACTTTGTGGCGCAGCCGAATCAGCCGCAGCCGCCAGCGCTTAAGCTCCAGCTCTAGCAGCAGTACTGGCCTCAGCAGTCAAGCACACTTGGGCATCGATGCGATTTCTGGTTCTTTGGCGCTCGTAGAAGGCGCGCCGCCTCCTCCTTGGACCACTGGAGCTGGCGACGACGACGACGACGGTTACAGTGACGAGAGCACCTCTGGTGGCGCCTCCAGGGCATCGGGCACAGCAGCTGCCTTATGGTCGGCGGAGTTGCGCACCAACCCAGCGCGCTTGATTTGGGCTACCCCAGCCCCACGGCGCACTGTGCACAGTGCTAGCACGACGAGCAGACCCATCAGTGGCAGCAGCAGCAGCAGCAGCAGGAGCAGTGGCAGTGGCAGCAGTAGAGGCAGTAGTGGTCGCCGTCTCAATGCCCTCCTCACTAGCGACAGCATTGACTTGAGCCGAATTGAACTTGTGCTCTGGGCTGAAGGCGCACTCGAGCTCCGAGTTCGCTGTTGTCCTTATTCCACTAACAGCACAAGTGTTGCTGGAAGCAATGTCGATGACGTAAGAAGCAGCTCCTTGGCTGCTGCCACCTCTGAGTTGTCGTACGTTGGCGACCAAGAAGATCGACCAGGCCTGACTTTCGTGGACGGATTTGCGCTGCTAGGGTGCGTCGCTCTCGTTGCGTCCTTGGCTTTTCGCGTCACCCGCCGTTGGACGAGTGTGGCCGAGCGGCGCCGCGAAGGGCTGCGGCGGCGGCAGCGGCAAGAGAAGCACTTGGGCATCGCCAGTGTGCCGACGAGCGCTAGTATGAGCAACACAGTGAAAGGGCTTGACAAGGACGCAGATGCCTTTGCTGCGTACGTGGAACGCACTGCTGACTACTACGATGGCGAGCTCTATGGAAGGATGTTGTAATGGCGGCTAAAGCTAAACTTCACTTTGTGTCAGTATTCAAGCAATGGTCATTTTTTTGTTTGAATTTTCGTTTATCTCTAATACCAGATTGCGTTGGTCAGTCGGGGGCTGGGCGCTGGATGTAAAATACTCACTGCTCTCTATGCCACGATTCTGATTTGCGCGCACCGCACGCGGGTATAGATCTTCCCGAAGTAACAACGTGTGTTGTGTATTTTCATTTCTGATTACTAATTTTAAGAATCCTCCCTACGTCTCAGCTGCTCAAACCTCAAACGTGCACGTGCACGTGCTCAGTCCTAAAAAACATAATACCAGATACCAGCGGGCCGTGGCTGTGGCTTGTGGTAAAATGCATACGCAGGTGTGTATCCCAGGTAGCAGGTAGAACAGATATTATATTCGTAATTCATTATAGTCCATAAACATATATCCGACTCGGAAATGGATGCGTTATCTGGCATCTGGCATGTAGCACAGGTTTCTCAATAGCGCTGCAAGCAACGCAACGCAGGTGCCAAATTTGGCCTCGTATGGTTTTATCTTTTTATGGGCCTCCTCTGCTCAATGAGGAATTGCAAGAGCATCCATTTGCTATCTGCACTTGGACCTGCTGGCAGCTACAGGCTACCAATTGAGGGCCGAAGGATATCAAGAGATCTCAATGGAGCTGCGAATTGAGCCATATAATTTTTTATGGTTATGAGGGTCCGGCGCCCGGCGTCCAGAGGAGAAACGTAGACGCGAGACATGCATTGGCCGCACAAGATTTTTTTCGTTGTAGTAGCCGGAGTCGACTCCGGAATGGCCAATTCTTACTCCAACTAAACACTCCAACCACAAACTTTTCAGAAGACCTTCCGACCTAGTTCACCCTGCCTGTAGCATGGTGCTGAGGGCTAGAATAATACCAGCCGCGCATCGTTGCTGATTCCGGTCCTGGTCCTAGAATCATCACCAACCACCAATTCATAAGCCAGTTTCGTCGACTTCGAAGTTCCTACCGGCTACCGGCATTTGCCAGTTTTCCCATTGACCAGCAATCTCGCTACCTCGAAAACGTTTAAAGGATCACGAATGAAGCAGAAGCCAGGCATTCTTATGCATACTCATGGACGTGTACGCACATCACCACGGTAAATTACACATTTAGCACTTCCCACCGCAAAAAACTTCTTGCAGTCCGGCTCATCATAGCGCCGGCTCCCCCATGGGATATGCGTTTGCCATTGGCACCCGCACTTAAACTTCTTGAACAACAAATTCAAACATCAACGCCGGCCGCCACTGTGGGCAGCGCATTTGCCAAGAGCACCACGACTCGACTTTTCGCACTCCGGCTCATCGCAGCGCCGGCCGCCGCCATGGGCAAAGCATTTGGAGCTTACACCTATGCCTGACTTCTCACAGTCTGGCTCAACGCAGCGCCGGCCGCCGCCATGGGCAACGCATTTGCCACTTGCACCTATGCCTGACTTGTTACAGCCAACCTCAGCACAGCGCCTGCCGCCACCATGAGCTATGCATTTACCGCTAGCGCCTAGACCTAACTTTTTGCACTCCGGCTTATCACAGCGCCGGCTTTTCCGGCTGCCACCGTGGGCAATGCATTTGGCTGTAGAGCCCGGTCCTAACTTCTCGCAACCTTCCTCAGAACAACGCCGACCTCCACCGTGAGCAGTGCATTTGCCGCCTCCACCGTTGCTCGACTTTTCGCAACCCGGTTCATTGCAGCGCCGGCCGCCACCATGAGCTATGCATTTGCCGCCTGCACCCGCGCTCAACTTTTCGCAACCTGGCTCATTGCAACGCCGACCACCACC
>Ga0307982_1004430_pt1 | contig 11090 bp, 7 predicted proteins | sample OrgLakmetagen989_FD_201847 | JGI IMG/M metagenome (GOLD analysis project Ga0307982, IMG submission 201847) | Saline water microbial communities from Organic Lake, Antarctica - #989 | ecosystem: Environmental > Aquatic > Non-marine Saline and Alkaline > Saline | place: Antarctica: Organic Lake... | reverse complement strand
AATACATAATACATAATACATAATACATAATACATAATACATAATACATAATACATAATACATAATACATAATACATAATACATAATACATAATACATAATACATAATACATAATACATAATACATAATACATATAAATACAACTAGCTATACAAAAATATAAACAAAATACAAAAAATACAAAAAATACAAAAAATACAAAAAATACAAAAAATACATAATACATAATACACATAATACACAAAATACACAAAATATATAATACACAAAATACACAAAATACACAAAATATATAAAATATATACAAAATACAAAATAAATAAAATATAAAAATGTCATGGGACACAATTGCGTATATTAAACATATGCTAGTATTAATAATCGTATTTGGTGTTGCTACCTTATTATTCATTGAAATATCCGGACATTATCTAAACTATGACTACGGTGATGGTCTTCCCTATATACCCTCTAGAAATGAGCCCTTTAGTGTCGGAACGCATCCCACCACAATTATGGTAAATGAGCCCACTGATATTGGTGATATTAACAGACATGATACTATAGACTATGAGAAACAACAACCGCTAGATATGGGAATATTACGTAGTCAGAGATATTATACCCTTCCTAATATCCCGGATGGTACGCCAGGTAATGCCGATAACAACATGCGTGATGGTAAAGGTTTGCCACCATCCCAAATATTTAGTCTTATCCAAGAAATGCCCTCAACATATATGATGGATATACTACGCACAATACGATTACATCATTCTAGCATAACAATAGATAGCCGGAAATTGGTAGACGATATTAGAAATGGCAATTTAGTATTGGCGGACATGATGAACATGGAACATAAGGATATACAATCCAATGATACGCTAGCTAGATTATTTACACAAATACGCTTACATATAGTTAGCAAAATAAATCATATAGCCATCCAACAAGCACAATCTCACCCAGCGCATCCGTTTCAATTATTTGAAATCCGTAATAGTTGGAATATAGGTATAACCAAACCCCAAGAAGATGATAATACCTTGCGATGTATGGTAAATCTTATCATATATAGAGGTCAATCTACTCACACATTTAATATCCAAGCCTGGGTTGATATACCCAATATTCTACTTAATGCTAGCCAACAGAATACCACCCTAATAGGTAATAGGGGTGGTAATGCTGGCGATTTAGTAGAAAACAGACGACTGACCCCGGCATATATACAAACATTGGAGTTAGTGGGTAGTAGCATGGCATATGATGGGATACATACGGATCAGCATAAATTGTTAACCACGGTAGATGGTAATACTGATGGACATACATTGGCACCGTTAACAACTAATAATGTACCAGATTCAGTGGATAAGTATAGTACAAATGTTGCTATGTTTAATGGTGATGCGGTCAATGTTAATCTAGAAGAGAACACACGTAAATATTTAGAAAAACAGGAAGAAACCCGAAAACGATTAGGATTTGATGCATTTAAAATTAACCAAACAACACAGGGTTTGGAATCGGGAGATAGAGTAGCCGCGGAACGTATACCATATGATCAGCGACTATATGGGCCATATAAATGTTTTATTATTGATAAACAGGGAGAGGCGGTTAATTTAGATTTGGTAACAGATCCACAAGAATGCCAATCATATCATGAAAAATATGGTAGTGTTGGTGTTTGGGATAAACCATGCACCCGTAATGAAGATTGTCCCTTTTATGGAGCCAATACAAATAGTGTAACTAGTGCTAGTTTGGGGGGATGTCAGACAGATACCGGTAAGTGTAATATGCCAGAGGGTGTGGTACATGTGGGTTATAGTCATTATTCTAAGGCAAGCCAACCAAGGTGTTATAGATGTGATTTGGTTAAAAAAGGAAAAGAATTACCGGAATTGGAGGAACAGGACGCATGTTGTGATGAGCAGAAGAGGAGTATAGAAAGGGATGAGATAGGTGAGTTGAGTAGCCCGGATTATAAATTTGCGAATGATGGGAGAGATAGGGCATAGATAGCCAAAGTGTTGTTATATTATGTATAGTTGTATTATATATGGAGTGGGGTTGTAGGTGAGGTTGTAGGTGGGGAAATAGATAGATATTGGAGGAGTACTTGAAGGATGTGTTGTTTATGTTGTTTAAGAAGTTGTAGAGTGTCTAGATCTAGTACAAAGTTGGGATATACGTAACTAGCTAGCCAATCGGTACGGAGGCCACATGTTGGATTAGCTTTTATATTTTTGATAGAACCATATAATACAACTTGGTGGAATATAGCTAATTTTCGGTAATTAGAATCAAAAATATCTATATTATAGTAGACATAGCTAATGGTATCAAGTGTAGCAGCTAGGTAGGTAGGTATATCACCATTACACAAGGCTAGGCCAGTTGTGGATGCAATATTATCGTTTAAGTCTTCGGTAGCATCGCTAGCATCATCAATAAGTTGTGTAAGAGTAGCAACCCAATATAATTGTCGCCATTTACGAATTGTGGTGGATCGCCTAGGTCGGAAAAACAGTAATACAGTGGATACGCCTTTTTCAATAAGATTATGGGTAACGACAGTACGGGATATGTTATATTTATTATCTAGATGTTTAGTTTGTAATTGCCAACAATGGTATTCGCATTGCAGGGCGCGTATAGCGGCGATTGTGCGAGATGGTGTTTTTATTTGGTGCCATAGAGTGGTAATATAGGTAAGAAGGTTATAACTATGCGATTGGCTAGAATGTGATTGGCCGGATTGTGATTGGTGACCGTGGGAATAATTGAGGTAGGTTATATCGGGTTGTGGGAGGTTATTAAGTAGGGTATATAAGTATGTATATAGATCGTGAGTGGGTATATTGTCGGTATTGTTGTATTGTGGGTTGGTAGGATTGATAGCATTGGTGTTAGAAGTAGATGAATTGTGGGTATCAATATTATGGTCTAGTATACCATATATAATAGAGATAAAGAATATCCAAGTAACATCGGTATCAATATCCATGGCATCGGAATTGAAAGCGTCAGTGAACATGGATATTAAGCCATTGGTGGCAAGGATAAATTTAGATACGCGATAGGTGAGACGTTTGTCATGAAAAATATGTTTAAAAAAAGGTTTATAGGAGGTAAGGTGTGATAATATGTGTTTAAAACAGGTTGGGATGTTATCTAGATCTAGAGTATTATTAATTGAAGATGATACATTATTGTCTATATATATATGTGGTGGTTGATTCATAGTGGTGAGTATAAATGCATTTATTTGTTGTGTAAGGCGTGGTTTCATGCGTAATAGCCATTCTTGTGGAGGGGTGGTACGGCGATTAGGCAGGGGGTACGGTGATGATTGATTTAAAGGGAATAGTTGAATGGGTAGATGAATACGAGAAAGTAGTTGGTTAGATATTTCGGCTATAATATTTGTATCCATAATATAGTTATAGTGCATATTTTATGGTATATATCAGTATATTTGTATAAACTTATACTAAAATTGCTTTTTTAATTAGTATAAGTGTGTGTTTGTTTATATATAGTAAATTTTAACATAATACAATTATAAAAAACTTAAACTAATAATAAATATACAATTAAAGCTAAATACCAACACTAGATACCAAAGCTAGATACCAATATTAGATACCAATACTATATACCAACACTATATACCAACACTAAATACATATACATACAGTAAACATATAAACATATAAACATATAAATATATAAACATATAAATATATAGACAAAATGGTTGCATCAACAAAGTTATATGACATATTGGGTGTTAATCCAACGGACGATACGGCAACGATTAAAAAGGCATATCGTAAGAAGGCAATGAAGTACCATCCGGATCGCCATAGTAGTGCGGATGAGAAAACAAAAAAGGAGGCAGAAGATAAATTTAAGGAGATTAGTAATGCGCATGATGTATTGAGTGATGATAAAAAGAGAAATATATACGATCAGTTGGGTGATGAGGGATTACAACGTGCAGCTAGCGAGGCTGGAATGAATGCGGGTGGAATGCCGGATATTATTGCTGAGTTATTGCGTCGTGGTGGTGTTGGTGGTGTTGGTGGTGGTTTTCCGTTTAATATGGGTGGTATGGGTGGAAGCAATAGGGAAACACCGAGAAAAAATAATACAATGGCAAAGGTGGCAATAACTTTAGAAGATGCATACAAGGGATGTAAAAAGACAATTCCACGTAGATGGCAAAGGAAGTGCCCGAGTTGTGATGGATGTGGTGCAGCAAACAAGAGTGATATTGTGACATGCGCGGGGTGTAATGGCCAGGGTATGAGAGTAGAGATTATAAGGCATCCAATGGGTATTATACAACAACAGCGTAGTTGTCAGGCATGTCATGGAAAGGGAAAGACTATAAAGAATGGGGCAGAATGTGTGACATGTAATGGTAAAAAGGTGGTACATGAGGATAAGGAATATAAAATTAGATTTCCGGCGGGTATAAAGGATGGTAATACATGTGAATTTAAGGAGGAGGGTGAGTGGGACCCGGAATGGCCGGGGAACAAGCCGATGGGCGATATGATATTTATGGTAAGGATACAGTATGATATGCAAACATGCCCATATAAGTTGGAGGGAGGGCATCATTTGGTGTTAAGAAAGTCAATATCGTTGAGGGACGCATTGACGGGTGTAAGGTTTGGTATTAGGACAATGGATGATAGGGTTGTTATGATAACAAGTGATAAGATATTGCAAAGTGGGGATTGCTTAGTTGTTAAGGATGAGGGTATGCCAATAATGAGCAAATCTGCAACAAGTATGGAATATGATGAGGATGAAGACAATAGTATCAAAGATAAAGATGGGTCCAGGGGAGACTTACACATATATATAGAGGTGGTGTATCCGACGGACAGGACAATTAACAAGATAGTGGATAAGGAAAAGATGGAAAAGACGATGAGTTTACTATTTAGGGAGAACCCGACAACAAAGGTATTGGATGGTCGTTTTCATGATAAGATTGGTATACCGACAACACAGCTAGATAAAATAAAAACCCAAAACATGGGAGAAATAGGAATGCCGAAGGTGACATTGAGGTATAAGGTGGATGGGTCGCCGACAATGGATGAGGATGGTAAAAATGGAAATAATGGGGGGTTGGATGAAAGTGATACGGAAGGGGATAATATGGGGGGCGGACCACAATGTGTGCACCAATAGGAGATAATATAGATGGATTGGATTAGATATATTAGTATATTTATAATTATTGCTAGGGGGGGGTGAATAAATACACAATATTAAATTTAATTTAATTAAACAAATTATATATTATTATATTATATTTTTTTTAATATTGCATTTTTTAATATTGCATTTTTTAATATTGCATTTTTTAATATTGCATTTTTTAATATTGCATTTTTTAATATTGCATTTTTTAATTGTATGTATCTAGATCTAGCACCTGCTAGCATAGTTTACTTTTAATTATTAAATTATTATTTTTATGTTTTATATATTATTTTATATTTTGATATATATTTTATATTTTGATATATATGATTATATATTATTTTATATTTTGATATATATGATTATATTTTATATTTTGATATATATGATTATATTTTATATTTCATAAAACTTAAAATTCCCATATTTACAAAATACGGAAAATGTCGATGCCCTTGGGGTAGTAGAAAGCCCAAAAACACACCACGTTTGGTCCCGTTTTGCAACACCGAGTTGGTACGATTGCAAAAAACGTCGGAAAAGCGAAACTAACCACATAATTTTACCGGAATTCGCGTAAAGTCCTTGCAAACATGTGACGAATCGCCCGGCAAAACACGCTAAATTCGATAAAAACGCGTTTTCAGATTCAAAAAGGGCACCAAAGTGTAAATGCGGTGGATTTAGCGATGAAAAGCGGTGGACTTTAGCGGTTTTAACCATTCGATTAGGTCGAATTTCGGGGAGATATTAGTTTGAAAATACGCAAAAAATTTCTTTTTTCGCTGCTGCACGCCGTTCACATCGTTGAGTATATTGGGTTATAGTGTGCGAAGCTATCGTTAGTTTAGCTATTATATAAATTATTATATAAATATATTAAATATAAGCAAATTTGAATTTTATGTATAGATTAAACATATATATAACACGTATATTACAAATATAGAAAGAAAGATATAACAGCATAAAACATATAACAATACACGTATATTACAAATATATATATATATAAACAGAATGGATAATATAAAAGTAAAAGTAAAATATAATAACTCTGATATAGAAAAGACAATATATACTAAAGACATAGATTGAGATAATATAAAAATTATAAACAGTATTAATGAAGGAACAGATAATTTATTATGGTTAATGCCATCAAATACTTTACAAAAACTAGATATATCATATAGTAGCTTAAGTTCTTTGTATGGTTTGGAAAATTGTACAGCTTTGCAATATCTAGATATGTCAGATAATTGTATAGATTCGCTAAATGGTTTACAAAATTGTATATATTTACAAAAGTTAAAATTATCGCAGAATATTATAAGTTCGCTGAATGGTTTACAAAATTGTACAGCTTTACACACTTTATATATATCACATAATAAGATAACTTCACTTAACGGTTTACAAAATTGTACAGCTTTACACACTTTATGTATAGCATATAATAAATTGGATTCGCTAGATAATTTACAAAATTGTACAGCTTTACACACTTTATATATATCACATAATAATATAACTTCACTTAACGGTTTACAAAATTGTACAGCTTTGCAATATCTAGACATATCAAATAATAAACTAATTTCTATTAATTCCTTAAATTATCTGCAAAATTGTATTGCATTAGAATATTTAACTATGTCAGGTAATACCGGTATTACAACTTTGCCTAACTTTTTAATTGAATTTAGAAATTTAGAATACATAATATATGATAATGTAGAACTAGAACTAGATGCTAGACAACGACGTTGGTTGAATCGTCTTCAATATCAAAATCGCAATACTAACGGTATACAAGTTTATAATAATTCACAAAATGTTCATGATAGTAGCATACAAGAAACCGTTCGCTCTAGTATGTCTAGACTCTTAAACCAACCTTTAATACCCTCATATAACGTTGATACACTTACCAACAATATCATATTAGATACCGTATTAACTCCAAAATCTAAAGATCAACTACTATTATATATAACTAGTCAAGAAGAGCTAGTTGAACTTTCCCTTACATATGGTGAGTTACTTTGGGCAGTTTGGCAAACTATTCATAACCTGGGTGAGTTTGACGAAGAAACCCAAATACAAATAAAACAAATTCTAAATCAAGAGTTAGAAGATAGTGATTGTAAGTGTTTTACTGGTAGGATGACACGTCTAGTTAACGTATTAAACGGATTTAGTTCGTTGGTAGAAGTCAAGATATTGGATGGAGTGCAAATAGGTAATATTGTAAGTATTATAAAACAAAGGCTAAAAGATAGCCAATATGGGTATACCGTGGAAAAACATATAGAAGAGTTTAGAAAAGAGATGCTAGATAGAGGTGAGTCGGTAGAGCTAATAAATGAATGGCTAGAGTATATAGAATAGGGTTAATTTTATAAGCTAATAAAAACATGACAAAAACAAAAAACCAAAAAACCAAAAAACAATAAATAATATAACTAACCTTTATTAAAATTGCATTTTGCAATATATTATATTGATGGTATACAACTATAATACAATACAACACTATAATATATATTTATAAATTTATACATTTTATCCAAAACATACAATACCCCCTATATCTATATCTATATCTATATCTATATATCTATATATAAACCAAATTGTAAGATGACTCAAACAACCAACCAAATGGAAAAATATTATATTAATATTGCTATATTGGGTCCAGTATCTGCTGGAAAATCTACACTTATGAATAGCATATTTGTAGCTCAATATAGCGATATGAAAATTAAACGTACCACAATGACACCCCAAATATATGAAGAATATAATGCCGTTACTACAGAACTGACAGAGGAACAACAGCAATTTATTAGAGATTTAAACTATGAAATTAATAATAAATTAGTTACAAAAACCGAGAATGATGGCGACAATGTAACATATGAAGATATTTCAGAAGAGGTTGTATATAAAGTTCCTAGAGTACATGACTTACATAATTTGACAGAAAATGTACTATTAAGAGTTTATGATATACCGGGTTTAAATGATAGTAAGACCGCAGATTTATATTTTAAGTATCTAGATACTAATTTTCATAAATTTGATTTAATTATATTTGTTGTCGATATATACTCAGCGTGTAATACCGAAGGCGAAGTTAAAATATTACAAAACATTGTTAAATATACCAAACGTAATCGTGAATTATATAACATACATAATAAACTTATTATTGTAGCTAATAAATGTGATGATTTACATATTAGTAAGAATGGTAAACTTACAATTGAAAATGATGAGCTAGTTGAAATGTATAAACAAATAAAAAAAGAAGTTGACACACAAATTGCTAAGTTTAATCCCGAACTTAATTATAGTATATGCCCATTATCCGCAGAAGATAGTTATATATATCGCATGTACTCTAAAAATACGAGTTGTAAACTAGATATTAAACATGTCAATAAATTCGGGATGAATGAATATGGCAAATTACCTTGGAATCGAATGACTGACATTCAACGTCATGATAAAATAAGAACATTAATGTCAAAGATAGACATAACGAAAACACTACAACAAACTGGTTTTACTGAATTTGCTGATACCGTCCACAAGTATCTTAGTTGGAATAACCAATATAATTATATATGTGGGCATACTATGTATAGTATGGGAACATTAATAGAGCAATATGAATCGAAACCAGATGATGTCATAAATTTGACAGATATTAAGACTTTATATACAACAATTGATCAATTGTCATATTTATATAATAATAATACGGGTATTGAGACATTTTATAAATATATGAGTACTATAATGAAGATCCATATGTCACAGTTGATATTGCGTGAATCGGATAAGACTGAACTTATTAATGAAGTCGACCTAGAGCATTATGAATGGGCACAAAAACATTGTCATAAATGGCAAAATGAATTTGGTGAGAAATTCACAACATTAAAAGAATTTTATGAAGATATAACTAATTTATTGAATAAATACTATGAGGCAAATATAAATAAAAAACAAAAGCCGGTTACTGTATTATTGTCATGGTTTTATAAGATGTTTTCAAATAGGTATAAAATTACACGTAAAATATTTATGTCGTTATTTACAAATAATGATATGTTGAATAAGAAACCATCGGAAATTATTAAAATAATAAATGATATGCGTGATGTTAAAATTATAGAAGATAAAGTTCAAGCATTGAAATTATGTAAAGACTTACTACACCGTATTTATGATAATATTTATAATGGTGTGAAAATGGAATATATCGATAATGATCATATTGCCACTTACGTGTATCTAGCTGATATTTTCTGGCATTCTAATAATAACAATGCATCAGTATATATAGCATTTAGGGCACGACAAAATATGGTAGCAAAGATTAATAATGGAACACGTGGCGAACTGATTTGTGTTGATAGTAATGAAGCTAGCAAGTTGATATTGGAAAAATACATGGTAGGTCTAATGGAGTAAAGTTATATAATAAACAACTAATTTACATAATTTGCATAATTTGCATAATTTACATAATTTGCATAATTTGCTTATATGTAAACGCTTATATGTATACGTTTATATGTTTAGTTTAAATATTTAAAATATTTTTTGTTTTTTGTTTTTTCTGTTTTTTCTGTTTTAATTATATTTATATATATATATATAATTAAAATTGCAATCTTAATCATCTAGATACATATGGTAAACATATTATTAATAAACACCATCTAGCCATCTAGCTATACAAATTTGATTATTTAGATACATAAACTTTTATAGGTTTACATAAACTCACATAAATTATACTTACGTAACAAATATAACTTATACTTACGTAACAAATATACTTTTGGAATGGATAAAATAAATAAAGCGTTACAGAATCTACATACTACATTAGCTGAATCTAAGCAGAAACTAAGAGATGACTATTGCAATGGTATTCGTGCCACATCTACTCATTTTCAAGAAATATATAATAATTTTGATACCCTAGCATCTACATATATACCTGGATATCAAACAAATAATGGTGTTATAGATACAATAACTAATGAGATATTTAATCCAAATATAGTGATAGAGTGCGTTGACGGTAAACCAAGTATAATAGTTAGACCTGATGAGTGGAATAGTGAGATAGGATATTTGCCTAATAGACGTGAAATGTATACTATTACTGCATATATATTAAAATACGATAACAATTGTATAGATGAGAATAAAATAATTGAGTTATCAAAAAATGTAGAAATTCTTAATATACATAATTACGACGATGTTGATACTATAATAAAACACGCACATTCATGTAGAACTAATAACCCAGGTGTAGATGTAATAAATATATCAGTAGATAATTATTTGAATATGTATGCAATTCTAGGAAATAAGATGGGTATTTATGTATGTTTAAACAAGGTACCATTTCCAGAATTTGCTTTTACAACAAATGTTAAATATAATAATATGTACATAATATATTATAAAACTGTATATGATACTAATATATATAGCAAAAATAGTGATGCGACAACGCTATGTAATGCAAGTAGTTGTATACCTGAAAATTGGCAAGAAGTATATAATTATTTTGATGGTATTAGAGCAATGATACATGCTAAAGTATTTAACATAGATACTAAACACATGGTTAATCTAGAAGAAGAAAATGGGAAACTTAGAGCTGATTTAGAACAAAAACAAAAACTATTAGATAAGTATAAGTCAAGTTTGTAATGCTAGCTCTAGCTTGTATTACTTTTACTTTTACTTTTACTTTTACTTTTACTTTTACTTTTACTTTTAATTGTGTATTTTATAATCATACTTTT
>Ga0307982_1004429_pt1 | contig 11093 bp, 6 predicted proteins | sample OrgLakmetagen989_FD_201847 | JGI IMG/M metagenome (GOLD analysis project Ga0307982, IMG submission 201847) | Saline water microbial communities from Organic Lake, Antarctica - #989 | ecosystem: Environmental > Aquatic > Non-marine Saline and Alkaline > Saline | place: Antarctica: Organic Lake... | reverse complement strand
GCAAACCCACCCACCTAACTACCTACTTAACTACCTAGAGCGTTTGGATATTTGGGGGTAGCGAAAGCGATAGCTGAAGCTGAAGAGGCTCATTTGAGTACTTTCGATGTTGTGATAGCCGAATGTGCTTCGGCGACGGCTGTGTCATCAGCCATCTACCATCTGTTCGGATCTCCGGGATTCGCCGAGATCGCTGGTTGGTCTGTACGCGAACAGTCCTCGTCGTACTGTAGATCACCCTGTAGATGACACCCCGCGCCACTGCTGCTCTTCTCCCCTCCGCAGTATCACTTGCTCGCATAGCACCTTCTGATGCACTCAGCAACAACAGTACTGCGTACCTGTAGTAGCCGTAGCGTATACCGATAATTAGTACCACGCTACCGTGCTCGACTACCGTAGCTTCCTTTGCTTCGTTCTATATGCTATCAAGCGGGCAATGAGAGCTGCTCAGCTCAAATATCACGCACTAGGATATCTTCTTAAGGCTGCAATGTGGCTGGGAATCCTAATCATTGGCTTTTCTGTAGTATCAGCTGCACTCGACGACCCTGACCTCAAGGTATCCACCAATGGTATCCACGGTGAATTAATGGGAACTAGCGGTGGCGCCAATAATTTCGGCGGCATGCGCCCAAGTTCTAGCAAACGGATGCACTCTGCAGCACCTGGCATATCAATGATGTCCTTGGATGCGCCTGAAATGGACATGGCTGACAACATGGCAATGCCTTCTAGTGGACCAGAACCAGTGGCGCAGTCGAAGATGAGTAATGAAAGGTTTGCAAGATCCAGTCGCATGCACGTGGGCAGTATGGGTTCAAGCTCAGTGTCATCAGGCGCGCAGTCACTGGGTGTGAGTTTCATTGAAGATGCCCCCTCAGCATCTTTTGACCCCACAAGCGTGCAAACGATGCTTGTCCGCACGGGCTCCGTCGATATTAGCACTGATAAGGTGGTGTCAAACTTGCTGAAAAACTACACGCACCACATATGGCACTACATAAAGAGTCGTAACTCGTGCATTTATGACGCGTCTCAATCATATTTTTGTCGCCTTTACAGAATTTCGACGATTTAAAAGCTGCAGTGGTGGCTGCGGCGCTCGCAGTGCCGAGCGCATTCGTAGCTTCAAGCAATGCCCACGGTGGCTGGCTTGATGACTTAGGACGCCAACATGGGCAGTCCGCGCACCTAGTTATTCGGGCGTGTTGCTTTTGAGAACGCTGTTGAAAATTGTGCATGAACTAACACTGTCCATTTTCTGCCATCCTCTTTCAATAACTACTGGCTACTTCGTATTCATCATTTCTACTGGTTGAAACGTGGGTATAGCCTCCCTTCAAATTGCATTTAATCTCTCTTTCTAATTTCGCAGGTGCCGGTGGCCTTTTTTTTTACACTGCGCGACGCCGTGCAAGCTTTGGTCCCCTCATCCGACGTGGGCTCGGTCTCCGACTCAGCTAACGATGTCACCTCACAGTGCGTTGGAATTTTACGTGAATCTGATTGCGTGCTCCCTTCACAATTCTTTCCTCCTATGATTGCCTATCTCAGCAAGTCTCGGTTGCTGTTTTGCTGCAGGTATGTTGATGCTGCAGCACGCGCGGCGACGTTGCGGGCTACGCACGCGCAGCTCGTGCTCTTGATGAAGAAAGCTGACACTGTCGACAGTGTCCTGAAGGTGCCAATGAATCACTTTTAACAGCTGCATGGTGCAACTTGAGAGCTACTCAATATTGAACCTCCGTGGGCTTGTCTCACGAGTGCTTAGTTGCCTCTTCTCTTCTACTTTTCATACCAGGTGCAGCGGGAGTTAACGCGTGTCACACAAGAGCTTGAAGCGAGAGAAGCTACCTTACAGCGCCTTTCGTCTTCAGCCAATCTCTCTACCCTCACAGTTACTATTAATCAGAAGCCTGACCGACCGTCACCGCCGCCTCAACCACCGTCGTGGTCGCTCCGCCGAACCGTGGACCGCGCATGGCAATGGCTACGCCGCACGCTCACCAAGGTCGTGGACGTGACCGTGTTTGTCATCATAGCTGCGGTGCCCCTCTCGCTAGCTGCAATTTTCTTTGGTCTTATTGTGCGCCTCGCGGGCCGACCGTTATGGAACGCGATGATGCTTCGTTTGGGCAACCAACCCAGCAGTAAAGACTCCGGGCGGCCGAGCTCCTTGGGTATGTCCGGAAGAGAAGAGAAATAATATGAGGGAGCTAAGCACACTAGTAGGAATTATTTGTGTTGAACAGATGCCCTATAGAGCACGCTATATCGCATTAGCGTCTTCTCTTCCGGAAGCGTGCTTAGCTCCTTCATATAGGGATAAGCTCGACTTCGAGAGCAATTAAGATATGGGATTTCGGGGGGTTCTTCAGGGATAAGGTTCTTAAAGAAAAAAAAAAAAAAAGCCCATCTCACAAATCACAAAAGTTATCTTTGCCTTAGCGAACGAATGGAGGTCTACAGCAGTGGGCAAGAACATGATGGTCTGAGTCTGAGTGTCTGAATGGCCTTTCATCCACATATCACGCCCCCCTCCCTTGAGAGACCACACTGAAGAAATGATGATCAGATCTGTTCATCTGTTGTTCCCAGAAATTTCTCTGCTTGATGGAGAGGTAATAGATCAACGAAAAGTTGATGTTTCTACCGGCATCTCAAATGTCTCTTGCAAGAAAATCTGTCTGTCTGTGTGTCCGTGTGTGTGTGTGTGTGCTCTGATTGGCTAATGCTCTGGGTGTGCAGAGGTTCTGTTCTGAGACTCTGTGCTCGAGCGCTTTTTCGGCCTACCCCGCCTGTATACGTATACACGTATACATGTACATGTGTACGTATACAGGCGGGGTAGGTGTTTACTCCTCGTCTCATGGTCGTAGACACCCCACACAACTTTTCGTTGATCGTGGCGCGGCGCTCCGCGCGCCGCTGCAGTTAGTCGCGGTGTGGAGGCGCCCTCCGACCTATGAACTTCGTCTTCAATATGGCGTTTCTGAAGCAGCTATGGTTGGGATATTAATCTTTCCAAGCCAATAGACTATATTTTTACTCCTTTCGAAGGTGCCTCTGGTTCTAGTGGCTTAAGCTAGCTTCAGTTCTCAGATCTGTACAGAGTTACTGTAGCAAATAGCTTACGGCAGGTTCGAACACTTTGTAAATAACAAGACTTTGTGCACTTCATCATGCCAATCCGCAGTAGCCACAGCGATACGTAAGCAGGTTATCGTAACTTTGAACGGTGCTCTATGGGAGGAATACCGTCGAAAGATGAATGTGCCATTGTGCACGCTGGCCGGCGGCGAATGCAAGCGGAGGTTCTGGAGCAGCGTGAAGCGAAGAAACGGCGGCGCAATTCAAATTTACTTGGCTACGATAACTGTGCTGCGAAAGAGGCCAGAACAAATACGACTGTTGAGCAGAGATTGAAACTCTACCTAAGACCTCCAGCGGTGGAGCATGAATTACCATCAAAGTCTGCCTCGCTAGTCTCCTTTTCACCTGTACTTCCGCGATCACCTAAGCATGCTGCAGAATCACCGCCTCAATTGCCACCTGCACCTCTCTGGAGGGACACTACCTTGTGTTTTGTGTGCCGCGGAGCAATCACAAGAAAGCGTGTAGAAAAATCTTGGCAACAAAAAGTGTTTGCTAGCAATTCGTTCCTAGGGTATGGCGTCCACTTCGATCTTGTGCCGGCAATTGCAAGTGGTGCTCGTCTCGTGGTCGTGGTGGCAGATCCTTCGCTTTCCTCAGCCTCTCTTCAAGCTTGGGTAGCAGCTCAAAAAGATGAATCAGGGGTCACTTTTGCTACATCAGGCGGCACTCAAAACGCGCCCTTGTCGAAAAATGTCTCCGGCAATAAAACCAAGAAGGTCAACCTACTCGGGGGTCGTCGCTCGACGAATTCAGGCACTCGAAATCTTTCGAGTACGAAAGATTCTATAGATATGAGGGCTTTGGATGCCCGTGGTATCCAAGTATCGGCACATAGTGATTCCTTTGTTGTCAATTATGCAGTGCCTTTAGCGAAAAAGTTGTCTCCTAAAGCTGCCCCAAGCATGGCAGCTCTCGCCGACAAACCTTCGGAGTCAATAACTGGAGCATCTCATCGTGTACCGGATACTTTCGCCATAGAAAGCGCCGCAAATTTGCCAGTAGACCTTAGCCAGTACCCTTGCCATACTCTCGCTGAAGCTTTGGGATTAGTGCCACTCGCGCCACAGCCTCCGACCATCACCATGCTGACTGTGAGCTCCTTACTCATGGACGTGAACGACAGAGAATCGACGTATGGTGGCTACAGCAATGAGCCTATAAGTGATAGCAACGGCAAGCCGAATCCCTGGTTCAGTCATGCGTGCCAGCAACAGCAGCAGCAAACGCCAGTCGTGTTTGAGGAGCGTACTATTCCTCTTGTTGCCGGGCCTGCATCTGGCAGTACACCTGCCTTGAATGCTCCTCACCGTTTTGAGTCAACTTTCGACGGCGGCTTCCGAGACTTACGTCGAAGAGCGCGTAAAGGGCGGCAACCACGAGCTGCATCACTGAACGGTCTTCGCGGCGCGCCCTCCAGCCCTTATCTAGCTTCGCCACGATCGTCTGAGCAGACGCCAGAGCGCCATAGTAGCGTTGGAGATGAATTTGAAGGACAAAATGGTGTCGATAGCCGCAGTTCTACGCGTTACCTTGATAGATTCCTAGATGCAAGCACAAGCAGTTCACTTTTTGTCTCCGTGGCAGCATCATCGAATCATGTAATGGAAACTCCCGGTCCTCAAGTGAACTCTCGTGGCCTCTGCCAAGATAGGTTGCAACGACCTTGCTCCTCAGTGAGCTGTGTTTTTTCTCCGGATGGGCCTGGCGCACACCTCAATCCGATAACATGGGCCTGTCAGCGAAATAGAAGCAGTTTTGCGATCGATAACAGGAGAAAAAGTAGCGGGAGCACCGTTAATTTCAACGAGAGTACCGTGGAAATTGGCGACACCGTCCCTGCGCCCTCTTTGCAACCAAGTCCAAAAAGTTCTCATCCTCATCCAGCCAACCTCAAAGTCGCTGGCGTGCTGCGGGCCGTTGCCGACGCGTTGGCAGCGTCCGAGTCTGACAAGGGTTACAGCTTCCGAGCGGCGGCGTATCGAAAATTGGCCAACCGTGTGCTGAAGTTTCCGGGAAAATTGTGCCGCGCGGATCAGCTGAACCGGCCCTTGCCCGCACTTGCAGCGTCTGCAACGGACGCAACGACAGCAGCACCAAGATTCAACGGCAGAGCGGTATCCGAGTCGCCAAAAGACAAAGAAACGGACAGTCTTCAGGGTGATCTATTGTGCAGCGGGCGCAAATGTGGCAACAGCGGCCACGGTGCAATTTTGAGCGCCAAAATGCTTGACCGGTTGGATGTGGTGCTGCGCGGTGAAACCCGGGTCGAAGTTGTATTAGAGCAATACGTAGGTGCTGAGAGTGGCCAAAGCGGCAGCACTAGTGGAATCAATGGCAGCAACCTTGTCGAGCAGCAATTTGCTGGTCATTCGGTGACCCTGGCAGAAGCGCAGCGATCTGCTGTGAGGGAGCTGTCGGGGATTTGGGGAGTAGGCAATGCCACGGCTGCCATGTTGGTGGTGCGTTAAGAGCCAAAACCTACGCAATTTCTTCGTACCGTTGCAGTTTATTGTGTTTTCAATGGTTTATTATCACCGGCATTCTTTTCATCTTCCTCACTCTCTTTTGATCGCTACGTCGTGATTGTTATGTTATTGTACCTGATGCATTTTTTTCCGATATAGTCAGAGCATGGTATTAAAAGTGTCACCGACCTGCGTCGTAGAGTTGCTCAGTCCGCTACTGACGCGGCACTACTTAGCCACGCCCAGCATATCGGCCTTAGCAGGTTCGTGTAGATATACGTATTGTGAATGACCTCTTGATTCTTTCCTTTTCGTATTAGTATGGAGTATGGAGTCTCATCTTCTTTGTTCTAGTGCCGCCCCAAAGTATCAACGTCTTTGAATGATGCTGTTTTGTGTTACATTTCGAGCAGGTACGAAGATCTCTTGAAACGCATGCCTCGAGCGGAAGCCGGTGCTTTGGGCGACGTCATCAAAAAGCACGCTCGCGCCCTCTTGCCGGGAGTGCAAGTGGAAGTGAGTATTTCCTGCATTCTTGGTGCTCAACGTACGTTCATATAGACGATTGTGCGCAACGTACATGTCCCAACATTTAGCACTCTGCATTCTATGTCCTGCTCAGGTTTTCATTTGTCTTTGAAGATGATTTTGTCTACATAACTTTTTTGGTGGTGAAAGGTGTGCGGGTCGTTTCGGCGAGGTGCGCTCATGTGCGGCGACGTTGACGTGCTGCTTGGCCCACCGCCAGGTGCTCAAGATTTCGCCGACGTTGAGCACTTGCTTTTGAGTCCAAACAACCCTATCTCGTCTGCTACTTCTTCGTGCTCTTCGTCGTCGTCGTCAACATGTGCAAGTTCTCTACCACAATTTCTTTCGGCTGCCGCACGGGCTGCGCGGTATTCAACTTTTTTGCCGCGGCTGCTAGCAATTTTGCGGCATGAGGGCGTGCTCACAGACGATTTGAGCAATCCAAAGGACCGCACTTCACGGGGCCATTGCGCGTCTTATATGGGCGTGGGGTTGGCACCTCCATTCACACAATCAATGTCACGGACTTTGGAAACGGCTTTTTCAGGAGAATTCCGTGGTCAAGAGAGAATTTTCGAGCCTGGAACTTACCGACGTATTGATTTAAAGGCCTACCCGCGTGCCGCTTATCCATTTGCGCTTTTTTACTTCACTGGTAGCGGTACGAATTTTGCTCTCCATGCTCCATACAACGAATCTTGTATTGATCCATGACGTATGGCATACATTTAGTGCACCAATGTAGTACTTTAGCGCGCACTTGCCCGTATGTGTCGCATGCTTTTGCACTCTCGCACCACTTCTGACTCTTCTATTTTAGTTCACCTTGCTCTCGTTTTGTATGCAAAGGGCACTTCAACCGCAGCGTGCGGCTATGGGCCAAGCAGCATGGGTGGTCATTAACGGACACGGGCCTCGTGCCGAAACGTGCGCTTAGCTTCTTCACAATGGCATTGTCGAATGCTGATGCTATGCCTTCAGACGCAAATATTCCTGCATTGCAATCAGAAGCAGACATTTTTGCAGCACTTGGCCTTGAATATCGAACTCCATTTGAGCGCAGTGTTGACGAAATCGAAACTATTGTTTCGGCGCATAGAGGACAGGACGGAGAGGATGATATGCTCCCGGTAGGAAGTATGAGCGATGTCATGGCGGCTGATGCAGCCCATAGGGCTCAAAAGAAGTACAGGTGATATGTAAACGTACAGTACAAAGAAGGAGCTACCGATAGATGCGAAGGAAGGCAATGCATTAACTTCTAGGTTTGCCAACGCAACGTCCCGTCCTATTGTAATGCCTCTTATCGAGTGGACAAGAATTAGTGCTACTCATCAAATCCGTGATCATGCTGATTTACAAATTGCTGTATTTTTTAAAACCTGAATTAGCCATGTATAACAAGCAGTAGCGCTTTGCCAAGACGACTGCCAACAATTAGCAAAAATGAGCTGTAGTAAAGCCAACAATTTTTCATCGCAAAAAGGGCGACTTGGAGTCAACTAGGTCTTAGCGAGCTCGCTAGATGCCAAACCCCTAATCCTAGCTATACGTTATAGGAAAAATGAAAGACATTTTGAGAGCCGAGGAGCTGGGACGTCCATGGCCATCTCTCTATCCCACGAAGCAAGTCTGAGCGATTCGGGCTTCTGTAAGTAGGTTAAGTCCTTCTCGCGTAGTCGGCGAATCTAGGCAATGATAAAGTAGTGTGCGCATTTCAAAGTTTGAAGTAAAGCAATTTCTTAATGACTTCTCTTGCATAATAGTACTGAAAATTGTAGTAAGTTTGTGGCTCACAGGGTACCACAAGTCCTAGTTGCAGTGGGTGAAGTACATCTCAGGCACTGGATAATTTTAAGCAATGACAGTGACCATTTTCAAAAGATGAACTGCAGCAAATTCATGAGAAATTATCTTGGGCAGACAATTGCTGTTTCGCAAACATACGCCGCTCGTGTAATTAAAGTTCTACACCAATTTGAGCTAGGCATAAGTGTGCCAGCATTGAGGATCACGTCCGTATAGCAATAGTTACTAGGAGCGCTTCGGAAATAAGTATTACCTTTACTCCTGTCATACAAAGAAATATATGAGAAGCAATGGTGTATATCTCTGGCAATACAATTATACATCAATCTTTCTTTCTTCTTGCCATCAGTCTACGGCTCTGTCAGCAAAGAACTTTTACTATAAGTGCCTTGCGTGTAGTACATGGTGGAGAAAGAAAACGCATTCAAGTTTATCCCCTCTTTTTATGTATACGATCCTGCTTTATGAACGCGATCTATCTGAAATTGTTCACTTTTCAATTGTCGAAAGTGAAACACCAAGCACATAAATAATTATTCATTTCATAAAATTTGTACATGCAAAACACTGCTCTGAAATTCTCATTGATCATTTCGCAATTTCTATTTAACGCCAAAAATGCCAAGTTCTTGTAATGTTGCTAAAGGGACGCTCATAGAGAGACCCGCAACAGATCTAGAGCTCTTTATCGAAGAAAAGATCATCCAAAACTTTTACTTCCAATTAGTGATAAATCTAATGACGATTTACGCTCTTTTCGGGGACGATGTCCGTCTCTTATTTCAGACTAGAGTCGATGCAATTGACGCTTGGTTCTTGGGCCTATCTCTCTTCGCATTCGTGCTCTTTCACTTCGAACTTCTTCTGCAATCTTTTGCTGTCCAAGGCTACTTTCAGTGGCCCCGTAAAGAAGGCATGTCTCGTTGGGAGCAACTTCTTGCGTGCGATATCCCTACCGGTTCCTTTTATTTTTGGCTTGACTTGATTGCTACTTATTCACTTATCTTTGAGCTCACTCGAATTGCTGAAGAATGGGGAGAAGAGGATCCTCTCGGGCCTACACCACTGGAATTGCAGTTAGGACTGGTCGATAATTTTTATTCGTCAGATGCAGGTGACGGGCAAAGCAGTGGCAGCAGTGAGAACTTTGAGGCAGGAAGTGCAGCATCCAGTGCTCGAGCAGGACGGGCGTCACGTGCGGGAGCAAAAGGTGGTCGTATTATTCGAATTGTGCGAATGGTTCGCTTGGTGCGTATTGCTAAGCTCGCAAAGACGTACGAGACTCATAATGAACTTCATCAAAGCAGCAGGGCTGAGGAGAGGGGCCGCCGGAGTTCTGTTCGGCGGACATCGAACGCAAAAGTAACCCCGGATAACTCCGCTGGGGAAGGTCTTGAAGAACTTCAACCGGAAAGTCAAATCGGCAAATCGATGAGCGAATTAACCCAGCGGCGCGTTATTGTGGGCGTGCTTGCCATCCTCGTTATATTTCCATTACTCGAGAACGAGATCACTGATAACTCATCTCTGTACTCGACAAGGCTGGCCCACAGTTTTTTGTACAAGAAAAATCTTTGTAACTCCACCCTTGAATTCGTACGTTCTAAAGGAAAAGTTGGATGCGAGTATCTGGTTTCAGGTTTAAATGCCTCGAATGAGATGGTCATTGCCAACCAAAGGTCAGACAATGAGCTAGTTGCCATGACGCATGAAGTTACTTCGCCCTTGGGCTCTTGGGTTACCGAATGCAACAAAGAATCGTGGCTGGAAGGAGACACAATTCCTGCAACTTGTACGTACAACTCGACTTTGACCGTCGTGTATGATAAGTTCACGGGCACACATGAGATTTCATCTGTCAGTAGCGCGAAGAACATACGAAAGTCATCTAGACAAGACATAGTGATCAAGAGCTATAGCACAGCAGGTGCTGGGATGCGCTTCAGAACGGAAACGCACTGGGATATTTCAAATTTAAAAGCGGAAGAGTCAGCCATGAACTTATTGTTGACAACGTTCATTATTTTGCTTTTGGCTATGGGAACTATGGCATTCACTTCAGATACGAACAGATTAGTAATCATACCTATAGAAAACATGATGAAACGCGTGACAGAAATTGGTAATGACCCACTTAGTACGAGTTCTGCTTCCAAGTTCGACGATGACGGTATGGAAACCACATTTTTGCTTCAAACAATCGATAGAATTGGTAACTTGATGCGGATTGGCTTTGGAGAAGCTGGAGCACAAATTATTGCCTCAAATTTAAGAGACTCTTCAGACAACAAGCTTAATATCGATAGTATTCTCTCTTCTGGCCGAGGTATTGTGTCCATTTTCGGCTTCTGCGACATACGTAACTTCACTGATACGACAGAGTGCCTGCAAGAGGAAGTCATGACATTCGTAAATCGCATCGCGCACATTTTACACAATGTCGTGAAGGATTGCAAGGGCTCAGCAAACAAAAATATCGGTGATGCTTTCTTATTGACGTGGAAAGTGCCTTCCGAAATGTGCAACGAGTGCACTGGTGAAGTCGAGCAAAACGCATACACATCGGACCTATTCGACAATGCATTGTACGCATTCCTCAAGTGCACCGTGCTCTTGCGGCGACACGATGACTTCGTTACATCGTTTTCCAATGAGTCGAATCGTAGGCTTTACCAACGCATGCCAAACTACCGCTGCGCAATGGGCATGGGCTTGCACGTTGGTATGGCTGTGGAAGGTGCTATTGGCACACATCAGAAAATTGATGCGACATATGTGTCTCTTCAAGTAAACAACGCGGAGTTGCTTGAGTCATCAACCAAAGCCTACAAGGTTCCTCTGCTTATGTCTCAATTCTTCCGAAACCGATTGTCTCCAGAGGCTCAATCATGCTGTCGCCAACTCGACTCCATCAAAGTCACTGACGACTTGCACTTTGATTTATGGACCTACGACATAGACTACGATGCGGATTACTCTCTAAAATCGAACATGACTGATGACCAATCATCAGATAGAGTCGAGTCGGCAGAGAAAGAAAGCACCAAGCCATTGTTAAGTAAGCGCAAATTAACTGTCGTCGACCCTGACAAAAAGGCGCGCACATTACTCGGCGACCCTGACGGCAAAGAG
>Ga0307982_1004428_pt1 | contig 11094 bp, 4 predicted proteins | sample OrgLakmetagen989_FD_201847 | JGI IMG/M metagenome (GOLD analysis project Ga0307982, IMG submission 201847) | Saline water microbial communities from Organic Lake, Antarctica - #989 | ecosystem: Environmental > Aquatic > Non-marine Saline and Alkaline > Saline | place: Antarctica: Organic Lake... | reverse complement strand
GGCAACATGCCTGAGCTCGTGCCCTCGACTGATTTCAACACCATCATTGCGCTGTGCAACTTCCTGGATGCCATCCGCAACAGCGAAGAATCAGAGTTCAACGCCTCTGCGGCGGGCGAGGCGTGGCCAGCATACGCGGAGAAGTGGTTCTGCATGGCCATGACTTGGAGCATCGGGGGGGGCGCCGAGGAGGCGGGCCGGCGCACTTTCAACGACATCGTACGGGAGATTGAGCCACTATACCCCGCATTGGGCAGTGTGTACGACTACTACGTGGACCCCAGCAGCCGGGATTTCAAACCGTGGACGGACAAGGTGACCCCCCTGCGTGCCCCAGCTGGGACCCCCTTTGCTAAGCTCATCGTGCCCACCATCGACACTACCCGACTGGGTTTTGTGCTGAAGCACTTGGTGGCTGCCCGGCGGGCTGCCCTGCTTGTGGGCGGCACGGGAAACGGCAAGACCGCGCTTGTGCAGACACTGATGGAGGACTTGGACAGGGAGGAGTACTCTCGCCTGGTGTTGAATTTCTCAGCAGCCACTGGCAGCGACGCCGTGCAGAACATTGTGGAGGGCGCCATGGAGAAACGCGCCAAGAACAAGATGGGCCCACCTGGCGGCAAGCAGCTGCTGGCGTTTGTGGACGACTTGAACATGCCACGCAAGGACCTGTTTGGCTCACAGCCCCCCCTGGAGCTGCTCCGGCAGTGGGTTGATTACGGCGGCTGGTACGACCGTGCCAAGCAGAGCTGGCGCTTCATCGCGGACATGCAGCTGGTGGCTGCCATGGGCCCACCCGGTGGCGGCCGCACCACTATCTCGGACCGCTTTCAATCTCGCTTCCACCTGCTTCACTTCACGCCGCAGTCCGACAAGGGCATGCGCAGCATTTTTGAGGCCATTGTGCAGCCAGGTCTGGCGGAGTTCGAGGAAGAGGTGCGCTCCATGGCTGGCAATGTGGTGGCTGCAACCGTGGCCGTGTACCACTCTGTGCTGACCTCCTTCTTGCCTACTCCGGCCAAGTCCCACTACCTGTTCAACATGCGGGAGGTTTCGCGTGTGCTGCAGGGCGTGCTGCGTGCTGACCCCGCCAAGACGGACTCCTCTGAAAAAATGCTGCGGGTGTGGGCCCATGAGTCCATGCGCGTGTTCTCGGACCGCTTCACAAACAGAGGCGACCAGGAGCGCTTCCGGAAGGTGATGGACACACAGCTGGCCAAGGTGTTCGGCGTGTACATGGAACAGCTCATGGAGGGGTGCGAAGACCCCGCCGCCGGCCCTGTCATCACCGACTTGCTCACTGAGGGCGAGGAGTACGTAGAGGTGACTGACGTGGACACGGTGCGGCGCCGCCTTGAGGAGAGCCTGTACGAGTACAACGAGGACCCTAAGCGCCTTCCCATGGATCTGGTGCTGTTCCGAGATGCCTTGCGCCACGTGCTGCGTATTCACCGTGTTATCACCACCCCTCGCGGCAACGCGCTGCTGATCGGCGTGGGCGGCTCCGGGCGCCAGAGCCTCACCCGCCTGGCTGCATACGCTGCAGCGGAGATGGGTGTGTTCAACATTGAAATCACCAAGCACTACGGCAGCAACGATTTCCGCAACGACCTCAAGACGTTGTACTTCAGAGCGGGAGTGGAGAATAAGCCCACAGTGTTCTTGTTCAACGACACCCAGTTGAAGGAGGAGTCATTTTTGGAGGACATCAACAACATCCTGTCCTCGGGTGAGGTGCCGAATTTGTACGCCGTGGACGAAATCGGACCCCTGTATGACGAGATCCGAGCCTGCCTCAAGGCGTCCCCGGACAATGGCACTGTGGAGGATGTGCCTGACCAGCTGTGGTCCTGGTTCATCAGCCGCGTGCGTGCCAACCTGCACGTTGTGCTGTGCATGTCCCCCGTGGGCGACGGCTTCCGTGATCGCACCCGGCAATACCCCTCTCTCGTGTCCTGCACCACCATGAACTGGTTTCATGAGTGGCCCGCTGCCGCCCTCACTGAGGTTGCGGAGAAGTTCCTCAAGGAAGTCTCCCTCTCCGTGGTGCCCGGCACTGAGCCCCCCCCTGGGCAGCAGGATGCCAAAGAGCTCGCCGCTGCTGCCGCCGTGGAGCTTGAGATGCGGGAGGGCGTCGCAAGCGTCTTTGCCACCGTACACCGCAGTGTGCTGGAGGCGTCCAGCCGCATGCAGCTGGAGCTGAAGCGGTACAACTACGTTACCCCCACCAACTACCTGGAGCTGGTGAAGGGCTACCGCGAGCTCCTGGGGGAGAAGCGGTCGCAGCTTGGGGCCCAGCGCGACAAGCTGGCCTCGGGCCTGGCTCGCCTGGACTCTGCGCGTGAGGAGGTCGCTGTGAAGAGCATTGAGCTGAATGAGACCAAGGAGCAGGTGGCAGAGGCATCCGCGGACTGCGAGAAGCTGCTGCTGCGCATCGTGCAGGACCAGCGGGTGGCTGACGAGAAGGCGGCAGAGGTGGAGGCACAGCAGACACGCATCTCCAAGGAAGCTGCCATCGCCAACGAGATCGCAGCAGACGCGGAGAAGGACCTGAATGAGGCCTTGCCCGTGCTGGAGGCCAGCATGCAGGAGGTGAACAAGCTCTCTGGCGGTGACGTGGCGGAGGTGAAGCGGTACACTAACCCCCCCCTCATGGTGGAACGGGTCATGGCTGCGGTGCAAACGCTGTTTGGACTGCCCACAGACTGGGCCAGCGCCAAGAAGAAGCTCTCTGAGGCGGACTTCTTGAACCAAGTGAAGACGTACGACAAGGAGAACATCAAATCCAAGGTGCACCAGCGCGTGAAGAAGTTCGTCAAGGATCCAAGCTTTGTGCCTGACATTGTGCGGGGGCAGTCCCATGCGGCTGCTGCGCTGTGTTCATGGGTGCGCGCCATCGACACCTTTGCAGATGTGTTCGCTGTGGTGGAGCCCAAGAAAGCAGCAGCAGCAGAGGCCATCGCCACTTTGCGTCGCAAGCAAGCACAGCTGGAGGAGGCGGAGGCCACACTCAAGGCGGTGCAAGACGCCCTGGCGACGCTGAACGCGGACCGCACAGAGGCTGAGGGGAAGCGCGACACCCTCAAGGCCAAGAGCGACAAATTGAGTGCATCCCTCTCCCGGGCCCAGAGCCTGGTGGACGGCCTGGCTGGGGAGAAGGAGCGGTGGGAGACGTCCATTGTCACCTTCCAGAGCCAGATGGGCCGCTTGCCGGGGGATGTGCTGCTGGCTGCAGCGTTCACCTCATATGCAGGGCCCTTTGACACTTTTTACCGCGAGGGCATGGTGAAGCTGTGGACAGCGGCAGTGACCCAGGCGGCCATCCCAGCCTCCAAGGACTTTGACTTTGGGACTTTCCTGGCAAAGCCCACAGAGGTGCAGGCGTGGAAGATCCAAGGACTGCCTGCCGATGCATTTTCCACAGAGAATGGCGTGATTGTGACCCGGGGCCGCCGCTGGCCACTCATGATTGACCCACAGGGGCAAGCCAACAAGTGGATCAAGAACATGGAGGCTGAAGCTGGAACACTCAAGGTGACCGACTTGAAGAGCAAGAATTTCCTGCAGCTGCTAGAGCAGTGCATCGTGTACGGCCTGCCCTACCTTCTGCAGGATGTGGAGGTGGAGTTGGACCCCTCACTGGAGCCGGTGCTGGCCAAGAGCATCATCACACGGGGCGTGCGCAAGACCATCAAAGTGGGGGACAAGGAGCTGGACTACTCGGATGACTTCCGCTTCTACTTGACCACCAAGTTGGCCAACCCCCATTACACCCCCGAGGTCTCCACCAAGGTCGCCCTGGTGAACTTTGCCGTGAAAGAGGCGGGGCTGGATGCGCAGATGCTGTCCCTGGTGGTGCAGCTGGAGCAGCCTGAGCTGGAAACAGAGAAGGACATGCTGGTGAAGCGTGTAGCCTCAGGCAAGTCCATGCTGGTGGACCTGGAGGACCGCATCCTGTCGGAGCTGCAGACTGTCACAGGCAGCTTGATTGAAAACGACGCCATCATGGAGACACTGCAGGCCAGCCAGAAGACCTCTGCAGAGGTCACCGAGCAGCTCATTGTGTCTGAGGAGAAGGACAAGCGTATCGAGGAGGCACGGCAGGCCTTCCGCCCTGTGTCGGAGCGCGCCGCCCTGCTGTACTTTGTGCTGAATGACCTGCGCACTGTGGACCCCATGTACCAGTTCTCCCTGGCGGCGTACTCGGCGCTGTTCCAGCGCAGCATCCAGGAAGTGCAGAAGCGCCTGGAGAAGGAGAAGATGAGCGCCAGCAGCAAGCCCCTGCCCCCAGACGAGGAGATGGCCCGCCGCATTGCCGCCATCAATGACCACCACACCCTTGCGGTGTACAAGTGGGCATGCCTGGGGCTGTTCGAGGAGCATAAGGTGCTGCTGTCCTTGCAGATCTGCGTGCGCAAGCTGCAGAAGGGGGGCAAGATCCCAAAGGCAGAGTGGGACATGTTCCTCAAGGGGGGAGTGGTGCTGGACCGATCGGAGCAGCGCCCCAACCCAGCTGCGTGGCTGAAGGACCCCACTGCATGGGACAGCATCAACGTGCTGGACAGCTCCATCGAAGCCTTCAACGGCCTCGTGTCAGAGTTTGAGCAGGACGCCCGCCCGTGGCAGGAGTGGTGGGAGCATCCCACCCCCGAGGCCGCCCCACTGCCCAGGGAATGGGACAGCAAGCTCTCAGAGCTGCACCGGCTCATCCTGGTGCGTTGCTTGCGCCGCGACCGCGTCTTGCGCGCTGTGTCGTCGTTTGTGAGCAACAACCTCGGCCCTGAGTTCACCAAGCCACCCCCCCTGCACCTGGCTCAAGTGGAACGGGACGCCTCCGAGTACATCCCGCTTGTGTTCGTGCTTTCACCTGGAACAGATCCCACCTCTCAGGTGGTGTCTCTGCACCAGAAGCTGTCTGGGGAGGGCGCCGTCACGGGTGAGCTGCGGTCCTGCTCCCTGGGGCAGGGACAGGCGCCCATTGCCCGGGCGTACATTGAGGAGGGCCTCCGGGCTGGCTCCTGGGTGCTGCTGCAGAACTGCCACTTGAGCATCTCGTGGATGCCGGAGCTGGAGAAGATCATCGAGGGGTACTGCACTGCCTCAGGAGAGGGGGCTCCAGCGGAGGGCTTCCGTCTGTGGCTGTCCAGCGCACCTCACCCCAAGTTCCCCATTTCTATACTGCAGCGCGCCACCAAAATCACGCTGCAGCCGCCCCGCGGCCTGGCTGCCAACATGAAGCGCATGTACAACACGCTGTCGGAGGAGAGCTTCGAAAGTGCAGCTCGGTGCACGCCCCGGGACAACTACAAGCACCTGCTGTTTATGCTGACTTGGTTCCACGCCATTCTGCTGGAACGCCGCAAGTTCAAGTCTCTGGGGTGGAACATCCCCTATGATTTCAACAACTCCGACTACGCCATTTGCAACGACATCCTTGTGCGGTATTTGGAGCGGTATCCCGACAACACCCCCTGGGATGCCCTGCGATATTTGATCGCCGAGGCGAACTACGGAGGCCGCATCACAGACGACATGGACCGCCGGCTGTGCAATGTGTACATCAACAAGTTCTTCAACACGGAGGTGCTCACACGGCCGCACTATGACCTGTCGCCGACGCCCTCCCCCAAGACTGCAGACTACTTCGTTCCAGACGCTGGGAACCTGCAGTCATACCTGGTGCACATCGACACGTGGTCGGGCGCAGACCCCCCAGAGGCCTTCGGGCAGCACCCCAATGCAGACATCACGTCTGCGATCCAGGACACCAACGAGCTTCTGACGACTGTGCTGTCCCTGCAGCCCCGCACTGTGACCACAGACGCCGCCACCCCCGAGAGCATCGTCCTGGCGACAGCGGAAGACATGGAGCGCACCCTGCCCGCCGCCTTCAACATGCGGGAGATAGAGGAGGGCTTGGAGGGTCGCAGCGACCCCCCCCCCTTGAAAACGGTGCTCCTGCAGGAGCTCGCCCGGTACGACCGCCTGCTGCGAAGCATGGCTGTGTCGCTGCGCGACCTGCAGGACGGCATTGCTGGCCGTGTGGTCATCACGCCAGAGCTGGAGGACGTGTTTGATGCGTTGTTGAACAACGCCGTGCCCACTGCGTGGTCGTTCTGCTACCCATCTCTCAAGCCGCTTGGCTCCTGGATGCGCGACCTTGTGTCGCGCTGCGCCCAAATGGAGGCATGGGCACTGCGAGAGACACCCAAGGTGTACTGGCTGTCGGGATTCACTTACCCCACCTCCTTTTTCACTGCGCTGCTGCAAGTGTCAGCGCGAAAGGCGGGGGCAGAGATCAACCAGCTGGACTTTGAGTTCCCAGTGGACGACCGGAAGTGGGAGAACATACCCCGGGCGCCTGACGATGGCGCATACGTGCGGGGCCTGTACCTAGAGGGCGCCAAGTGGGACAGCGACGCAAGGCAGCTCGCAGAGCCGGCCGCCATGGAGCTGTTTTCGCCCATGCCTGTGGTGCACTTCAAGCCCAGCGACAGCAAGGCCACCGGCTCCAAGAAGAGCAAGAAGGGTGCCACGTATGCATGCCCGCTGTACTACTACCCCGTGCGCACGGGAACGCGAGAGAGGCCGTCCTTCATGCGGTTGGTGGATCTGAGGGCTGGGCCAATGGGGCCTGACTTCTGGACTTTGCGAGGCACTGCTCTGCTGCTGTCTCTGGATGCATAAGTTGCATGTGAATTTTTCAATGAAGTAGCAATATGTGGAGCCTCAACCCAATCGAAAGCACTCACTCGGACGGGGCGTTATATGACAGGGGGGTGCCTCAATGGAATTTTGTGCGAGTCATGCATCGATGCCGCTGCAACAAATACAAGCACCCTATGTTCCCTTGGGATGTTACTAGTGTGAGGGTTGCCGTGAAGCACTTCCCGTGGGCGCTACTTGCTCATACGTGCGTGTGGAGACTGCTGCGACACACGGACAGACTAGCGAATTTGTTGAGCGCGTGATTTCCCCTTCATTTCATACCTTGTGCCATGGCAATGCTAAGCACCGAGTTGGTGGCATTTCTCATCATTGCCTTTGTGCTGCGCGCATTCACCAAGAATGAGCCTTTGTACCAGAAGGTGAGGCACAGTCCAGACGCGCATTGCTCACAATTTCCGCACTCCCCCCGATGTCCTGCAGTGGATGCACAACATCCCCTTCTTCGTTTACCCCGAGCCTAGGCATTTGAAGTTGCTTGCTGATACTCGCCATAAAGTGGGCATGGAGGTTTGTCCTAGCTGTACATGATTCGTCCGCGCGCAGTTCGTCACACACGCACTGCTGCAGCCTGACGAAGCGTCTACCACTGCTGATGGCACGGATTTGAGACCATCGTGGTGGGCAAGCACCCTTCGAGAGCGCATTGACAATGTCATTGAGTACAGCAAGGTGTTCATCCAGGCTGGCAATGACAGCCGCGTTGTGCCTTGGGCGAAACTGTGGATGGGCACCGAGCTGGACCTGGTTGTGCTCACCATGGCGCAGCTCATCCTCTTGTACTCTGCGTCTGCCATCTGGGTATGTGGACTGCATTGAATGACACATGCTCAAGCCTTGATATCACTGGTGTTCCACTTTGCAGTCTTGCATCCGGGGTGTTCCTCCTCAAGAGACCTCTTTCTACCTGTGCATGATGTCCCTTGTTCTGGGTGTGTATGTCATGGGCTCCTCCATGTTCCGGCACGGCAGCTCTTCGTACGAGTGGCCCCTCACGGGCATCATGGCGGGCTTTGGCTTCGTGGGCTCCCTCATTGCCCTGCAGGCCCCCGAGAGCGTCCTGGACACAAAGCTGCAGGCAGGTTTGGCGGATGCCTCGCAGCGGGCCAGCTCTGTGATGCACGCCATTGCGAACAGCACTGGGGCCGAATCACTCATCCCCCCAGAAGACGGCTTCGCTCCGTGGGTCCTGGGTGTGCACTTTGGCGTGGCTGCGGTGTGTGCTGTTGTGTCTGGCCTGTTCGTACTGCCCGCCCTGAGATTCGCTAGCTGCTACGTGGCCCTGCGTGCGCGCCGCAGCCTCTCATGGCTGCAGTGGGGCATCTTGCACTTGAACATGTTCATGCCCATGGTGACTGCGGCTCTTTGGATTCGCCCTGTTCTGGGTTCCCTTGTTCTTGCCCCCGACCTGGTTCGGTGCAATGAGAGCGATCCCTCTCGTGATTGTGCTGTGACCACTGACCTGAAGCAGTCGTGGCTGCTGAACGAAAGCCAGTGGCTAGGCGTGCGGCTGGGCGCTGTCATCCTGTGCTGTGTTCTGCGTTGCTCCCAGTTCCGGCTCTTCACGGAGGCGTACCTGGCACAGAACAAGACGTCGCAGGGCGACTATCTGGAAGAGGCATTTGGTGGGTTTGGCGCCGATGATGCCGCCAAGAATGCCAAGAAGGCTGCCAAAGCCGCCCGTAAAAAGGGCAAAAGTGTGGCGCAGGCGACCAGCAACGCCTCTGCGATGCCCATTGAAGTGGTGCAGACCGCCCTGCAGCAGTGCATTTCCATTGCGGGGCGCAACTTCAGGTCGCTCACTGTGGTAGCGATGCAGCTGGTGGCACCTGTGGCGGTCATATTGGCCTTGGCGCTGTCGCTTCACAGGCGCGGACACGTGGCCCTGGGCGTCTGCCAGGCTGTGCACAGCAGTGCAGAGGCGGCAGGCATGGGTCCATGGCTGGCATCTCTCGCCAGCACGGAGCCTGCAGCGGTGAGTACGCTGGACAAGATGGTAGGGGAGCTACTGGGGAACGTGGCAGACGGGATGCAGATGTCCCGTGACCTGTTTGCATCCCCCCTGCTGTGGCGCCCCCTGTTTGGCTTCTGGCTGTGGTGGGCGGTGCTGTCTTGGGCGGTCGCCTCTGCCCTGGCGCTGCTGTACTTCGATACCGTGGCCAGGGGCACAGGCATGGCACGTGACGAGCTGCGCATGCAGGCGCAAGACTTGAGACGCACAGCAGCGGGAGGAGCAGCACCTGCACCGGTTGTTCAAGCTTCAAGTGCAGGATCTGTTGGCAAAAAGAAGGGCAAGCAAGGCAGGAAAGGGCGCAAGGAGGAGTGACGCCGGCAGGCAAGTTCTGCAGGTCATTGCGGAGCAGGGAGTGAGATGAGAGCCTGAGCCAGTCAGCAAATGCATTTAGGACACCAGTCACAAAATAAACAGCAAATGAAGCCAATGACTGTTTCAGTGGTGCAGTCAGCTTAGGCAGTGGATTCCTCTGCAAATACAACAGTGAACCAGTGTGGAATTTGCAGGACACAGCACTCGCATGACACGCACTGAGGTAGGCAATCAGGTTCTTGCGATCATCCTCCTTCTTCAGGCCAGCAAAGATCATCTTGGTGCCCTTGATGTACTTCTCTGCACAAACAAGGCGTGCAAACCCCGGCCAAAATAGACTCACGACAGGGTGCACAAATCGCGCAAGGCGACGAAAGCATAGATAAGGCACTGTGTGCCAGGCACTTACTGGGATTCTTGAGGTACCTGCAAAAAATCAAGTGAGTGATTCAGTGAACGAGGGCAATTCCGAATGGCATGCAGCAGATATGTACAAGGCCTGCTCCGCGTATTGCGAAAGCTGACGTTGGCAACGTGGCCATCAGACAAGCCCATCGGAAATAGAAGTAAGCAGACACCTGATTTCACCTCACTTACTTGAACAGGTGGTCTGCAAACGTAAAAATATGTACACAGCGAGACGAATGCGACGCAGCGGCGAAACGCGGAAATTGAACACATGCGACACAAAGTGGACAACAGAAAGCAGATCCAAACTATGAGAAAAAACCCGCAGAAGTGCTTTGGGTGATTAAATCTTACCGTCATCCCAGGTGATGCCTGCATGGAGGTGGGCGAGTGAATCGTAATTCGTACAAGTTCATACGTGGTGATGCCGAAATGACGAGGTACCAGCTGAATGCAACTCACCAGAGCTCTTGTTAGCAGCAGAGTAGCTGTATCCTGCTGTAGTTCCAGCAACACGACCAAACAGACCATTCAGGTTGGGTCCCTGCTTGTGTCCAGCACCCTGCAAGTACATCCCGTGAAAAAAGCCTTCAGACCAAATTCCGATGTGTTTCTGCAGGCTAGGTCGACGTACAGCCTCAACGGTGTGGCACTGAGAGCACTTGGTCTTGAAGATCTTGGCACCAGCAGCGATATCAGCCATGGCGTTCGACGTGTGAGGTGTCTGCGAAATGATTGTGGGTTGCGACAACAGGCACAGAAAACTGGGGGAGGACTGCTTACAGACGAATGAACTAAGTTCAAAGTGCAGCAAGCCGTTCGTGTGTGTGTACGTCAAGATAAAAATCGTTTTGAAACATCTGCAGCGCAGGCCTGGCCAACAGCGGGTTTTGCATGTGACAAAAATGCCAGGCATTATCAGGGGGGGCTCACTGTGTCACAGGAAACCGCTGCATGTCAGCCAAATAGGCTGGTTACGGTCCCATACGACAGCACCAAATATTGGACTTCTCAGCACCCTGAAGAAGTGCTGGCGAGTCATACAGCGAGCTTTGGGCTCCGACGTTTCGATCTGATGTCAAGAGTGCATTGCATTCCATTTTTCAAAGTGGGACGGCAGACGGCTGCACGCTGCCAGCGAGCCACCCGGGTTGTCCTGCTGCTGCTGCTGCTGCTGCTGCACTTGAACATTCTTGAATGCCTTCTGCGCATACTGCGTCTGTATGACGTGCCTGTTCTGGGGACTCGCCTGCTGGCAGCCGGCCCTCGCCCGGTACGGCGGCATGGGCATGGACGAGCAGCTTGCGAGCCGGGATCATAATTCCTTTGCGGGGGTTGAGCAGGGAAATGTTGGCCGACTGGCCTGGTTGTGTCTGGCCTCCGGCTGACACCGATTCACACTTTGTGTCAAATGAAAGAGGAGGGGGTCTGACATGGCAATCCATGGGCCTCAGCTGTACCAGGGGGGTCCTCGGTGTGAGCATCTCGGCTCCAGCCCACGGGTCCACAGGGTCGGTCCACCCCATGTTAGATTTAATAGGCCATCTTGCGCCGACAGGTGCGGAAATTGTGCGGAAATTGGGAAATACGCTGCGGAAATTGCGTTTGGTTAGATAAAACCCTGCATTTCGTGG
>Ga0307982_1004427_pt1 | contig 11096 bp, 10 predicted proteins | sample OrgLakmetagen989_FD_201847 | JGI IMG/M metagenome (GOLD analysis project Ga0307982, IMG submission 201847) | Saline water microbial communities from Organic Lake, Antarctica - #989 | ecosystem: Environmental > Aquatic > Non-marine Saline and Alkaline > Saline | place: Antarctica: Organic Lake... | reverse complement strand
ATGTCCGTTAGATGACCACTGCGCTACTTGAGCTTCCTTGAGAAGCATTTCAACGGTTGCCACAGTTGCCGATGCCGCTTGCACGGATGCAGCAGCAGCAGTAGTACCAGATTCATCATGTGTAGTTGAAGTGTCTGTTACTGTTGCTTTCGCTGCCGCCTCTTCAGCAGCAGCAGCAGCAGCAGCAGCAGCAGCAGCAGCAGCAGCAGAATTTAGAGCATGGCCATGCAGACGGCGCAGCAGCAATGTCAAATCCACCAACACGGCACCGCCTTTATCAAGGAAACCACAGTCCAATAATTCGAGCGACACTGCGCGCACTGTATCTGACTCGCCACCGGATGATGATGATGATGCTAGAGTAAGAGGACGAGGGCGTGGAACAGCAGTTGGAGGAGCGCGAAGGAGAAGCCATCCTGAAAAAAATGAAGCACAATATCACAAGGAAAAAAAAAGTGATGGTCAGTCATTAGAAGAAAAAAAACAATAAGATAACGGTTATAATCATAGAAGTAGATGCTGAAAAGTTACTTTTAGATCATAAAAATTGAGCCTGGCTCTCTTCAGGCTATTACCGTTCAGAGCATCGAACAATTCGTCTGCTTCGGTGCCACCAAGAGGTAAACCCAGCAACGCTAGGCCACTGCTGAGCTCCAGCCGTCCCACTGCTCTGTTACCGTCCGGATCAAGCGCGCGCACCAACGCTGCCACCTGTGAATTTCAATGGAAAAAAAATACGCGTAAAGTGAAGTACTATGGCGACGTATAACGCAGGAGAGGGATTTCGTTTCCCGACGTTGGGACTTCTACGGGCATGAAGAATGCATAAGGAAAATAATGCATAAGAAAAGAATTCCATCTTTCCTATGCGATATATTCGTTTACCGATCCCGGTGGTTCCACTTCGACGTCTAGCAAGTTCGCTACGGCCAGCCGTACTCCTTCACGCCCCCGCGGCGGCAACGCGTAGCGCTCGAACTCGCTGTAGGAAATGAGCCCTTCACCGTTGCCGTCTAAGCGCGCGAGAACTGCGTCAGCTTGCCATGGCAATAGCGGCGCCACAACTCCAGAAGGCCTGCCCCACTTGCTCCTTGGTATATCCATGATACTGCTGCTGATCGTTACAACATCTTGATCAGTGTCTTGATTGTCGTCGGCTTTATGACAAGCCCCCAAGAACAGTTTTTCGAGCAACGGTGTGTGACCTTTGATAGCACGGTGAGTAAGAGCAGCTTTCACTGCGAGCGTGTCCAAGTAGCTATTGTGGCCTGATGAGTCACTATTGCCGCTGTCGTTGTTGTTGTTCCGGGTTACTATACCAGCGGCACTGCTTGAGCTATTACTCGTCTTTTTCGAAGGCGAGAATACAATAGGTGCTGCGGCATTCTTAAGGGCTTGAAACGCAGCCCGAGCGCCACCACCACCTCGAGCAGTGAGCACATTAGCGCGCCGCACCTCCGGCTGCACGAGACGATTCATGGCGTACCTAATATGAAGCAAAAGAGGTGAGATTGTGTTGCATTGCAGAGAGCGGGTGAAGCCTCTTTTGTGCTACAGAAAGATGATTTGTACGCATGAGTAAAAGGAAAGATCAAAGGGGCACAGTAACGTGGAGGTGAAAATTCCAAGTTTAGACGTACCGCACAGCACAGACTACAACGGGCGGTTCAGCGGTGTTGGCATCCTCAGGAGCAGGCGCAAAGGTCAAGAATGCGTGCAGTTCCTCGAGCTCGAGCCTGTGATACGCATGAAAGAAAGATATATGATCATGCAAGATGATATAGTGAAGATACAAAGAGGCTTAGTAGACTTCGCACAACGATAAGACCGCTGTACGGGTGCATTGACTCCCCAATATACCTACATACCGGCAATTTCCGCTCCAGTCTAGCCCGTCAACTAAACGCGCCAAGTAACGATCGAGCGCGCGCAAATGGCAAGTTTCCGCACAGGTAGCATGCATAGCCGCCATCTCTGCAGTAACCACTTCCTCGGGAAAGGGAACAAGCTTCCAAGCAGGTTCAATTAAGTCTTTCGCAGCTGCAGCAGCATCGCCAAACCACAGCGCAAGAATGAAGTGGCGAAACTCACTGCGCTCCAAACAATTCAGCACAAAATAGTTGAAATTGTTGTTAGTATCACTTCAAGCCAGAAAAAAAAAAAATCAAAACAAAACACGTGTCGGAGAGAAAAACACAGTACTGCGAAACACAGTATTGTGTAGCAATGTTCATTATTGTCTGGGACTTATCTCTACCTGGTGTCAATGCACCCGCTGCGATCACTGTCCACCTGAGTTGTTCCGCGACAGTAAATATTGTAAGCAAAAAGGTGTACACATGGCACTTCTAAAATCATATCAATATATCTCAAATTCTACTAGGGGTGTTTTAGAACGCAGAGCACCTCTTCAAAGAGCGCTCTCAAACGCAGCGCCCATGCTTTCGCGCCTTGCTTGTGGAGTGCCACTCTATGCCTTCTGCTGCTGTTGCTTACAGCTCCTGCCCTATCAAATGAAACTTGGGGCGAAGTTTGAACTCCAATGCTATGGCGCATCTTGTCTAAGACCTGTAAAATATACCATTAGGAGGAACATATAGAGAAACCATGAGATAAATGAAAGAATCGGGACTATACATAGACATGGTTGATCCAAAGGAATTGTGCATTATACTTAATTGTCAATTTTTACCTTAGCGCGCAACAATTTGAGAAATTGGTTGAAGCGCCCGAAATCAATTTCCATTGCACGGTCCACCGCGGCTGATCCTTTCTCCCCGAGGGTTGCCAGAGATCCTTTCATCGCCGCTGGAGAGACGTCAATACTACTACTGCTGTTGCTGCTGCCACCACCCAAGTCATCCAAGTCATCCACGCCAATCCCGTAATCACCACCATGGTTATGACCGTCATTGCTGCTATTGTCGTTTAAAATACAAACTCTGGCAAAGCAAAGATCTAGTTCTTCCGATGAAAGGTCGCTGCGAAGGTCGCGCAACGCAAAGGCACGGAACATAAAACTCGTCACCGGTTTGACGACTTTGTTGTGATGTACTTCGTGGCTGCTCCGTTCAATGTTATCCTCATCGTCGCATGGGACCAGATCATCGCCGCCATTCTCGTTAGAGCCATTACGCTTAATATCCTCATGATTGACGTCCCTGTTGTTATTCGACAGATCGCAGTGTCCTTGCACTAGGCGCCACCATTCCCCTCGGCTAATCATTCCATCGCCGCTACCTAAGCCACCTCCTCCATCCTTTGTGCCCCGACCACTCCCTAAGTCAGCAGCAGCGATTAACGCATCTAACTCAGGGTCGCTCAGAACAAGACTATGGTGATGATGTCGCAGTGAAGATCCTCCACTCGAGCCGTTGTCACTGACACTCTCCAGCTTTGCCAGCCGCGACACCAGTTCTGATTTGTCCAGCTGCTGGTTCCCGTCGTAGTCGAGGGCGTCATACCTGTGCGCCACCACGTGTGTATTTGAGAAATGTAGACACGCATAAACAGGTAGGTACCGACACGACAATTGGATCTGATGAGTTGAAAGGGGGACTTTACATGGACTCCGAGTCAAATAACATAATTGGCTTTGCTTTATAACATTTGAAAATGCTCCATAATGTGATTTACTTACATGGCGTCTAAATCGCCACCAAAATGGTTCTGAGCCATGCCAAGCAGGGTATCTACCAAGGACGCGACAGGCCGCGGTGGGGCACACCATGCTTTGAATTGCTGTGCAGACACGTCCACTTCCTGTTTGTTGGTTGCATCTGTGGCGCTGTGCTGCTCTTCATTGTCCCCAGTCGATGGTATAATGCTGTCTGCTGCCGGAGGATGAGCAATGGCGTGAGCAATGGCACTAGCTACATCGGGCGGCAGAGCGCTTGGTAACTCTAAACTTTGTCGCGCAAAGCGCCTTGAACCCAAGAGCCTCGCTAAAGATGCCACTGGTAAAGAATGAACACCACTTCTTTCTCCTTTTACTCCTGTTAGTGTACTCTCCGTGGCATCGTTGCTGTCGCCGTTATTCCTGGTGGGATGCGTCTCACTGTGTCTCGAGTCTGCTGCGCACCGGTTGACTGCTTGCTGCCAAGCGCGCTGCAGCACTTGGTGTGATGCACGGAGCGTGCCCCCAAAGAGCGCGTGCTGTAAAGCGATGTCTCGGTCGCTGGCCCCACCTCGCAGCAACGCTGCACGCACTCGAGCACAAAGCTCCCCAAAATCTAAATTCTCAGCACCATTGCTGCCTAACGTAGAATTGCTGCTACTGCTACTCGAAGCATGGATCTGCGAGGCCATCAGACATGAAAATACCATACTCGCGGAAGGCGCCTCTGTCCCATCATCATCATTATCGTCATCGTCATCGTCCCCAGTGTTCAAGGGAAGTGCGTCGAGGAGGCGGAGAGCAAGAATATCAAAAAGGGCTTCATCTGCTTCCCATTCAACGGCGTGCCTATCAGAAGGGGGGGGAAGGGGGGTAAATTTCAATTGAGTATTGGATAGCTAGGGACATGATTATATTAGTACACCGTACTTGAGACAGCTTGCGGTGCACTCGATTTCGACTTCTTCGGTCGTATTTACTTCTGAAGAATTCGTCTTATCGGCTTCCAGTGCAATCTTATACATATGGTTATTAAACGCTGCCGTTGTTACGTCGAGTATAGTGCCTTCTCGCCATGGGTGCTCCTTCGAATCGGGAGCAACGCATACGTGGTCGCCAGGTCGAAAGCGCCGCAGTGAGTCAGGTGGGAATAGTTCATGCGGACCCACGCCCAGGAGCGTCCTATACGGAGGTTTGAAGCATGGCACACGATAGTCTAGAGTTGATTACTTTCAAACAAAGCATGCCAATGACACGCCTCCGTAATTTTGAACTTCCAAAAATACAAAAACAAAAGACACCATCCAGGTAGCACGCACCGCAGAACTTCCGCAAGTTTGTTGCCCGGCGCCGCCGAGGCCCATGCAGCCTCAAAGCTCAATTTAAGGTCTTGAAAAACTGAATCAGAAGAATCTTGTGGGTCTCTAGAAGCAATAACCGCTGCTCTTTCACCGGTTGCTTCGGCCACAGCTACTTCAAATGTTCGAACAGCGTTCGCCCACGAGGCTTCGCTTGCGTCGCGCTCAGTAGCAGCATCATCTACCGCACCCGCTAAAGCTTCGTCTAGTTTAAAGGGCTGTAAACTTCCGCTGGCATTAGCATCGGCAGCTTTGCGCAACAAAGCGATCAGCCTCTTCTGGAAAGTTGGAATTAGCTCGGGCACCAAGGTTGCAAGAGCGACTTCAGTACTATCAAAATCATCAGAGCCAACGCTCCGTGCGAAAAGACGCGCCCCTAAGGCGCGTTTGACTAAGAAAAACAATGAGTCTGCGTAGTTGTCCATGAGTTGCGCTGGAAGATCATCTGATTCTGTAGACGTTGTGGAGCGTTTCAGTATAACCGTTTCCTGAGCTGTCGGTTGCATAGGATCGTCGTTTGATACTACAATTCTCTAGCTAGGAATGGATTAGGTTGTTTCCGATGATAGGTCGAAGCGTGCTGGTTGAGATCACAGCCTCGTTTCAGCCAACTTTTCTCTCAATCTGGTGATGAATCCTATCGGCTGGATTGACTCAATCTACTAGCGTCCTCTGCGCGCTGGTATCATTTTTGATGTCTCTGTACTGTAGTACTGTACTGAATGAGAAGCAGGAAAAGTCAAGAGGATCAAGAGGAAAGAGGAATCACCCTCTACGGGGTTGAGCTCGGTGGTAGCAAAATGCAAAAAAATGTGCAGTATCGAATAATCCCATGGATGACGGAGCACACCTAGCTTGATTTAGGTTACGAGCAGTTATATAAACGCATCCAACATCCAAACAATAGCCTGTGAAATTAGCAGTCATTTGCAGCAATCTATTCTTCATTTGCGAAATTTGATGCTGAGCCTTGTAGTACTAACAGCGGTTCCTCTGGTGAAGGCGTTGAGTGCAGTTGGAAGTACTTGAAAGCAGCAACCTTAAGCTCAGAGACGGAGTTGAAACTTATCCTATTAAATAATACGTATAATATTAAGTGTGCTGCACTATTTGATTTCATCAATGAAGAAAGTTAATCCAGGTGCTCAAAAATTTCAGCGGTTACTTGATAACTATGAACTTACTACGGCATCGAAATCCCTGGCGGAGAAGGTATTCAAGCAAAAAGACCAGGTTAAGAGCGAGTTGTGGCAAGATGAGTTGCGGCGCGCTCTGGCGCGTGTTCAGATGACGCTGCAAGTAACCGATGAATTCGTGGCGCCACTTTCCCTGCCGTGGTATGCGGGGCGAAAGGACGAATTTGGTCGGCTCGAGGTGGAGAGTGCACCTCCAGTTCCACGCTGGCGTGGCCGACCGAACTTCGCAGATCCGGCGTACTGGGCGCGTTACTGGGACGAGTTCTTTGAAATTCATGGCTACTTCACGCGACACTACGAAGATGTGAACTGTAAGTTTATGGACGTGTGGCCCATGATCGAGACATTTTTGCAGGCTAAAGTAGATGCTGAGAAAGAGCGCCTTTCAAAGTTAGCTATTGAAGCCGATGCCGCTTTATCACATGCCAAAGAAGAAGAGGCAGTACATGATGCTGCCATGGCTATTTCAGCCTCGGGTGCATTTGCACACGCACCCCATCATCACCATCATCACCAAAGTGACCATAACAAAGCGCCAGGCCACGAGGCAACAGAGAACACGGCCCAGGAGGACCACCACGAAAAGGGCAAGCACCACCACCACCATCATCACCACCATCACCACCACCATCACCACCACCATCACGGCCATAAGAAGCATGCCGCTGACGCTGCTGAGCATTCTTCAGAGCATTCTTCTGGGCATTCTTCTGGCAATTCCGCTCTGCATGCACTGCACCACCACAAAACGCACCCCGTTGGGGGCGGCAAAGCGGCAGCAGCCGCGATTACTGCCGCCAAAGCAAGAGCAGCAGCTGAACTCGCAGAACGGCCACAACACAAGTCTGCACTCATTCTTGGGGTAGGCATGTCGACGGCTCCCATGGACCTCTATGAACAGGGATTCAAACGGATTGTCTGCATCGATGTCTCTTCCCGAGTGATCCTGAATTTGACAGAGCGATACAAAGAATTTCCTGGCATTGAAGTTATTGAGTGCGACGCTCGCAACTTGGATCGTTTTCCTACCGCGTCTTTTGAACTCGTTTTTGAGAAGGGGCTGATTGACGTTTTGTACTCTGGTTGGGTTGGCTTCAAGGACATTGACTTGATCTGCGAGGCTGTCTGTCGTGTTCTCGCACCTGGTGGTGTATTTGTCTCTGTCAGCTATGCTCCACCGGGGCTTCGAGCTGCGCACTTTGAAGAAAGCTCAACTCCTGATACGGTGAATAGGTTTCATCCGTGGGACTTACTCAGCACGAAGGGTCCAGACGGAAAGGGAGATGCGGGAGGGCTATGGGTCTACACCATGAGTAGGCTGGCTGCTGGTCAGGTCAAGGACAACGAAGTGAATGACAAGAAACTAAGCTCAAACAAATCACAGGCGACTGAAGATGACCATGACTCCGAGTCAATTAAGTCTGGCGAGGTGCTAGAACGCAACCAACCATTGCAAAAGCTTCGAAACCGCAAAGATTCGAAAGTTGGCGTTGGCGATGATAGCGTTGACAGCAACAATGGTAGCAACGCAACTGCTGAAACAGACTCCGTTGAGAAAACCGATGACCGTAAACCCATTGCAAAAGGGCACGGACTCGGGAAGCCTCCAGAGGTCGATAAAGGGCCAACGCTCGAACAAAGAGCGTACCATCTCAATGAGGAGTCTTTGGAAGCAACTGGCCGAAGACCGGGATTTGTGAAACTCATGCGTGTGCGCGACCCCGCAGTCCTCCTCGTGAATTCGCGCGCGCCTCGTGCAGAGGAGAGACCAAGCACGCCGTCTTTAGAAGAGTACTTAAGAAGTGGCATGACGCAGGAAGAAGCGTGGGCTGCTCAAGAAGAGCGCAAAGCAGCCATCAAAGCTGGAGTCATAGCGGGCGAAGCTGCACCCTTGAATGCCTCAGAGGTTGGGTACGAAATAAAACTGGACTCCTTACGCCGCGCAGCAGCTGATACGGCTGCGATTCAAGGTGGTACTGCCGCGGGCTCTGGATACAAAAGCGAGGCATTCTCTGTTGCGAAAGCAGAAGCTGCTGAGAATGAACGCCGCAAGTTTTCTCTCGAGCCCGTGAAAGTGCTCTCTCGTTCCACTGTAAAAGGTTTCCTTGAATCGGCTGGAAACGACCTGGAAGGGTGGGAAGATGTCCCAGCAGCGAAGCCGCGAAGTGGTGAAGGCTCAACCGATGTAAATGACCTCATCCACGAACTGGTGAAGGGCCAGCGAGAGCTCACGCGACTTCGGATGGAACGTCCTCCTCAGGCACTTGAGCCCAAAGGTGATGAACGACCGATCACGATCCATGAATATGAGGTTGCTGAACGAGAGAAAGAAATCAGAGAGCTCAAAGCTGCAAGGGCCAAACTTGGACTCGACGAGAATGACATCACTCGCCCACCTGAAAAGTGGACAGAGGCAATGCGCTCCTTTGTTGACTACGTGCCTTATGGGCCGCCACCGCCAGAGGAACAGAAATGGGAGGTCCTCACGGACATGGTGCAGTTGAAAGCTATTTGCGAGCGTGTTGTAAACGACGCTGCAGTCGCGCGGCAGCTTCAACAATGGACTGATGGAAAATCGAAAGTCTACAAGGTCTTTCTGGCACGTGCGCTGGAAGCTACTGAGGACAAAGCACCTGTGCAATTGCTGCGTCAAGCATTGAATTCAGTGCTAGGCGAATTTCGGGAAGTGGATGAAGAACTGCTCATCCTTGCGATGGAGTCAGAAGACGTAGCCAAGGCTCGTTCTGGCAACATGCGCACGAAGCGAGCCCCAAAGTCTGGTGCTGGTGGGGAGGGGGGCGGCGCTCAGGAGGCTTCAGGCACAGGGGAGGCAAGTAAAGGGAAATCACGTGCAGGCAAAAACAGTCGACATCAAAGAAACGGCTCGGGCTCGCAGAAAGGTGATGAGAATGATACTGCATTCGGTGAAGGAAGCAAAATGCGAAATATGAGAATGCTTGAGGAAAAGATCAGCAAAGGTAAGCCCTTGGATGATGAAGACGACGAATTTGACTAATCTGATATGGCACCTTGCCTTTGAAGAAACACCAAAACATGTATTAGTTGAATTTAAATCCCCAAGCAAGTTTTAAAAAAACATCCCAGTTCAACGGTGCTATACATATACAGTAACGGAAAACAAGAAACACCGAATTCGCTTGTTTTTCTTTGCTTCTCTCTTTTTTTTGACTTTAGAGTGCTCTTCGTTGGTGTTTCTTTGCAAATGGGGGATACAGCGCGACATCAAACAACAACCCAATAACCAATAACTGAGCACCTCGAGGAGGACCGCCATGCACCATGAATTCGCTTGGCATTCATAGGTGGTGGGAATTATGCCCTTGCATGTACATGCACACTGCGTGTTGAGAGAAGACAGGGCGCCGGCATCGGGCATTAAACGCAATTGCGACTGTAGTAAGTGGTAAGCGTACATAATAAAGTGCTCGTACTTGACAACTTGTAGGCTTGTCGATTGAGGTAAATACCTAATACATTGAGTTTGACACAGGCCCCGAGGGAGGGGCCAGATTTCGAAGGCTAACAGGTAATGAGGAACATATGCCCGAGTGGCCATGGAAGTGATGGTAGCGGTCCGAAGTGGCACGCTCCTCCGTGCTCTGAGGGTGGGATACGTACTTGGACTTTGACTTGGCAAGTGCGAGTGCGACGAGGATTAAAAATTTAAAAAATACCCTAATATAAGATCGTGTAGAATGCGGTGACTTGCTGTTCTCGTCTCGTCTCACGTCTCATCATCGTCATCTCCTTCCTCCTGCTAAACGTAAACATCTTCGTCACCATTTGGTAGCTGCTCGAGGCCACCGTGGAATCGTGAAATTGAGCTTATTAAGCTTGTTGAGCTTCCGTCATTCTTATTGTCGGGGAATCTGCGTACTTTGTACTGAACTAGTCAAAGCAGTATTATAAATCGAGCAGCACATACAGTAATGCCTACCTGGTTTAAAGTGCTTCCGCTGGGGTTTCAGAAAGTTCTTCCTACAGCAATGAAGGTGCGCGTTGGCCTTTTCTTTCTTTGATTCATTGCTGTGGAGCTGTATTTTGGTACCGTATCATGGGTGTCTGCCCTTGCTAATGCATTGCCTAATCAATTTCGATACAGGCGTCCACGGGGCCCGAAATTGCCTTTCTCGTGTTCGTACTTGGCTCAGCGGGTGGCGGTGCTCTAACGCTTTACAACACTGGGGCAGGCCGCGAACTCCGAACGTCGCTACTTCCTAAAAGAGAATGATAAGATATTGAAAACAACTTGCTCTGACATACACCCTGACACTATTCTCATTTTACTACCCTTATTTTTACACAAGCTGCGAGGACAGCATTTGCGCTAGCTTGTCCAATGGGACCCTAGTCTTGACAAGGTTGTAATGATCCGGTACATAATTCATTTAACCTTCTATTGAAATCATAAGATGTGGACTTCATGGAACTATGTAACTGACTTCGTCTTTTGTCTTATGGGATACCTTATGCATCATAATGTGTGAGTGTGCACAGTGAACAGTTTGACTTCGCGAAGTCGAAATGTTGCTTATTATCTATTATCTATATCCGCAGTCTTGTATGCTAAGGGACTCCTGAGCTACATAATAGCCATTTGGGGGTAGCTTAGGTTGCCTTTATATATAGAAAGGGCTTCTGGTGACTTTAGCGCGAAGTACACGGGTACACAGGGCCCATTGACCCATTGAATCCCATTGATGAGCATACGCCTCACATTAAATTTTCTTTTGATTGTATTTCTGGCGGCCTATCGGCATACTAGCAATAAGGATAAGAAGTATGGAGGCATTCAAGGAAAAGCTCAGTCTTTCCAGGGCTCCAGCTCCATGCGTGGCTTGAGCGCCAACTCCACCACAGACAGCACCGTTTCCTCGAAGCGTGCTCGCGGCGGCCCCGAAAACA
>Ga0307982_1004425_pt1 | contig 11098 bp, 14 predicted proteins | sample OrgLakmetagen989_FD_201847 | JGI IMG/M metagenome (GOLD analysis project Ga0307982, IMG submission 201847) | Saline water microbial communities from Organic Lake, Antarctica - #989 | ecosystem: Environmental > Aquatic > Non-marine Saline and Alkaline > Saline | place: Antarctica: Organic Lake... | reverse complement strand
AGAGCTCAACACCATCGGCATAATTGGTGAACTCAATCGTATTGTGCAACGCCTTTTTGAGAAAGCAGTCTCCAGATTTGATAGCAGTCGTGGCCAAATACTGTCGCGGCCTTTCTGCTTCTTATCGCGATAGTCGCACTTCCAGAAACCTTCGTTCAAGTCATTGACAAACTTCGTAACGTGTGCCCAAGGTTCATCAGACACAGCCGTATGGCCTTAGAGAGGAGGGCGCGAGGTGCCTACTTCACTTCTGCCCGTTCATTACCGCAAAAGTATCCATAAGGCCCGTCGATTGTTCCATTGGGACTTGAAGGGCGCTACTTCGCAGTTTATAAACGATCGGGCAACATGGTGAGGGGGAAATTGGTGGGGTTGATGAATTGGGGTTGATGGTTGATTGTTCGGGGTCATGGAATACAAAGAAGTACCGTACACGGTACTACTAATGTGCACGTAAAACAACGAATTCATGCAGCAGCTCCATTTTTATTATTTTCTGCAGAATTAGTGCAGTTTATCTCTAACAGATGCGGGCCATGTAGGCCCGCGCCCCCAGAATGTTACGGAACTATGTTATTGGAAATAAATGTTTCGGGCCGTTCAGTTCTGGTTTCGGAAAGTATTCGTTTCGGACCGTAACCGTATTTCGCACCCCAGCAGAGAAGTTTAGAGTACGAGCTGTTAGCGTATTAACCTCCAATGAGTAAGTACATGAAACAATTTCAGGTATCTATTTGCTAAATTATGTCTAGTGTAGGTCCAAATTACTCATCTCTAGCCCAGGGGCACAGCTGCTTCGCTTAGGCTCTTTTCGAGGAGGTGCGTCGCATACAAGAAGGGCCACATCGCTACCAGTGGCCAGCCCGCCGTCCACGCTTTCTTCACCAGCGCCTGCACGTCTAGTTGACTTAAGTTGGTGGCTTCTGGCGCAGCAGGAGAAGCCGCGCCGTTGCTTTGGGACAGTGATTTCTCCAACGCCGCCATCATGACCACCTTCCAACAATGTGCAAACATCACGTGAAGGCAGACAATGGATTCTTCGAGGAAAAAGCGACAGAAGTCTAAAGCACCTACTAGATTGCTACCTCAAAGAAAGGTGAAGAAATGCAGACAGAGAACAGAAAGGCAAAACATGGCACGTAGAGAACGTTCTGGATGCGCTCGTTAGTGCGTGTATGGTATGGCACAATGTTATCGCTGTGTCGTGGATTTCTTCTCACCTCGGTAGCGGGGTCTGCCACATCGTTGTCCACCACGCACATGGGCGCCTGGCCGGACTGCTGCGGCTCTTTGCTTTGGCCCACCCCGCTGTTGCCCAAGGCTTCCCTGTCGTCGTTGGCCACTTTGCTGAGCAGCGTCACCCACACCACTTCCACGGCGTCCACCCACAGAAGCTTGAGGTCTAACGGAATCGCGTGGCTGAAGGACACGGCGTGCACGAACGGCCAAAAGCGCCACGAGGTGCGCAGCGCAGGCCAAGACGTCGCCTGCACGTCGCGCCGCACTTCAGGGAGCGGCCGCCCCGCGAGAATGCCAATGAGCCCACTGTAGACGGCGTTCAAGTACAAGCTCCACACCGTTTGGTCCGCCAACACCTGAAAAACACGAGCGTTAAAACAAGAGAAAAGAACGAAATCAAGAGTTATTGAAGCAGTGCGCAATCGAAAAAAAGAAAATAAAGAAAGGAAGAACATAGCAATGGCTGGGGAGGCTAAAGTATAGAGATGCCACTGCATTCGTCCAACCTTCACGCCAGTGCCCCACCAAGCGCCTCCGAAGTCCAGGTAATTCTCCATGAACGACATCCAGAAGTGGCACAGAGGGCCGTGCCCAATAAAGCCCGCGGCACCTGACCGCGCCGTGCGTTTCAAGTCGATGGTTTCCAGGTTGCGCCCCTGGTACACCTGTATCATTGCGGTCGTGGTCGTCGTCGTCGCATCACAAGCGTTACAACGAAGACACCCAGGTGCACAAACGAAAAAAACATGTAAGAACGCAGAAGGATAAGTTTGCTAGGAAAGGAAGAAGGAGACCCGGTCAGCACTGTCAGCAACAGAACAGTCCTCGCTCGAGCACTTCTCTCACCACTTGTCAACCACCACTTCTACTTCTACCGCAACTCGTACTCGCGACTCGAACCAAAACCTCCTTACTTGGCTCACGAAGTCGCCAACGGTGTAGGCCACAGCTGACGTGCACGCTTTGTAAAAGATGGGGTTGGTGGGCACCAGCGCTTCGTACGATCGAATCGAATCCGCAGGGAGCCTTAAAAACAGGTCGATGGTAGTTTCTAGCGCGGATACCTGCGTGCCATCCAGAATCAAAATGAAACAAGCAAATCTTAAATGAACTCAATAAAATAGATAGACTGTATCGAGGGGAACTTTGAAGACGTTCACTCAAACGCCGAACGACACCAGCTATCGGACACAAGGAATTAAATTGAGCACTTCGGAGATAAAGACCGGGCCAGTGGAAAACCCACGGAAATTTTCTGGCGAAATTGTACCTCCATAGCGTCGTTGTTCTCAAAAAGAGCTATGGCGGCCCTAATATCGACGTATAAGAGTTCATATCCAGCCGCCAACAGGAAAAAAGCGATCGCCGCCTGCACCAAAATTTTACTGAGGTATGAGAAAATCAACAACGTGTTCTAACAAAAGCACATTAACTTTTCGACCACGCACCGCGTTCAATGCTGCCACACTATTCATTGCATCAACAGACGTGGGCGGCTTTTGTATATTTTCAGAGCCATCCATAAACGAAGACTTTGCCAGAACTCGTCGTTGGCGCGTCAAAGAACTAACTGTGTTAACCTTGTCAACTGCCGAGGATCCCACCAGCCTACTTTGAAGTCGGAGAGAGCGGTTCGGAACCACGAAGCATTGACAGGAAGCTATGATGAATGCAAGAGCCGTGAGGGTCCGTTTCCAAGTTGGGGTCATCCCTATTTCGAGCTCGCCCGCCCTTACGTAGTTGCCTATGTCGGAGCAGTGGATATGCAAAAATATGAATGACAGAACTCTGAAGCAGAAGAAGCAGAAGGTTCGGGAAAAATCTTGGTACCGACAAATGGCCACGTGTGCACGCGTGTCAGAGAAGCCAGAACCTCGGACAGAACGTCATCAAGAATGCCAGAACTCATTTCAACCGTACACACTTCCTATTTCATCCCTGTAAAACTTAACCACCTCAGCTTTTCCACTCGCAGCTTTTCATCTTTTTATCAGATCAGCTTCTTCGTTGCGTCGTCTATCTCGTGCTCGTCGCGAAGAAGAAGGATGCAGGCAGCTGGAGAGAAGTCTACATCGCCGGTGAGGCCTAGCGTGCATGTATAAATCCATGCTTTCGAAAAGATTTTGTTAGTCTAGCGTTGATTGTTGTAATTCTGCTTCGAACTTTTGCATCGCATCACGTTCATTCCAATTCCGTGCGTGTGCGTGAGAACAGAGGCCAGTGTGGTACCTTCGCTACGAATTATGGTGAGAAGAGTAATCATTTGCAGATACCAACCACAGATATCGTAATTACCACACAAATTCTAGTCGGACCCTATACCCAGTGTTTCTTCGTATTCCGCAACTCCTAACAACTCTCTGCACTACTGCGACGCCTTGTGTTTGAACGGTTTACAGGACGGGAATATATATGATGGACTGGTGGGAAAAGTGGATCTGCAATTCCGTGGTTCTCATGGGCTTAACCTTTATCGCCTTTACTGTGGCACGTTCATTAGGGTATGGAAGCTAGCATCATTTATTCTATTCTCATCATACCACATTGCCTCTGGTGACCTCTGCTCAACGTAGAACCTGCTCAACACATGTAACATGTAACACCTGCTTTGGGTGGTTCATTTCAGGTTTGACGCCGTTGAAGTAGCAGATTCCATGTTGAGAAGTGAACTCTAAGGAGAATACTGCCGAGGCCCGCAACTTTGCAGCAGGCACTTGCTGCGTCCTACCATCATGTTTTTTGAATCCTAAATCGTTTATGCAGCTTCACACAAAATCAGGTTTGGCTATATACTACACGTTTAGTATGGGCGATGTACGTGGAGTATCTTAGTACATACATGAAAAATGCTGTTAAGACGAAAGGAAATACTCGGTTCGTGGCTTTCTAGCTTCATTTGCCTATAAACTCTAATCAATATTTGAAGGGCGATTCTAGTCGGTAAGTCCCTCCAGCTTTTTCTATATCGCCGTCTCACAGCAACGTCAGCAATAGCAAGGCTACCTAGAAGCAAGATTTTGGGGATTTCGTAGTGTGGCCTGGTTGCTTAGAGCTTAGCTTAGGCTTAGCTTGATTTCGGCAATGAGGCAGGCAAACTGAGGACCAAACCCGTTTATGGTTTACCACTCCATCTCCTTCTGGAGCGAAATTGCTAGTGCATATGCGGCTAAAGTATATTCTTTTTGCGCCTCTGTGACTACGGTGTACTTGTCTTTCTTTGTAATTGGGAGAGTATTAACTAGACTAGACTAGACTCTATCTCCAAGGTCGGCGGTCCAATACCAATCGACTGGGGGGTGCACATGGGCCTTTCCGGGGTCGTGTGGGCTTAAATGAGCTTTAAAATGAAAAGTAACCTACCTAATGATAATAAAGGCCTGTTTTACGGCATTCAGTGTAGTGCGAAGGCTGTACGGCCCTATCTTGACCCATCTTTAACCGATATACCGGGCTGAGAAAGAGCACATTTATGTGCCATTTTTGGGTACCTATCGTGAAGTCATATCGATGTCTAGATGAACAGTAAATCCTCGAGTGATTTAATTAAGTTTCGTATTGCCGTTTCGCCTGTTTGGGTTGGCCACTGAAGCGCGCGAGGATGCGCGCTGGCTATGGGGCCGGAAGGGACTAGGAGATAAAAACACTAGCCATCTTTGGCTGATATTGCCGGTAACTACGGTAACTACTGCCGGTAAAATTTTCGTGGAGTCGACGAAAACTCGTTTCACTCAATTCTGCCCTGTTGTGTTCACTGCAAATGCCACGCCACTGGAGCCTCCTTCAGACTGTTTTCGGCGCCGTGTTCCCATCCGCGTACCGCGCGGAAGCGCGAATCAAATTAGTATGATCTATATCATTCCAGCTGCAGATTGCTCTCGTCGTTATTGTCGGATGCGGCCGACTTTGATGTCGATTTGTCTTGTTGCAAGCACCGTGGCAGCACGCCTGCGGTGAGATAATTTTGAGCCTCTGAAAAATCAATTCCGCTCCGGGATGCCATTGCGGTTAGATTTAATGCTTGGATACTTATTGAATTATACCTCGCCTAGCTTGGTGCGTGTCTGCGTTTGGTCTTGCACTCTTTATGGTCTCCTTTATGCCTTAGTAACTGCCACTGTACTTGTCACGCCCCCGGGCCCCCTTTGCAGCCTAAACCCTCGGCGCGTCCCGACTGGAGGCCTTAATCGAGCCTACTTGACCCTATTTTGTGGTCCTACAGATCGCCCTCGTCGCTATCGTCTGCCAAGGCCGTGTGTGATGTCGATTTGTTCATTTCCAGCACCGCAGCGCTTTCCATGAGGGCAGCCGATATGAGCTCGGAGGTGGCGGCCATAGGCCCGCAATCGCCTTGACGCTCGATAGCAGCGCTTGAACAGTTGAACGTTTCAAAGGCACAGTGGATGGTGCGTATCTGCGTTTGTCTTGCACTCTTTATGGTCTCCTTTATGCCCTCTCATTTTAGTAACTGCCACTGTACTTGTCACGCCCCCGGGCCCCCTTTGCAGCCTAAACCCTCGGCGCGCCCCGACTGGAGGCCTTAATCGAGCCTACTTGACCCTATTTTGTGGTCCTACAGATCGCCCTCGTCGCTATCGTCTGCCAGGGCCGTGTTTGATGTCGATTTGTTCATTTCCAGCACCGCAGCGCTTTCCATGAGGGCAGCCGATATGAGCTCGGAGGTGGCGGCCATAGGCCCGCAATCGCCTTGACGCTCGATAGCAGCGCTTGAACAGTTGAACGTTTCGAAGGCACAGTATTCACTACAAATGGTATGTGTCTGCTCTTGATAATCTTGATTTTTGTCCCTATTTATATGATGAGCCCTGATGTGATGCGCCACGCTTTTAAAACCCCGCTCGCCCCGTAGGGCTTCTTCGCACATTAACGTATCACCATAGGAATATCGTTTGATTCACCGTATTTGTTGAATGCGCTTTTGTTTGTTCTTTGCTTTGCTACTCTATCATGGCGGCCCTTGATGTCTAGCTACGTGTCGTCGACGAGCTCTGCGGCGCTTACCGAGCAGTCAGCCGATATGGGCTTTGCCGAGGCGGGCACAGCCAACGGTCGCTACGACAGTCGTTTCCAGAGTCTGCATGACTGAGGAAGGGCATTTCATATCGCACGCCCATATTGGTGCTTCAAACTGAGCGTTGACTGCTTTTGATGGAGTGCTTCTGGGCTGGGTGGCTGGCTAGCTAGCTAGCTAGCTGGCTGGCTGGCTGACTGGGTGGCTGGCTAGCTCGCATTTGTAGTGAGGCACAAGACAGTGGGGCCGTTATGATTGTGGATTCTGATACTGCGTTCGACTCTATTTGAATGGAATGCGAACAAATTCGATGATGTGGCTACTATTTTGCAAAGCAGCACGCAACAATTGCTTTATTTCTTGGGCGTCGCTGCGTGCTGTCATTGTCATTGCTGCTGTCATTGCGTTAGCGGTCGATGATAGAACCAATAAATGTGTGCACGAACCCACGCTTATTAAGCCTGCTATTGATTCTGCCGCGTGTGTGGTTGCGCAGGCAAAGGTGTGTCGCTGTCAATGGTTTGGATCTTTACAAGTGGTATCTCGAGGTGCCACGCTTATTCCCTATTCAGCAATTTTGAGTTGGCGCATCCTTCTTCAGCACGACACGTTCTGCGCTCCATTGGATGGCAAATAAGGCACCGCTTAAGCATTTTGATTGCATTGCCACTTACCGTTGTCGTTATTTTGTGATGATGACCGCACGCTTCCTGGGTCAAGTGGTGAAAAGCGTCTGCGTATTTCACTTTTACATCGATGCATTTGTTTGTCGTGTTCTGGCTGCGGAAATATGGAACATGATCCCTCAATGATCTTAGTGCAAATACGTTGAATTTTGGAATGCTAGTTTTATGGGGTCGATGTTGAGGCTACTGTAATGCAAAGCAGCGTCAACGACTGCTCTCTTCTTTCCCGTTCGTCACCGTGCGCTGCCATTGCAAGTACCACTGCTATTGCGGCCACGGCTGCTGTTATTGCTGTGGTACAGGTTGGTGATTGAATCAATGAATGTGCACGAAAGCGCACAGAGAAAACATAAATTTGCGTCTGTCTCATTTGCCGTCTCTCCATGGCCCAAGCCATTGTCATCGTTGGCGTGCGGAAAAGCGTAGACATGCAGCGCGACCACTGGAACCGAAATGGGACATGCATTTTAGCTGCGGGCACATATGCTTTTCGCCCAAATCTTGGTCCTCACTTTGATGTTTAACAATGGCTACACTTGAAAGGCATAGGTCATGTGCGAAAGTCGTGTGTATTTGACCAAGAAGAAGTGCGCTGGTGCTCCTTGTCAGAAGTTGTGGCCCAAGCCACAGTCTAATTTCAGGTGGAATCGTCCCTGTATATCGACATGTATCGGAGGCATGGCGCCCGAGAAGCTACTGCCTTGATACTTATTTGGAAGAATACCGCAAGGGGCGAATACCGCAAGGGGCTACGCGCAGACTCAAAGCATGGCTCATCGTGGCTTTACTGGAGGCGTTCCGGTATACCGTACAGGAAACTGAGGCAGTTCCTCGTGCGCGGGAAATGGCGGCTTTGACGTGGCTCAGAGCTTACATTTCGGGCAATAGAAAGGCAACAGGAATGGTTTAGCCGAGGCTTCGCGATGGCATTGGGTTTGTTCGAGGAAGCGGAAGTGGTAGAGCCGGAAGCTGCCGGCGGGGGTGGCGAATGTGGGTGTAGCTCCGACTGTAAAATACCACCCAAATTGGCTTTTTGGCGATATTTGGGCTTCAAGCTCGATCCTATTTACAAAAAAGACCTAAAAATCATTCGGAAAAGGCCACTCAATTGATTTAAAGCATTATTCGTGATCTAATTTTGTATTTGTATCCCCAGAATGGCCCATGTGCAAATCCGGGGTGAAGTGGCCGATTGGTATTGGACCGCCGACCAAGGCTGCCCATTCCTGATAATACCTGTCTCTTAAAAGAGCTGAATAGACCCTTAATTTCCACCTGTGAATTCATTTCGCGCCATCTCGCCTATTCTCATTGAATAGATGTATAAGAATTGTATAAGAATACACAGATAGCAGATAGCACAAAACGTCGAGAACTCCACTTGTCCATGAATACCATATTTTAAGGATTAGTATTGGGATGTATGGATGGTGTATGTATGGTGTATGTATCCAATGGAGGTCTGGGTTGGGACGGGTCCTGTTCTTCTATCTGCCGGGGGGGGGGGTAAAAGTTAAACAGAAGCATGTGAAGTCGCCATCATAAAACGAAGAGATCCTTCTAGCGGCTGCGGTTTCATTGGGATGTATGGTGTATGGTGTATGATGTATGTATCCAATGGAGGTCTGGGTTTCTTGGGACGGGTCCCTAGTTGTCATCAACAGAACAGCAAAACTTTTAGAAGAAAGGATCTGTGGAGATGGAGGAACAGCGCAAGTTGGGAGCTAACGCGAGGCAATAGCTTCTTAAGCTTGGCGTTGCATTCACTTCATATTTGGATGCATGAAGTGTTCTGTGTGTAACATTTAGCAGTGATGTAAAGTGACCTTTTTATATCAGTGATGTAAACTGACCTTACTGCTGGCGTAAGAAAGCTTCAGAAAGGAAGGTCTCTATAATGAATAATAGTACAAGCGAAGAAGGCGCACATGAGAAGGTTCTTGTAGAAGCAGGGTGTGAAGTGAATACCCCCAAAACAGGAAGTACAGATAAGTATGACGAATTCGATAAGTTACTTGAAAGTATTCCTGCGCACATGTTTAATTAAGTGTATACATTTTCAAACACTTTTTTCTTTTTGGCCGCCTCTTTCGTTGCCTCTATGGCACAATTCTGCATCGACGCATAAAAGTTAAACAGAAGCATGTGAAGTCGCCATCATAAAACGAAGAGATGTAGTTACTGCACTTGAAGTGAATGCAGCTCTAGAATCTACCGCCGAGCTTGAAGTGAATGCAGGGCCAATCTTAAGAAGTTAAGAAGCTACCGCCTCGCGTTATCCTCCTCGCAACTTTATAAGGATTAGGTATACGGTAGTATACTATCCTCCTCGCAACTTTATTGGGATGTATGGTTTATGGTGTATGTATGTATCCAATGGAGGTCTGGGTTGGGACGGGTCCCTAGTTGTCATCAACAGAACAGCAAAACTTTTCGAAGGAAGGATCTGTGGATAATGGAGGAACAGCGCAAGTTGGGAGCAAACATCAATACTCTTCGTCGTAGTCGTTGCGAGCACGGGGGTGTTGGCTTTGGTGTTCCCGAAGCAGTTCTTATTTTCATATTTGGTGCGAATAGGCCATACAAAGAAACGTCCGGCGTATCTTCCCAAAGATACAGGGCAAATACGCTGCTACGTATTCACTTTTCTGCTGGCGTCATCACAAACACATCATCAAATATACCCTTATATACGGTGTTTGCCGTGCATTTACTGGGAATGCGCCCTAACATGACGTATCTATGGTATTGACGTATTGATTGACGTATTTGTGTCGAATTTTGGACGTATTTTTGTAATGCCTAGGTACGGTACGAAGCTTAACCCGAAATGCCGGTGAATCAGGGCACACGCAGTTTGACATAACAGGCCACGAATATATTTGCCTCGCTTATCGTAGTTATGGCGCAAGCGCCGTGCCGCCACGAATCTCCAGTTCCAAGCAAATCAAGGGCATTAAGTCTTTTAGGGCTCGTCTTTATCCTGTTTGGGAAAGCCGAGGGCGACAGTACTCCACGAATTCTCGCGCTCCGCACTGCATGCGACATTAGCGACGACAACGTGTCAATAAAAAATTTGTTTTGTGGCGGTTCTAGTCATTGTCAAGACGCCATTTTAGATCTGGCCGAGTCGCTCAATGATTCTGGCGCGCCCCGTGATGTCATTTTCTCTGCTTTCTCATCTGGCTGCCCCTTACCCACCTACGAGCCGACAACGCAGTCGCCTGAAAGGCAAGCAAACCAGGTGCCCACTGTAAAGGAAAACCTCAAAGCAGGTGTCTTGGCTGTCGAAAATTCAGGGGCGCGTCCGCAGGGTGCTATACAAGATGGTGGAATAAGCGGCAGTTGGGCTGACGACGGCAGAAGCATTGTTGATGTCGTGCGACGACTTCAAGCATCCTTGACCGAGGTAACTAAGATGCCTGGCATTGCCTGCTCAAATTGTTGGTAAACAACTATATTGACAGCGTTTGGCTAGCCAATTCGCTTTTATTCTGTGTCTATATCCAAGTACTCCTTGAATATTTGCTGCAGAGCCCACGATCTTCGCTCTCGCTGAGAACCACTTTCAAAGTAGACAGAGCTATTTCGGTCAATTTGACGCGGTTGAATGAACTCTTTTTCGGGTTTGTACATTTCATCAATCGTCAAAATTTTCCCTATTGGCGTTAATAATATTATTCAACATATTTCGTCAACATATTTTGCCGTTAGGTTCCGTCGCCAAGACCGGTACCACTGCCCACGGCTGAGCCCACATCGCAGCCGATGCCACAGCCAACGTCACAGCCGTCATCGGTAATTTATAATTTGCTGAGCCCGTGCGCTTCTCGTCATAATGTTTGAGAGAAAATACCATCAATATCAGATTTCATAGGGTTCTAATGAGCTAAAGCTTTATGTGTAGCTGTAAGCTTTTGAAGTGAAATTATTCTTTGTCTCGGTAATTTTGTGCAGGTCCCAACGCTGACTCCAAGCATTGCTCCATCGATCCAGCCAGTACCGCTCCCGACGGCGGTAAGAAATTCTTCATTGAAGGAGTCACGTCGACTCCTCTTCGGTCGTTCTGCTTCGTCACATCTTTGTTGTGACTCCTTGTTTAGGTTCCAACGTCGGTTCCTACGAGTGTCCCGACCCTGGTGCC
>Ga0307982_1004423_pt1 | contig 11106 bp, 7 predicted proteins | sample OrgLakmetagen989_FD_201847 | JGI IMG/M metagenome (GOLD analysis project Ga0307982, IMG submission 201847) | Saline water microbial communities from Organic Lake, Antarctica - #989 | ecosystem: Environmental > Aquatic > Non-marine Saline and Alkaline > Saline | place: Antarctica: Organic Lake... | reverse complement strand
AATTAACGAACCCAAACGAACACAGAGTTCGGTTTTCGAAAGACTACCGAACCCAGCCTAAACGAACGAAGGGTTCGTTAATATCGCCGTGTTCGTTAACGTTCGGCGAACGCGCACACCAAAAAAAAGCGGAATCCAGCCTTGAACTCCCATGATTCGAGGTGGCCGTTATCTCCTTTCACGAAAATAAGTCCATAGGGCGCAAACCATCAAATTTCGGCCACTACACGGCCATAAATGGTGCTTTTGCACAAACGACGACAAGCTGGTAGGCGGGTTCTGTTACCCAGGAATTATCGAACCCGAACCGAAAAGAAGTTCGCTTTCGCCAGAATTAACGAACTCAAACGAACAAAGAGTTCGGCTTTTGAAAAACTAACGAACCCAGCCTAAACGAACGAAAAGTTCGTTAATATCACCTTGTTCGTTAACGTTCGGCGAACTCCACTAACGAATTCCGGGCGCTGAGCCTGCCTACAAAATCCACCAGTGAAGATGCAATAAAATTCTGAGAATTCTCTGCATTACTACTGCAGTACGAAGAAAAGACGAGGCTGTGTTTTTTTCTTTCATAATCCATTTGCTTCAGCAGCTTCGCGAATTCCGAGGATCACCTGGCAACAAAGGCGGGAGAATTGATCATTTGGCACTCTCGTAGCATGACTACGACACTCGTGCACCGCTCGTGGTTTGGTCCTGCGCCGTGCCGTAGATCCGTTAGATAATGGATTTCAAGCTGTGGCGAACCATGCACACAGCACATGCAGCTCGAATAGAATATATAACTTGCGCGGTTCTGGCTGATTTATTTCTAAGCTAGTGAATATTAAGTGGAATAACGAGAACCGTCCTTCGTGGTTCTTGGAATCGGAATCGGCATAGGCAAGACATTTCGGTATGCGCATGCCATTGCCCTTCATTAACCAGTTAACCGTATTTACTCAACAATCTAAAGATTTGACTTGTGTTGTGTTGTGTTGACTTGGCTGCGTTGCTTGCTTCGTCTCCTGGCTTGTTTGAATGAAAATTTACCAGGCAGAAATAAATTAACACAGGCCCCTAACAGCCGGAATAAGTGAGCTAACGGATAGAAATGTTTAGAAATGTTTTCTCAAAAGAGGAAGACCTATTCGCAGAGGAAGGCGTTGATGTGAAAAGCAATAGCAGGAACCCTCCCTGTATAGCTCTGTAGCTCCTAAAGGAGACGGCAAACCCCACTGCTCTCACAACAACAGAGGGTATAACTTTGCAGTTAGCAGCCTTCAGCGATCCAGAAGAAGAGTCGCACAGCCCAATGCCTAAAGCGACTACATAGCCACATTAGAGTGCGAGAGCTTCTGCTTAAAGTGGCTCGTAGCGACCAATGACTGGGGTAAGAGCACGGCCACTGTGGCCGTTCTCGATGAGTTCGCTCTCCATAGAAATTTTTCGCACGGGCCTCGAAGAACCGGTATAAGAAGGCTAGCACAAAGAAATTCAACAAGTGTATGCCTTAAGCACCCCCTAGGAGAAACTCCCACACTGGTCTTCTTACCATGCAGCTCGGAGTATTATAATTCAATCGAATTCAGCACTGAAGTCCCCATAGCCAGCTCGAGCTGCCTCTTTATCCTCGGCTTTGTAGGTGTCGACGGCACTGCGACCACCCACCGATTGCCACAGCTGGGCCACCGCTGCGTCACCAAGGCGCATATGGCTGGATTCGTCAATACCCAGCTCTTGCAGTTCTAATGGGCCGACAGCAGACCGACTCAGCGTAAAGACGGGTAAACCAATGGCAGCGAGAGCACGGCGCACAACTCGGTATTGACCTACAGTAACATCAACGGCAACGTCCACCTCAATGTGTTCAAACACCTGTTGGGGCATGTCGCCACACTGCTGGCTGGAGGCATCCGGCGAGGTTGCCATGAGAGATTTGCAACCATCCGCGACTTGTGTGCTGTAGGCAACACTGCTTTCTAGTAATGTGTTGTTTTCACGGCTGTAACGTACACTTTGCATTGCACTTTTGCGCCGCTCTTTGCGTGAAATTACTGCATTCGGCTGAGGCATGGGCACTGATCGACGCTGAATGCGCACATCAATGACGTCAGTAGAACTAAAGTGGACAGCGATAGGATCCGCTGTCCGACTGCTGTTAGGTCGCTGGTCTGACAGCGAGATACCATCCTCGCAAAGCTGCTTTCGTACCAAGGCAGCAAAGTAGCTCCATGAATCAGCGATTGATGCCTCACCGTCACCCATATGTTGAGTTTGATTGTTTAAAGCAGCTTTCAGCGATGCGTCCATAACACGGCAGCGCGCGACGTAACGCTTGCGGCAAACGCCTTGCCGAGTCAGCACATATGCGAGGTCGCCATCGTTGGTTACAAGCAAGAGCCCACGAGTTTCTTTGTCAAGCCGACCAATGGGGAAAAGCGACCGGTTAGACAAACCTGCTTCGATTTCAAGCTCAGACAGCCAGCTAGAAAAGCAGCCGCGCCGGCCAGCAACGCCTGAGCCTGATTTTCGTTCAGGTAACCTCGCGATCGTTAGCTTGCGCGGCTTGTGCAGTGCAAACACCACGCTCTCTGCACGAGGAGGGAGCACGGCATCTGCGGCAGCAGCGGCACTCATTGTGTTCCTGTATGGCTTCTCGTTTTCTCGTGATAATGCGAATGCCTTGAGCGCCTAACCCTTGAAGTAGGACACTTCGTATCAAATTCAAATTATCAAGGTTCCTCAGTTTTTAGTTCACACCCTTCTGCGTTGCATCTAGTTGCATTAGTGCTTTCGCTTTATTCCTCATCTTGTTTGTATCAATAATAAACTACCCAGGTAGTTGAGGGGTGAAGATGATACATTGACTGCACAAGCGTCCACGAGAGAAATGACTGCAGCTTATAAGTTTGAGCAGTTGTTAGTTAGACCTGGGATGTATACTTTATAGCAGTCATGTCGTGAATGCCGAGTATGATCACAGAAATGGACGTCCACGATTAAATACATTTGATTGGTTGACGAGTGTATTTAGAACAAAAGAACACTTCCCCAGAAATCTAACGGCACGCGACTCAAAAATCACAACCACCGGGACGTTGTTTGCGTTACAAACAAGGGCGCGCCCCGCAGCGCGCTAGCCGCCAGGCGCGTACACAAGAATTAATCGGGAAAGTTATTAAAGCATGCACATGAGTCTGGCGTGCTCCAATGATGCTGGCGCTCACCACGACAAGCAGTTATGCCATCCCCAACAACGTGTGCCGTAAGAACATCAGACCATCCCATCCTGTTGGTACTGTATTTCTGCAGAAATCCCTCAACCAATCAAACACGTTTAATCATGGACGTCCACAAATTGGTATCAGTTATGTCACAGAATCGCACCTCATAGGGTTTCTTTGCCTTGGGATTATTCATGTTTCTTTTGCAGCTATCCTAGCGGTGCGGGAACCTGATTTGTGTGAGTCAGTGGTCGGCAATATATTCTTCAGTTAATTGCTTCATTATATAAGCGGTAAGAAAACTTTTGAGGGCATCGGGGCCTTATAAAGCAATGACACTGAATGCTAATCTTATTAAGATCGTGTGTCTTTTTGTCCATCGGGCTTTATTTTCAAGTACCCGAATCGAGCTGTGGCGCTGCATACAACGAACGTCTCCGCGAAAGTGGCGTGCCGCTGAATCGCTCCTCTTGGTTTTCTTCGCTCAGGGCAAGTCCGAGGGTAGCAACTCTTTATTACAAAGGCCAGCCAGGTTTGTGCGTAACCAACACTTCTTCGTGCTGTGAATATCCGGGTGCTTTCCTAATGGCCAATACTGCAGATTTTGAGACAGGCCCCGAAGGGCCGGAATTAGAAGACTAACAGGTAGAGAAGAAAAGCAAAGCAGCGCAAACTGCAGATTTTGCCCTCGATAAATATAGACGTTGGCGATGCTGACGACTCCATGGCAAATGCCGAAGCGTGCGCTGACTCTCGCGCTATTCGTGCTACACCTTACAAGTGAGCACTCCGCAAAAACCTTGCTCTTCGTATGCCCCCCCCCCCGCCCCCCTGTGAACATGCTAAACTAATTTATTACCGAAATAGTCAAGAGGTGGGCAAAAAACCATTTGGCCAATGACAGGGTCATTTTTCCAGAGATCCTTCGATTCCTACCCCCCCACCTGATCTGGTGGTGGGTAGTGCCCATTTCCATACTGAGCCCCCCTCCCTGGGGGCGATGAAAATGCCGATTCCCGCCGTGGAGTTGTCCGTTGGGTGCTCTATATACGGGAATAGCCTATCCCTCCTCTGGGGGAGGCGGGAAAAAGGGTGTCATTTTTCCAGCCGGACGGCCAAAACCCACCTACCCACCCCACCCTCACGTCGCCTTGTGGTCTGATTGCCCACCTCTTGGAAATAGTAGTACTATTCTGATTTTTCTGCTAAAAAGTATGCTCCTTGCGTGTGCACCTGGTCCGTTTGTGCACAGTTCCGCCAGCTCAATGCAAATCCCTTATGTCGCCGGAAGGTTTCATCTTCGTTGCTGGATGCTGCTCTGGGTTCGGCGAATCACCTCGAGTGCAAGTATGCATATTTTACATGTTTATAATCCCCACCATATCCGGTGTATAGATCTCCAGGGTTTCGGCTAATCTGTGTACTTATTCCAAGGCTTATCAATGCTAAAATAAGTGCTTTTGTCTCTGACGCCATCTCGTGCTTGTTAGGACCTCGTACTGAACATGTGGCTCGAGGAGAGCACAACAATGGATCAGCCCATCGAATCTGGAAGTGTTCCGAGCACTAAGGTAGCCTCTAATCTGAAGAGGCGACGTGCTTTTCAGGAGGTGCTGTTCAACAGACTGCCGTCTGCAGGTTTCTCGGTTGAGTTGTTTGCTGCTACCGCTGTAGAGGTCCATCTTCCACCGTTGCCACCGCTTGAAGCACGGCTGAGTTTATCCTTGTCTTCTCCTGATGTGGTTCAACCCGAAGTTGATGAGAATGTTTTATCCACCAGTGCATTTGCATCCTCAGCAATTGTGCCACTCTTCGTGATCTGGCGCAATTCATCCTTTGCTAACCTTGAGAGGCTTGCACACGCTGCCGCGGTCGCGCACGCCGAGGCGAGAGTTTTGGCAATGCTCATAGCAATAACACTGAGTTATTCTTGAAGAGCGCCGACTCTGGTGCACCACTAAACTTCTCTGCTATAGATGCAAATTTGATAATGGACCAAATGCTCGTGCACTTAGAGCGCCCGCTACTCTGCACCAAACTCGCAAGTAGTAGCAATGGTGCTGGGGAAAAGTATGCATGTTGAAGCTCGCTCCCTTCTTTGAGACTCAAGTCCGGGCGCGTGCACCCCCCTCCCGAAGGGTACAAAAGAAAAAAAAATTGAGGCAGGTGGACCGGGGTAAGCAGGAGCCAAGTCAGCGCGCTGTTTGCGAGCTTTGCAAACTAAACTTTGTGCGGCTGAGTTGGCGAACTCCGATCCAACTTCTGGAATGAATTCCTCTTCAGCTGGGAATGTAAATTGTAACTGTTGTTCTCGTTTCTTGTCTTCGACTTCTTCTCGGGTTCTCGTCCTGGTCGTGCGCCTAACTGCGGTTCCAGGCGCATCACTTGCTCAGCTGTTTCCCGCAGCCTGCGCCGCATCTCCAGCTGTGCAGTGGGGGTCATCGCTCCGCCCCTCACTGCTTGCTGGCATAGTATGCTCTGGCGCACTCAGCAACAAGATGCGGCCAGCTAGGATACTGGTGCTCGGTGACAGCTATTCACTTATTTTCTTGGATGCAGCAAGCCATTACCACGATTCTGGGGATTTTAATGCGGAAGCTGCATGTCATCAAAGTGACTCATGTGGATTATCCAATTACCAAGTGTGCGCGAATTTCGGAGCCACTGCGCATGGTCTTGGAAACGCTAATTCTACGGTGTGTATATTCATTTGATGTCCTCAAGAAACTTCGATAATGCATCATATTGTAAATATGATTTTATTTGGTGCGTTCTGTAGAGTGGCAGCGCAACCAAGTTCGAAAAATGCATTGATGGTTCGCTTACATCACCGGCATCAACACCCGACATCGTGGCAATTATGATTGGAGTGGTAAACGAACGAATCGAAGAAATACACTCTGAGCGAAATTTTTGTTTTGTATCTCTATTAGGATGCCTTCACAAGTTTCTGTTTATGGGCTTGAGTTCTTTCATCAAATTGGAGATATCGGCGGACAAAGCAAGAGTGCTACGACCGTGGCATTCAATATTTCTTCAACTTTGACTTTGTATCCAGATTTACTCCAATACTTATGGCATAGGTGGACCTTCGGTTTGTGGCAATGGCAAGACGGGCGAAGAAAGGAGTTACAATGCTAGAACAAATCCAAACATCGGCTGAACGTCTTTTGACGTTTATTGAACACGTTGTTGTGGAGAAGCATGGGTAGGATATTTTGTTGATTTGCAGCTGCTTCAATTACAGAGCTGCGCTAAGTACTTTGGTTTTCTTGTTGCGGACCTTGGAAAAACTGAAAACTGATCATACTTTGCTGGGGCTCTCCTTCTGCTTCTCTTTCACCACTTTCTCTTTCGATGTCGTATTTATCTTTTGTTCAAGAAACCTGTTGTAGTCTTCTGTTATGACTTGCTTGCGTTCTTACCGTATATTTACCTTCTCCCTTTTTTTCTGTTATTATGTAGGCTGCAATGGCAACAAGTAGTTCTCTTTGGTGCCTCTCTGCAGTGCCCGCAGGAATGTTCACAGGAGAACCTCAAAGAGCTGTGCGTAGACGTCTTGCACGCTGTGCAATTGAACGAGATACATGATAAGCGTCTAGATATCTGCTTTGCATACCTCACAATGTTTTTATCATTACGTATGGTCTCTCTCTTTCTCTCATCCTTTGTCTTGAATGCTATGCCAGGTTTATCGACGCGGTGCCCTTTGACTCGAGTATCGCTGCTTACTGCTTCAACACATTGCTGAGCAAAATGTGCCGTGAAAGAGGTTGCTGGTTCGCCAACTCTTACGACGATATAATTGATTATCAGAAGGGGCATGTGCATACTTTCTTTCACAGCACGCCAGGCGAAATGCATTGCAGTTTTCGATCCTTTTTCGTTTTGCACCGTGCTCTACTGAATGCAGTGCCTGATCAATTACAGTGGTGCCATGAGCCTCCCACGGATGTATAGATCACCCACCTCCCGTCATGCGCGGTGGGCATCGGACCAGGAAACGCGTTCCCAAGACCTATGAGCTGCCGATGGATGATGAACCTTTCCATTATGAGTTTGCATCTTCGCTCAGGAATTAATCAAGCTGCAAAATCCTCACTACTTTAGTTCTGTAGATCACAGGCAGACACAACGGAGAAAGCATTATTATGGCAGCGTGCCCTTTCAGCTATAAACATTTTAAATATCTCCCATCACTACTGTAGCCCTGAACCCTGAACCTGCACTCAATGGGGTATACGCAGACGGTATGCTTTCAGGTGTAGGGCTTTATCAGGGTTGTGAAACACGCCAGAGAAGACAAGCACAGAATTCTACCGGAACATAGATCGGAGGCTTGGGGTTTTGGAGTTTATCTCTATGATTGGATGATAGGGAGAGGCCGGCCACTCGGCCACAAGCGGCCCGCTGTTCCTATAACTTATAAACATTAGAATATCAAGGAGTTCCTACCCTTCGTGAGGGCCCCTTGCATGTTGATTGGCGTAGAAAGAAAATATCAGGAGGTCCAAAGACAGAACCCGTGTACTTCAGAAGCCCCTAAGTCAATATCATCATCGCACTGAAATTGAAAATTTAGCAAAATTGTATTGTTGTGTCCGACCAAAAGCACCCTGAATATCTCCGGGTTAGTTGCAACCGCGGGTATGAGAGAAAGACATAAATCTTTTCTAAAACATACGCCGAGTTTCACTGAGCCGTTTATCGTTGGTGCCGAGAAATTTGAGATTTGCTGAACAAGCCATCAGGCAGTTCAAATCGCAGATTTCAGACAGTATTCTCCACAAAGATGATATTTTCGCACCCGCATTCTTCTGCACATGGCAAAAGGGTCTGATTGGCCTTCGATCCCGGCCTTGCGAGCTTCTTTTGGGTTCATTTGGCCGTCTCAGTGTTTTTTCTTGAAATTATAACACAGATCTATCGGTGTCGAGCAGAAGGGCTCTATTCTGTACAGGTGACAGCTACTATAGCTACAGTAGCACTGTAACTTGTAACTACTGTAGCGTGCAGTAGTACTAGTCTACGGCGAAGTAGGTAGCTACGCTTAAGTGAGTTGTTCGAAAACCTTCGCTACTACGGTGCAGTCTGTACAGTAGTTAACTTCAGCGCCCGGCGATTTTAACGAACTCCTTGATCGTTTAGGCCGGGTTCGTTAGTTTTCCAGAAGCCAAACTTCTTGTTCGTTTGAGTTCGTTAATTTTGACGAAAGCGAACTTCTGTTCGGTTCGGGTTCGATAATTCCTGGGTAACAGAACCCGCCTGCCAGCTGGTCGTCGTTTGCGCAAAAGCACCACTTATTTCTTTGAAGTTGCCGAAATTTTATGCTTTTTGCCCTACGGACGTAATTTCGTGAAAGCAGATAACGGCCACCTCGAGTCATGGAAGTTCGAGGCCGGATTCCGTTTTTTTTGGTGTGCGCATTCGCCGAACGTTAACGAACACGGCGGTATCAACGAACTTTTGTTCGTTAAGGCCGGGTTCGGTTGTCTTTCGAAAACCGGACCCTGTGTTCGTTTGGGCCCGTTAATTCTGGCGAAAGTGAACTTCTGTTCCGTTTGAGTTCGTTATATTTGAATAGGCGAACTTTTTTCCAGTTTGGTTCGTTTCCAATACTTCCACTAACGAAATCTGGGCGCCAGGGATGCTCCAAAAGGTCAGTTTCCAGACCTTTTACCTTTTAGAAGTGCCGTCGGACCTTTTAAAAACCCAAAAGGTTGCTCGAATTTTGAACTAAAAATATGTAAACTTCAGCACGAGCAGCGTGTGCAAAAGTACTACAGTGCCGTGTATGACTTGGAAGCTACGATGTTGACGTACACTACGCGCGCAGAAGCGCGCTAGAGAGATAAAGCCTCCGGTTTACTTCTTAATTACTTCACACTTTTTAGTCATCGTTGGAGAGGCGCTTGCGTATTAATCGCGACGCTAGCGCGATGGACACACGTTGGAGCATCAAGGTCCGACACGCTGATCATGAGACTACGCATCATCTTTGTCACCTTCCATCGCTCCACCGCCCTATCGAACAATGACGATGCTAGATGATGGACATGCCAAACAATTCCTTTTCACGAGAGGCTGTTACGATGCCGTGCTTTCCTTTGTAAGTGTAGACCGAGAGGGCTTATTACAAGTATGAACAACGATGCATGCTTGCTGTTGGACTACTCGTCACTCCAAAATTAGACACCTTTTACAGGGTTTTCAGAAATGCTTTTGAAAATAAGAGGTCGAGCGAACCTTTTGGCCTTTTACCTTTTGGAGCATCCCTGCCGGGCGCTGGTTATTAACCGTTGCGCCACAGCTGTAAACATCGCAAACTTCTGTTGAAATCCAGTCATTTCCGTGCCCCTTTTTGTAAGCCTCGAACCAGTAATATTCTATTTCCTTTACATCGCAGGAATCGGCAGCATGTGGGCCAGTCACAGTCTTGATGACCACTTCCACGTCGTCTAAGAGGCCACGGCCGTCCTTAGAAAAGAATCTTACTTTCTGGCCTTTAGAAATTTCTTTCGGATTGAGTTCGATGCACTTATTTGCGGTCGAATGCTAGGGCTTGAGGCTTGTCATGGCAGTTGTACACCAAGTGGGCTTTGCGGCTCGTGTGGCAGTAAAATTCTGAGAATTCAGAATTGTATTACCAGGATGTGATCGGACAATTTCGCATTTTTTCCCATCACAGCGATTTCGCTGAACGTGCGTGACAAAAGTGTAAACCCCGACGGACAGTACTTGTAGTACTTACGTTTACATGTTTTGCTGATTTGAATGTTGTTTCATCATCGCAGCGGTTCTGCTACGTGCGTGACTAAACGCGATGGACTGTTGTGAATTCGACATGCGTTACATGACTATCCTACCTGCGTGACAAAATGTGCTACATAGAATGTTGAAGAGTCTTCGTTGAAGTCTCGTAAAGGTCTTCGCATGTGGTGACGACGAGCATATCTGTAGAAGAGCAAATGTGAATGAGGCGTGGATAGACGCCCTTTCAGAGAGTACACGCCAGCGACAAGCACACTTACTCGGCGACGCTACGGTGCGCGTCGAATTGGGCCTTCAAGATGATACCTTGGCGGCGGCTACTTTCACTGGAACCGCCGAAGCAGACGCGAATGGTCATGAAGTCAGTACTGACAACGGAAACTCAAATGCGAATAATACCGTAGGAACTGTTCTAGATAATTTTCATGCAAAGATGGGACGCTTAACATCTCTTGAGGAATGTAATGATATTCGAGTTCAGAATAATGAACGCCCATTTGCACCGGAAACTTTGCGTAATGCAATATCAAAGTTGAAGAGAAAAGATATTGGAACATCAAGGACACTAGAAGCACTCATTCAAGTATTTTATGCAGAGACGAACTCTTTACCGACACTGGTGCAGTTGAATGATACTCGAATAAAAAATGGTCAACTGGAATTAAAAACACTCAAATGTACAGACATTAGGAGCACTAATACATGAACTTCATGCAAAGATGGGTTGCTCACCCACGCTAGCGCAGTGTAATGATATTCGACTGCAGAATGGACAGCGCTCAAGCACACCATCAACATACGATAAAGATATCCAGAAGTTGAACCGAGTGCATTCCATTTATCATTCGGAACATGCTGAATCTATGTCTTGCATTGGCGATGAAGAGAGCGACGATGATGTTAGCGCTGAAGTTGAAAAACAGGTTCATGATTTGACACACAGCGCTGCAGAACGAAGTACTCGTAAAGAAGGCCATATAGAGCCTATAAGTGATGCTGTGAAAGAACGCGTGCAAAGGGACATTGGCGTGTATTTTGAATCTAATTCAAGAAAATGAGTAATTGCGCATGTTGCGATAAATTGTGTCGAACAAAGGACACGCATGATGTGTCTTTGAACAAACGCTGG
>Ga0307982_1004422_pt1 | contig 11110 bp, 17 predicted proteins | sample OrgLakmetagen989_FD_201847 | JGI IMG/M metagenome (GOLD analysis project Ga0307982, IMG submission 201847) | Saline water microbial communities from Organic Lake, Antarctica - #989 | ecosystem: Environmental > Aquatic > Non-marine Saline and Alkaline > Saline | place: Antarctica: Organic Lake... | reverse complement strand
CAGTGTCAGCGGCGGTTCTATCACTTACTTCAGTCGATACCAAACCATCCATACGAGTGATTTCAGTTCCTCTATCAACAATTTCTTGAGCTAAACCAGATGTATTCAATTGAATTTGTTCAATAGTGGAAATGGTGCCGTCTGCCCCATCCTCAAGGGCTGCGTTGAAGGTATCAATACGGGTTTGAAGTGCACCAGCATTTGTTTCGAGTGTGGTAATGAGTGTTGCTTGTTGTTCGTGTTTCTGTTGAAAGTCTGAGATAGAACCTTCGCCGGTTCCTTCCAAACCTGCTTTAAAGGTTTCCAAGACATCTACACGCCCGTCATTGCTTATTTTATAGTTATATAAATCGTCATCAGTTGCTTTGATATTTTGTCTCAAACTCAAACCAGAAGAGAACATTTTATTTTTATAACATTATGAAAGATTTTAAATTTATTAATTAATTAATTATTGTGGTTCAAATTTGAAAATAAAAATCTAACTTATATGTTAATGGGATTCTTTCAGAAGAGAAGAACGCAAGGTAAACTCAATGAAGAACATTATAAGAAGTTTATTGAAGATGATATTAAGGAGGACTTAAATAATGGTAAATATAACGCACTATTTGACTTTGAGAATGATAACTTTAAGATAGAGTTAAAGACAAGAGAATGTGTAAGGTTTCAATATCCAACAACCATCATAGGATATGTCAAGATACTGAAAGGCTTAGAGTTCTTAAAAGAAGATAAACGAGTTATCTTTTACTTTGGGTTTAAGACTGATGGCTTGTATAAATTTGAATTGAACGAAGAGAATCATAAAGACTTTAAGATATCCAATATTGGATGTAGATATAGAAAGATCAATAATGTAGAGAAACAACACATAGAGATACCAGTAGACGTCTTAGAATTTGTATGTAATGAATGTCCTTTACAAGGTGATTATACAAAGCTAGTAAGTGAAGTACATTAAACATTTAAAGGGTTAAAGTCTAGAGGTGTCTCAGGTTCAGAAGGAACAGAGATAGAACCAGCATCTGAGAACTCAGCTATAAGATTCTTATCTATCTTTGTCAAGGTATCCTTTTTATATTGTTTTTTTAATAAATTGCTCTCTTCATACAATTTGATGAATTGAGAATATTTATTATTGAGGAACTCTATTCCATTCGTGTTCCTTTGTTCTTGAGGAAGAGAAATTTGTTTGAAGATTTCCACAGAAAGGATATAAAACTCCCTTGACATGTTAGATTCATTTTCTAAGTTTTGACTTATATTCAAATATAATTTAATACTACCTAAGATAGTAATAATCATCGATGATATACAACTTATTAAAGATATATTAGATTGTTCTAAGTAAGGGTCAGCACCTACTGAAAAAGAACCAGTGATTGTACTTATAATGATAATTGGGATATCAAAATAATTAGACAAGTTCTTGTAATAAAAATAGCTTCGTCTATGGTACTCTGAAAGGTTGACACTATTTGTTCGAACACCTTCTAATATCTCTATTATAATAGAATTCCAGTTATTCATTTTATACAATATACAAATATAAAATATTGACCTTAATAATGATTTGAATCATTCTTTTTGATGACCTTATGGTTCTTCTTCCTTTAAAATAAAAGCTCATAAGGGCATCAATCATTTTATTTCATTTTTAAATATTACTTTAATGTATACATGAAAGGGTCAGGTTTGGTGGTTGCAAAGATAAAGGACTTTTTAAACGCATCTTATGATGAGAATCCTCCAGCTAAGATAGGTGAGTATATGTTAGACTCAGAACTTTCAAACAAATATGGTAAAGTGTACTTTTCTATTTCAAAGAAGAAAGTAGTTATAGTCTTTAGAGGTACTAAAGAATTATCAGACTGGTCTAACAATTTAATTTATGGTTTAAATGTCAATGCTTATAAATTAACTCCTAGATATAAAACAGCTAAAAGGATGTATGAAAAAGCAAAGAAGAGATATAAAGGCTATACAACCGATTTACTAGGCCACAGCCAGGGGGCAATACCTCTTAACTTTCTATTGAATGAAAAGACAGATTTAGATGGCATAGCTTTAAATCCAGCCTACAAATTAGGTAATTTGAAATCAAATGAATATATAATAAAGAGTAATCTAGACCCTGTAAGTGTTCTTCATAAACCAAAGGAGCTAGTGAATAAGGTATTAAATCCCACTTGGAACTCAAAGCATATTACAAACATACCTTCCAAAAATTATAACCTTTTGAAGCAACATTCGATTGACGTATTAGACAATTTACCACAAGACAAATATATAGGAAGGCTAAAAGGCGGGTGTGTGAATAAGAAATATGTTATAGAATCTCAATTTCCATTTGACTGAAAGAACTTAAAGATAAGAAGACATTATATACTTAAAGGTGCCAGATTATGCCAAAACTATTATATACAAACTCATCAATTATGATTATCCTGATTTAGTGTATGTAGGTTCAACGACAAATTTTACAAAGAGAAAGCAACATCATAAAGAAGGAGTTTATAATACAGACTGTAAAAAGCATAATATTAAGGTATATAATACTATCCGTGAATGTGGTGGATGGGATAATTGGAATATGATAAAGATATGTGATTTTTCGTGTAATGATAGAAGGGAAGCAGAACAAGAAGAAGATAAGTATATGTTGCTCCTCAAATCAACTTTACATATGCGGAGACCCTTTCATACACCAGAAACGAAAAAAGAATATATCGATAGTAGAAAAGATGTCAAGAAAGAATATGACAAAATTAGACGAACAGAAAAAGCAGAAGAAATCAAAGAAAAAAAACGAATAGCATATCAAAGGGACAAATATAAATATAAAGAAAGTATATAACAAGCATATCTTCGAAACATTGAAAAGAATACACAAATAATTACATGTAATTGTGGTTCTACTTTACAAATCCGAAGTAAGAAACATCACGAGAAAACGAAAACACATCAAAATTTTATGAAGTCATTGAACTCAATTGGATAAGAAAATTTCCATTTGATTGATTTTTATTTAATTTATTATGTATGATATATATATATATTATAATAATGGCTAATGCTTGGGTAGAATTTGTTAGACGATATGCTAAAGATAATAATATTTCCTATGCTTGTGCTATAAATGATGCGAGTCCAGAATACCGCAAACTAAAAGAACTGAATGAATTAAAGAATAAGCCTAAGAAAAGAATCACACCTTCAAAGAAAAAAACAAAAGAAGAAGAAAAGCCTAAGGAAGTTGAACCACCTAGAGCAAGAAGAAAGTATTTTGAAGGACTCTCTGAAGGAGAGAAAGAAGACAGAAAGAGGTATAAAGATTACAGAAGAATAAAATGTGCTAAAATGGATTCAATGGCTTTTATTATTGACCAGTATCAATTAAAAGGGAACTTTCAAGAAGCTCAAGATAAATTAAACACAATTATAGAAACTGGTGATGTACCTATAACACCAGAGATTTATAGTAAACCTATTAAATCAAAAATAGGCATACAAAACCTAATAAAACAAATTATTGATGACATTGTTTATTCCACTAATGACTGGGGAGAGTGTTATCAATTTATGAGTGATGAAGGGTTATTCAAAGAATTGACGACCTTATTAAAGAATAATGCTCCTTCTATATACGAGAGGTTGAAAAGAGCCGATGAAGAGAGGAGATTAGAGAAAGAAGTATATAGACGCAGAGACGGCTTACAACCTCTTTATGATGGAAAAGAAATGAAAACGAAAAAGAAAATATCCCTACCTCCACTACAAAGCAATAGAGAGATATCCCTTTATAGTTTTAAAAAGGATGACTTAAGCAAAATTTCAAAAGCTCAAAACGTGAATGGGATTTCTAAAATGAAGAAAGATGATATGATTAAAAAAATTTTAGAAATGGAAGGATTGGAGGAAGGCGTCAAATGGGGGGATAAAGAATTGTTATTAAGAGACCTAAAAGAAGCTAAAAGATGCAATGACCCTAAAGACAGTATAAACGGATTACAATCATTACAATATCAATTGAACAAACAAAAAGAAAAATTAGAAAAAATGAGAAGTTTAAAATCTTCAAACATTGATGAAGCAAGGGTTAGACAAAGGAGAATAAGATTAGCACAAAACAATATAGAAAGAATAACAGAAAACGTAAATAAATGTAATTCACTTTTATCAAGAGATTTAGAAAAGGAATACAAAGGGGCAGGGAATACAAGAAGGAATGTTTGGGTAGAATTTGTAAAACAATATGCTAAAGATAATAATTTAAGTTATGGATGTGCAATAAGTGAAGCAGGACCAGAATATAGAAAGATGAAAGCAATGAATAAGACACCTAAAGAGAAAAAAAAAAAAAAATCACTGTTCCAAAGGAAAAGACAAAAGCTTATAAGGATGCTAAGAATGATAAGAGTACATATGAAAATATTGTTAAATTAACACGTATCATTGAGACATCTGATGCTGATAGAAACTTTACAGAGACAAAGAACAAATTAAATGATTTTATTTCAAAGACATCATTACATTATAATACTGTACGATTTTATTTCAAACACATATTAAAGGATATTCTTGGCTCAAATTGAGAGAAACAAGGATGACGACTTTTCCTTTAAGTAGCCTTTGATGTGGTTATTATATACCAAGTTTAATGAAGGGACATTCCTTTAAACCATATAAAGATATTCTACATATATATATATATAGCAATGACAGAAATAATGAAGCCCAAGGAAATATACTTTGATGATTTGGTAAAAGGGAACATCTTCTCTTATCTTCCTTCCTTACATGATTTCAAGTTAGGGACTTTTTACAATAGGATAAAAAATTTTTGTAATGGTAATGGTGTAATACTCTTCTCTGATTCAATAAGTTTCATCAAGAAAGATAAAGAGGGACAGTATATATCTTTTGTCTTAAACAACATCCTTAAACCTAATGAGAAACTCCTAGGAATGAATACTCGGTTCTTTAATAATAGCAATGTTTTCAGACCTACCTATTTGATTACACATAATAATTGTCATTGATTAAAATTACTTCAAAATAATTTGTCATATATATATATATATATTAAATATTTCAAGATGGACGAATTAACTGAAGCACAACGTCAAAAAGCCTTAGAGAACTTTGTTTACCGTAAGAAGTATTACAACCTGTACCAGAAAGTCAACAGGGAGAAGTTTGTTCAATCGTCAAAGAAGTACTTTGACAGCCTAATGAATGATGAAGAGAAGAAAGCTGAATACAAGAAGAAGAAACAGGAATATTACCAACGAGTAGGTAAAGAAAGGTACCAAAAGAGAATGGAAGAGAAGAAAAGGCTCAAGGAGGAAGAGAAGAATCAATAAATTTTTTATTAAGGTTTATCACATTTTACTCAAAATGACATAAATGTTAATTATATTAAGGATGAACAGAAATATAATTCCTAATTAGTATGAAACGGTTTTAAAATTAAGAATCTAGGATGCCCTTATGGTTCATCTCTCTTTAAAGTAAAGGCTCATAAGGTCATCAAAATTATTTTCCTTAAGTGGTTATAAGGAAAATATATTTTTAAAAAAGGACTTAAAGATAATTTACTATAGATATATATAAGAAAAAAAATATTTGACATAAAACATTTAAGGAAAATAAAATATATTTATTTAAAATTACTTAAGAATTATTTTCTATATATATATATAATAAGAAAATGGATAAAGTTTTTGAAGAAATGAAATTATACCAAGAGAATAAAATGCTTGGTGCTGAACGGGTATTCAAGTATAAGAAAATTCAAGTACTTAAAAATGGTTTTTATGAAGAACCTCATAGTAATGATAGAGGTAGCGATCTATATCATTTGTTGTATGGTGAATTTGGAAATGAAAGCAACAAATATGAACCTTTTAAAAAAACATATACTATTTACCCAAAATGTAAAACAGGTATTGAGGTATTAGAGATGAAACCATCCAGAACTAAAGACGGGAAGATTACATTTGATGGGCTTTCAATTGTAGAACTAAAAGATGCATGTAAAAGGAACGGTATTAAAGGATATTCAAAATGTTATAAACTTAAACTTGTAAAATTACTTATGAAAGCTGATTGTATTGAAGAACCCAAGAAAAAAAAGAAGATTATAATTTAAAAAAAAAAGCACAACCAGTAATTGAAGAAGTAAAACCAGTACCAGTTATTAAAGCAGAAGCAGAATCATTCTATGAATTGTTTAAAGATAAATTTGTATATTGTGGTATTCATCTAAGCACTGAAGGGTTAAAAGCAGATGGTAAACCTAAGAAGAAACCAAGCCTTCCATATAAATACGACCAAATTAATAAACCATTAGTGAAAAACTTCAAATCTGGAGGAAAGGATATCATACCAAATGGAATTATCCTTTTACAAGAGAAATCAAATTATTCTTCTATAGATGTCGATGTTCCTGATGAATGCGAGATATTAGGCCAATTGTTTAAAGATTGTAAGCAAGTACACAAGACCAAAACCGGGTATCACTTTATATTTAAGAACAATGATTTACCAGGGAGTACATGTGGAATAGTGGATATCAATACAAATTTATTCTTTGTACCTGAATACAGAAATGAATATGATGAAGTAGTAGGAAACTATGAAATTATGAAGAATGATGGATTGATTGAGATGCCAGAATATGCTTACAAGTACTGCGAGAAAATGATAATGAATAAACACAATAAGATAAATAAGAGTCCATAATCAAAATCAGATAAAGCAAGTATTCAGAATTATAAGGATAGAGAAGTATTTGAAATATTCAATTTAGACATAATGAATATCATCTATAAGATTCATCATGAAAAAGGTAATTTGAATAACTTTGATGAATGGAAAAGCGTTCTATGGATAGGGAGACATCTGAATAATACAGATGAAGGGTTTCAATTATTTCTAAAATATTCAAGAATGGTAAAAGGATATGAAAATGAGTCTGAGGATATCATCAAATCTCATTTCTATCAAAAGAATCAATATGACAAGAATTTTAATGAACTATCAATCTTGTACATCACAAGGAAACTAAGCAATGAGAAATACATCAAAGAAATTGATCATCTATTGAATGGTAATAAATTTATTAGACATTGTACAACCTTCAATTCAAGATATATTTATACAGAAGAAAATAAAGAAATATTTGATGACTTTGTGAAAAAAGAAGAAGCTATACTAGCCATATCATCCCCTTATGGAACAGGTAAAACATACACCTTTAAAAATTGATACCAGACTTTAAAAGAATCTTGTTCATTACTTACAGGCAATCACTTGCTCAATCCTTATATGATGAATTGAGTGAAGCAGGATTCAAGAATTATAACGAGATGACCAATGAAGGTATACAACAATCAAAAAGATTTATCATTCAATTAGATAGCACAGTAAGGCTTAACTACCAAGACTTTATAACATTAGAAAATTATTTACCTGAATATGATTTAATTGTAGTGGATGAAATGGAAGGAGTTCTAAATCATGTCAATGCTAAAACACTAAAAAGAAAAGAAGAAACCTTTAATATACTAACAAGACTGATAACTGACACTAAGAAAATCATCTGCTTAGATGGTGATTTACATAATAGAAGTTTAGACTTTTTACAAAATACAATTCAGAAAGAGTACACCTTCTACAAGAATGAATACCAACCACAAAAGAAGAAAATAAAATTTACAAGAAACTTAAAACGACCGCTTATCACTTCTATTTGGAAGGTCTTTTCATATATTGCGAATATCACATAGTCCATAGCAAGATCACTTGAATTTGTCCCTTTGATTTGAAGAGAGCGGTATGCGTTCTGTTGTTCCATTGGAACACGGGAGCAATTGACATAGTAATATGGCTTTTTCAACCAACTTTTAAAATCTATCAAACAAGAACCCAAGCCCGGCGATTGATTACCATTTACACCAAATTCATTAAAGAATTCATTATTAAACGATTGATAAGTAAATCTTGCGTTAGCGTGAAGAACATTAGAACCACCAACCAAAACATTAAAGTTGTTAATGTGTCCTAACAATTGAGGCTGTCCGTCGTCAAATAAATTTACATTATTGTTAAGAGCATTGAGGTGAGGGATAATAAGAACAGCTTTAAGGTTAGAAATACCATTCGATACCAAATGATTAAAACTTTCACCAGAAGCCACATTTTTAAGTGAAAATTGGTAGTAGTCGTGATAAGAAACATCCCGCATTCGATTTTGGGCGTAGTTGCTTTCAATGTCAGGAAGCATTTGAACGCCACCAGTTGCCAGAGTTCCCGTTGTTCGTTGTGTTGTGTCGTAGCAAGTATCACCAACATAGACACTCGCCCGTAATGTTCCAGCGGTTGCTCCATTGAAACCATCAGCGACATGATTCAGCATTAGAGGAAGGGTTCCGTTGTAGGCTCTAAATTGAGAAGTGTGTGCGGTCCAATTAGTAGCATTATAAGTAGCAGTAGCAACACTGTTATTCCAGAATATTTGGATTTTGAATTTTAGACTTTTAGAAATCGGCATAACCTCGAATAATGGATGAATATCTTTAAGCATAATAGTTGCTTTGACACTGTATTGAAGAACGGGAGATACTAATAGAGTGCCGGCTTGAGCATCGGCAGAAACACCAGTCGTTTTTGTAGATAAATGAGAAACATATAATTTTGAAAGTTCAGTTTTAGAAATGAGATTAGATAAAGGAGAAGTAGCAACGCCAGAAAACATAGAACCGGTATCATCTAAAATGTATTTAAACCGTTCAGTCAAGCCTTCATTTAAAGTCGTTATTTGTTGTAGTATCAGCAGGGGCGAATATAGTGTTAGCAGTAGCAAAACCGCCAGCATCAGCAACATCAGGATAAAATCCAATGGTGCTCCATCGGTTCTGAGAAGTCCAACTTTCAGAGGTCAAAAGTCTAAAATGATTATATATGTCAATCAATTGATTTTGTTGTATCATCGATTGTCCGTTTAAATCAACCGTGATAGAATTAATCATTGATAAAAAGGATTGTTTAAACGAGATGGCTTTCATATAAGGCATAGCAGTAGAAACAGCAGTATTGGAAGCACCGTCAGGGGTCAAAGTAATCAATAGATGAACACTCAAATAAGCAGAATTATAATCCAAAAATTTAGAGTTATTACTTAATGAGGTTGTTTCAATAATCGATGTTCCTTGGTCATAGGTCGTCACGGTATCATTAATATAAAGCCATTCTCTTTTATTAAACACGCTATCATATTGTTTTTCTTGAGATTTCATTAATTGGATGTGGTCGGAAACTGAAGACATTTTATTAATTTTTATTCTAATTTAATGATATCTTACTATTTGAATTCGTTTTTCTCTTTTTGGTTAATTCTTTGACTTTCATATCTTTCACTTTTTCAATCAATTCATTTAATCCTTTTTCTTGGATAGGTTTAAAGTCTTGTTTGTCTTCCTTAATACTTACATTTTCTTTTGTTATCATTGGTTTATATTTTTGATAATTAAATAACATTCTATATTATTATGATTAGAATATTACTTTAAAAAAGAATATTTTTTAAATAAAAATCTTAATCTATTGTATAATGGTTTCATATTCGGATACATGATACGAAAACGATTTTTTCGATGTATCAGATATGTATTTTAATTCGACAAGTCAGAGCAGTGGTTCGGCCGTTGGTTTAGACGAATTAGATGCCTGGTATTTACAAAAAACGGGAGGAACTGTAAGCAGTAATTTAATCGTTAGTGGTTCAGTCGATATAAAAACAGCATTGACACTTCCAATAATTGGAGATGTGGAAGACGCCATACAAGGAAAACAAAATACTATAAATGATGGCGATTTGACTATTGCGAACAAGGCAGAATTACAGACTACATAAAATGGAAAACAAAATACTATAAATGACGGTGATTTCACTATTGCGAACACGGCAGAATTACAGACTACATTAAACGGAAAACAAAATACTATAAATGATGGTGATTTGACTATTGCGAACGCGGCAGAATTACAGACAGCATTATATGATAAACAAGATGAAGTAATATCAACAACGGATTTAACTTCAAACTCAATCACAACAGACGATTTAATTGAAAGTATTTTGAATTTAGATAATGTAATAACCTATGAAGCAAATATGTTTAATACAGCAGTCATAAGAAGATTTGATGATAGTAAAACTCCACCTATAAATTTAAGCGAGTTTCAAATATGGGTAAATAATGTAAATATTGTATATGAGAATAGAGATGTATTAGATGGATATTTTGCGAATTGGGATGTTGATAAGGACACCGCTCTTCCAGCAAGAACATCACAAGGTTTTGTGAATGATGTAAATCCTTACTTATTTAATAATATAATTGAGAATAGCGTCGCTTCCGCATCTGATACAAATGCCATCATAATTTAAAACATACCTTTGACAAGTGTCAATGATATTCAAGCAATTATGTTGTATCAAAGAGCAGGTGCTGGAAATGTTGGACGAGCAATAAAATTGACGATTGAACTTTATAATAATGATACAGAATATGACCATAATCTTCTTTCACCATTAGCAACTACAACACCTATAACGATTGGACGGCGTGGTTATAGATATGACTTTCCTTCAATTGATACATATACATTAGGTTTTGCTGACGGAATAAGTGTAACACAAATACCATTAGAAACTATTGATGAAGATATTCACGATTCTATAAATGAAGAGAACAACCAATTATATATAACGCAGAAGTAAATATAAATAGTAATGCTACCATTACTGGGGGTTTAAGTTGTGGAACATTAACAACATCAGGAAACGCAACCATTGGGGGGAGTTTATTTCTTGGAGATACAAATTTAACAGAAGATATTGACGGACTTTTAACATTAGACACAAATAAACGACTTACAATAAATAGATTAACATCAGCATCTGTTATAACAATAAAAACTGTCCCCATTCAAGATCATAGTGTAGATTATAATTTACATTTGGTTTATCTATATCAATGATACAATGTGGATTCTGACTTACATTTGGTTTATCTATATCAATGATACAGTGTGGATT
>Ga0307982_1004419_pt1 | contig 11113 bp, 17 predicted proteins | sample OrgLakmetagen989_FD_201847 | JGI IMG/M metagenome (GOLD analysis project Ga0307982, IMG submission 201847) | Saline water microbial communities from Organic Lake, Antarctica - #989 | ecosystem: Environmental > Aquatic > Non-marine Saline and Alkaline > Saline | place: Antarctica: Organic Lake... | reverse complement strand
TACATATATTCACGTATCTTTTCTTGAAGCGGAATCAAAAGCAGAGCAAATACCGCAAAAATGCAGTGCCGTGTGTAGTGTATAGAGTGGGTTTGTATGTTTGTATGCTGGTGTCACTCATAATGAGCAATGAGCTAGAGGGTGGTGCTTAATGGAATTTCTTTGCCGGTTTCCTCACAAAACTTTCGCCCGATCTTCTTTTCATGCGCCACCACTTCTTCGTACGTGCCGTGGAACCCGTCAGGGGCCTGCACAGCAAGACAAAAAAAGCTAAGAGTTGATGCACTAAAATAAAACTTAAAGAAAAGCATATGTGAATACCCTCGTTTCAAAGTAGAGGCAACGAAGGAAGCACAGCAAAGGCTACTCAAGCGAAGCAGAGCAAGACACGATTTAATTATTGCCACAATCAAATATTACCTTGTAGACTTGAACGCCTTCAGAGTAGCTGTTCAAGTTTCCGTCCACAATGTGCTCCGTGCCCTGATCAAACCCGTGTTCCTTCTCGTAGGCCAGCACCTCCTCATAGGTGCCCTTGAACCCATCAGGGGCCATATACACGTGCTCTTCGTGACTATCCATCTCACCCGACTTCGATTCGTTGCCACTGACGATCCCGATCTTTTCTTCGTACGCCAACACCTCCTCGTAGGTACCCATGAAGCCGTCTGGGGCCTGCAACGCAAAGAACCAACGGCATCAATGTGAGTATTGAATCATTTGTAATCATTTGTTCTACGTTGGAGTTTCAGTCTCGGTCCGAGCATCAACAACAGCTGAACGACTGGGCGTTCAGAAAGTATGCATTCGGAAACAATTGATTGCGGAATGTATTCAAGTACATCACCTTGTAGAGTTTCTCAACAACGTGCTCCGAGCCCTGCGCCATGCCCAGCTTCGCTTCGTGCTCCTCCACCTCATCATAGGTCCCACGAAACCCATCAGGAGCTTCGTAAATGCGCAGCAACACGCGGTCGTGCCTTTCTTCGATCTGCACTTCTTGCTCGTCTCCAGTGCTGAGACCCAGTTTCTTTTCGTGCGCCAACACCTCCTCATAGGTGCCCATAAACCCATCCGGGGCCTGAATGAAATGCACCAGAAGTTAGTGGTTCACGACGAAAATACTAACAAACAGATAAAGCAGTCCTGCGCCAAGGAGTCTCATGACAAAAGCAAAGACAACAAGGAGCGACATATCAAGAAGAATCACCTTGTAAATGTGAACAGTTTCGCGCTTCGGTGCTTCATCCACCATGTTCTCCGACCCCTTGTCGAAGCCGTGTTCCTTCTCATAAGCCACCACTTCTTCGTACGTGCCACGGAAGCCATCAGGGGCTTCGTACATGTGCTTGTTGGCTTGCTCTGTGGTGCCAGTGTCAACCTCGTGCCCAGTCTCTAAGCCAAACTTCTTCTCGTGCGCCACGACTTCATCGTATGTGCCCGTGAAACCATCAGGGGCCTGCATTGCATCAGTAAACCATACGTTAAGCAAAGACAGGTTAGGCGAAGACGATCTTGGGGCGAAAATGCTCTTGGTTTTAGACTACTAACATACCAACACAGAAACACGGTAATACACCCATGATTGTTACTACGAAGGCTTTGGCAAATCACCTGGTAAATTTCGAGATTCGCTTCAGGTTCAGCTTGTTGAGGTTTCAAGCCCAACTTCTTTTCGTGCGCCATGACAGCCCCAAACGTGCCCATAAAGCCATCCGGGGCCTGCACAATTAGAGACATGTACATCCGTAGGCAAGGTGAGCCAGTATGAACCTTGGTTGCAGATGTTCATATTCAAGCAGAAGAGCTATATACGTTTCTCGTGGAAAGCATAATATATGTATGTATATGTATAAGGCGTATATCACCATGTAGATTTGCCCGTCGTCCTCGTTGAGAGCCGCGTGCTCCGAGCCCGTGGCCAACCCCAGCTTCTTTTCATGGGCCACCACCTCGTCAAGAGTGCCGCGGAAGCCGTCTTCTGCCTCGTAAATGCTGATCAAGATTTCTTCCGTGTCCACCTCATCTCCAGTCTTCAGGCCCAGCTTCTCTTCGTGCGCTAACACTTCTTCGTAAGTGCCGATGAAACCGTCAGGGGCCTGCGTTATAACCAGTCAGGCATCAGGTTAACCAGAAGGACGAAGCCATGTTTCGGTGCTTCATGATAAAAATATGAGCCACCCAATGTTAAAGTAAAAGTATGCAAAGGTACAAATACAAAAAAAAATAGAAATTATGAAGTTGCAGAAGAAGGAAGGGCATGATTTACCTTGTAGATGTGCACGCCCTCGGCCTTTTTGCTGTCGTCCACCACGTGCTCGCCACCCTGGTCCAGCCCGTGTTCCTTCTCGTGGGCCACCACTTCTTCGTAGGTCCCACGAAAGCCATCCGGGGCCTCGTACATGTGCTTGTTCATGTCGGTCTCGTTGCCAGCGTCAATGCCCAACTCCTTCTCGTGGGCCACCACTTCTTCGTAGGTCCCACGGAACCCGTCGGGGGCTTCGTACAGGTGCTTCTTGTCTGACACGTGCCCTGGCACAATGCCCATCATTATTTCGTGCGCCAGTACCTCGTCGTAAGTGCCCATGAAGCCGTCCGGGGCCTATGCAAGGAGAAGAAATAACACGGCAACCATGAGGCAATGAGATGCGCTACAGCACCAGATGAAAGCCCCCCCCCCCAAAAAAAAAGAGAAAATGTAGACGACTGAATCAAAGTAAAATACAAGATGACTTATTTCACGCGCTCCTCACCGAGTAAATTTCTTCGTCATTCTTCGTCAAAGCGTGCTCCGATCCCTGCGCAATCCCAACTTTGGCCTCGTGTTCCTCGACCTCCTCAAAAGTCCCGCGGAAGCCGTCAGGAGCTTCGTAAATGCGCAACAGAACTTGGTCGTGCCTTTCTTCGATCTGCCCTTCGGTGCCGCTGGTGTCTTTCTCGTTTCCAGTCGCAATGCCCATCTTCTTCTCGTAGGCCAGCACCTCCTCGTAGGTACCCATGTATCCATCCGGGGCCTGTATGACATGCATGAGCAAATCAGATATCCAACGAGAAGAGACCAGTACAACTTGATACTAGTTCATTACAACACTATGAAAAGACACTTGCAGTAAAGGATCCTTCGCGGCCAACAGAAAGCGTACAGGGAATTCGTTCAACTATTACCGAGTAGACGTGCTCCGTGCCCTCGTCAAAACCATGTTCCTTCTCGTACGCCACCACTTCCTCGTACGTGCCTTGGTACCCGTCAGGAGCTTCGTACAGCTGCACGGTTTCGTGCTCGTAGCTTCCGGTGCCGCCCATGTCTTTCTCGTCTCCAGTGCTGAGGCCCAGCTCCTTTTCGTGCGCTAGCACCTCCTCATAGGTGCCCATGAAGCCGTCAGGGGCCTACAAATAACAGCGATGAGAACAAGTAAGCAAAGCAAAGCAATGATCTTGCCTGAAGATGTGCAAGGAACGATTAAAAAAGGACCAAACCCACTGCAAATTACGGTACCTTGTAGAGGTGCATGATGTGCGCGTGGCCGAGCCCAAACTTGGCGGTTTTGCCGGTGTCCACCTCATTGCCGGTGGCCAATCCCAGTTTCTTCTCGTGGGCCACCACGTCTTCGTACGACCCCTTGAATCCGTCGGGGGCTTCGTACAAGTGCATGATGACCTTGGCGTCGGCTTCGGCGGCGGCCTCCGTGGCCTGCAAGAGTTTCTCCTCGTGGCGTTCGCACTCGTCGTGGGTGCCTCGGAACCCGTCGATGGCTTCGAACACCGACGTCGTTGCCCCTTTTGCTCCTTCGCCGCCGCTTGGGCCCACGGCGAAGTGCGCGCTGGCTTTGGCGTGGCGCAGCGCCCGGCGGAACTTGGCCACGTGAGCGGCTTTCATGCGCAGCTTCTGGACCAGCCAAGCATCGGTGCAGCCCTACGAGGAACAGACGATGGGGTTCAGGAGTTAGGTATGGAAGTCGAACTCTAACACACGCGCAAGTCGTCGCAGCAAAAGAGGATATAGACACATGTCGATTGTGCCAGGAACTGCCCCTTGCAATGTTCAAAAGATGTTAACCCAGATAACTTCCAAAAACGGTCTTAGGGCAACTTCCTCGATGCAGCCTAGACAAGGCACGGCAGTACGCCAGAAGTAGGGCGCAAATAACACACAAACCCGCCCACGCACCTTGAGTTCGGCGATGAGGTCCACCCCGTTCAAGTGGAGGCTCGCCACGAAGTCCGACAAGCCGTGCTCTGCCATCAGCTCCGCGAGGTCTGCGTACGAGTCCTTGGCGCCCTGCGCTTCCTCGCCTTCTTCGTCTTCATCACCCCCGATCGTGCCGGTGGGGCCTTCAGTGGTCGCTGGCGCTGACGAAGCAGAAGCAGCAGCAGCAGCACCAGCGCCGCCGTTAAGTGCTTGCGCTTTCGCCACGCGTTCCGCGGCCGCGGCTTGCGCTGCCAGGGCCTCGGCCAGTGCGGCCTTGGCTTTCTCTGACAATTCCGCAGCTTTGGCCTCTTCGGCGGCCACGTCGTCAACGGACGTCGTTTCCAGCTGCTGCTGCACGAATTTCGCGGCCTTGGTGGCGCTCTCCGACTCCCGAGCGCTTTGAAGGTCCGCCTTGAACTGCTTCTGTTTGCTGGCGCCTTTGAATCCGAACCGGCCTTTCGAGCCCAGGCCTTCGACCTTGCCCGCTTTGATCAACCGCATCAGCTGGACGAACTCTTCTTCGTCCACGAGGCCACTCTTGTCGGCGTCTGCGACCGTAAAAGCGGCGTCGAGGTCCGCATCCAGTGGCGGCGGCGGGAGTGGCGGGTCCCCGGGCTGGGCGTACTCGGTCATTTTCATCAGCTCTTTCACCAGAATTTTCTTGACCAGCGCCTTGAACTCCGGCTTCTCGAGCTCCTTCGAGGCCTTGGCAGTGGCGGCAGCGGTGAATTTCTTGCGCCATTCTTGCTCGATTTGGCCTTCCGTGGGGGCCACCACGGCATTGGCTGTGGCGATGATGCGGCGCTTCTCGGCGGCCGCGCTGGCCGCCTCCATCGCAGCGGTGGCGGCCTCGGTCGCCGCTTTGGCCATCGCAGCGGCAGCTGCTTGCGCATCCGCGGCTTTCTCAGCGGCTACCTTGCTCTTGAAACTGGCCTCCATCTTACCGCGCTGGAACCAGCCTGGGCTCCCGAGGCCGGCCACCTTGGAAATAAAGAAAGGAGTTGAAGGCAACATTACAAAATTAAGGAAGCACATGAGGTTGAAGAGAAAAAGACCTGTATCCTGCATTCAGCCCCAGATAAAAAATATGGTGCATGACAAATCAAACATCGCCGAGAAGCGGCAGCGTAAAGTGTCAAAACAGGCGTGTGCGTGCCAGCACCAATAGGCATGCTCACACTAGGCTGATGATTTGTTTACCTCGCCCTTCTTCACGAGTTTCATGAGCCGCACGAATTCTTCTTCGTCCACGACGCCGTTGCCGTCCTCGTCCGCCACCGTGAAGGCCGCATCCAGATCGGCTTCCGAAGGCTGCGCTGCGGCGGCAGACGACTCGAGCACGCTCCGCACCTGTACAGAGCCCGCATTTCATAGGTATAAAATTGAATAGAAACGATAGTGAAGTAGGTAATTTTTATCAAGCCTTGAGGAGACCTAACATTGAAGTAGCGTGGCGCTCATGTGACAACAGGTAGGTAAAAATGCGACGAACGAGTACGAAGAGACAACCAAAGGTCGGGGGTACGACATGCACTACAGTCTATTGCTCTCATACCAGCTTCATAAATTCGGCCTTCTCCAAAGTCTTCTTCGAAGTGGCCGTAAACGCTGAACGCCAGCTGTCCAGTTCGCTGGTGTCCACGGCGGAATCTGTTAGCGTTACCGACGAGGATGCCCGGAAAAGGGTAGTCGCCGCTTTATGGTTCTTCAGAATCGACTCTTCGTCGAGAGCGGGCTTGGCATTGTCCTCCTCGTCATCGGAGTCGCCGGCGAGCGCTCCGATTTTGAGCACCTTCAAGAACGTGAACCCGAATAGGCGTGGACATGAAACATAAACAATGCAAATGAAATAGGCTTAACAATGCAGTTGAGACGCGGTAATCGTGAGACTTTATTGGTTCTTAACAAAATGGGACATTCTTTAGAAGCGTAGCATTGGCCGCCGAAAAGCCAAAGATTCAGAAAAGAAATGAAGTTCAAGCATGGCTACAACTCTCCCGTATCCTACTTTCCGCACCAGGGGCGCACCACCCGTCGCACCTCCACCCAATGTTGCATGTCTTCTTCGCGGGCTGCTGCAAAGGCGACCGTGGCGCCGTTGCTAGTGAGCACGTCGAAGCGGCCTTCGCGGCGCCCAGGTTTCTGCTCGAGCGCCCACGCGCCGTCAACGACCATCGACACATAGAGGAGCTTGCCATCTTCGGACTTGCAGTCCAAGGTCTTCGTTGGCGCGTGGTATTCTGAGAGGTACGTAGTCCAAGTTTCACCGGTGCTGGCCACTTGCTTGAGCTGCAGGAGCCCTTCCACGCTCGAGTCGACCATGGTTTGTTTACAAGATGCACTGAAATTCGATGACTAATTACAGTATTCTTAGGTGGCCCGTCATCCCTGTGGGAATTATGGCGCGACATGACGTCACGAAATTCTAAGAGTTTGTTGTATATATCGTACTTCTGACCATCCTACCCAATTCTTCGTGAACTTCGTGGTTTGTGGTTTGTGGTCAGTGGTCAGTGGTCAGTGGGAAGTGCACTGAATCATTATTCGCAGCCCTACGTCCCGGCTTTCCTGCGGTCTATGTGCTCTCCGCTCCATCTTCCTCGCCCTTTTCAAATCGCCAAGCAGAGTAGGCAACAGAGGGTGTGTAGTAGGTAGAAAGAGCGGAAAACGGAAAATATCCCGCCTTCGAGGAAAGTAGCGACAAGTCGACAGCAAGAAACACCCCCTTGAGAAGTGCACTCTATGATAGTGCAGTTCTAAATTAGTTCTCAAGGCAGAGTTAATGATTAGCTGCTAGTGCGTGTAGCACTGTGGCCAATTTAGGGCTAAATCTTAGGCCCTATAACCCAGACGGAGGCAAGATAGATACTAGTTCGCTTAATAAAATCACGCAAGTAAACTGGAGAGAGAGAATTAATCTACTAAGAAACGGATGAGCCAAGTACGCGGCGCGCCGTCTCCGTGGGAACGAAAATACTTCTGTGTGCTGAGTAAAAGCAATAAAAAACGGGTTGTGGTAAAGTTGTGGAGTTGTACACGTAGAACAATAAAGGATTGGGCTGATGCCCCAGAACGTAAATGCCTTGCGTTGTTCGTGCTTGTTGAGTACACCACTGAAGTCACTGAAGGCGCCCATCGACTGAGTTGTAATTTTGAGGTTATCTGTTCGTCTCCATCTCTCTATGCCTATGCCATAAGTTACGACGAACTGCTGGTCGGGCGAATCTTTGTTCGACCTCGTTAAGTACGGCTCCTGGAGCGGAGAAGCAATTCCTGGTGTTCGTAGGCCTGTGACCATTCGTGTTCGCACAGCCTAAAGCATTGCAGCTACGTGATCCATACTACATTAGCAAGAAAGAGGAAAGGCGATGCTGAGATCGGCTGGCGCCCGGCGCCTGAGAAAAGCATTGAGACGATGCCCTTCTGGGGCAAAAAAATAGCCCGGAGAAATGCCTCGTGGACCTGGGACGTGATACACGAACGAGCACTCAGTCCCGCCGAATTGTTCGAAGGAAAGACGCCAGCTGGAGCCTGAATTGGCCTTCTGGAGCAAATTTGCTAGCGCATAAGCAGCACATATACTTTTTTTGGTGCCTCTATGACTACTGTGTGCTTGTTTTTCTTTGTTATTGGGAGAGTATTAACAAGACTAGACTAGCTAAATTTTCCAGTGCAGGTGTGCGCAATGAAAGAAAGAATAAATTCATAAAAGCCGTTGTTTCATCGAAGCATCGGCAGAATAGGCTACAGAAATAAGCCACTAAAGAAAACGGGTGCTTATGCCCCCCCAATTTCCCTAATTTATCTCAAACGTTTACTTGTCGGTGAAGTTTGGGGCGCGCTTTTCCACGAACGCCCCCATGCCTTCCTTCTGGTCGTCGAGGGCAAACAGGGAGTGGAACAGGCGGCGCTCCAGGCGCAGGCCTTCGTTCAAGCTCAGCTCGTGGGCGGCGTTCACGGTTTCTTTGGCAATCGCCACCACGGGTTTGGAAAAAGCCGCGATTTCTTCGGCCAAAGCCAGAGCGCCGTCCACCAGCTCGCTTGCAGGGTACACACGAGACACGAGGCCGGAGCTCAGAGCCTGTACCGTGCCGAATGAGAGAAATAAATGGGGCGGGAAACTTAATTTAAAACAATATTGAAGGTAACAGAGAGGATTCATTCATTCATCCAAACGAAATATCATGCACAATTGGTACGACTTTTAACGTGCTCGTCAACTCCTCAGCGCTCTTTCCCTTCACTCTTCCATCGTACCTCCTCGGCGCCAATCATGCGGCCCGTCAGCACCATGTCCATGGCCTTGGCTTTCCCTACAGCCCGAATCAGCCGCTGAGTGCCGCCGCATCCGGGAATGACGCCCAGCTTGATTTCTGGTTGCCCAAATTTCGCGCCATCGCCGCAGACCTTTTCAATGATCACAAGATGTTCATGTATAAATATTGTTTTTATGCAAATGGAATCAATGAGACTATATGAAAGACGTATGTAATTCGTTTTCTGTCACAAGGGGTAGCACGACTATTGTTTTGTAGCAAGAAGAGGCTCTCGAACACAATGGCAAGAAAATTACCATCAAGTCGCACATCATCGCGAGCTCGCAGCCGCCGCCGAGGGCATACCCATTCACCGCCGCAATTACAGGCTTGTTCACGCGGTTCACAAAGTCCCAGTCGGAAAACATGTTGGTGGAAATCGCGTCGGCGTAAGTTTGGGTGGACATTTCCTGCCGAAAACGCAGTTTTGTGCGGCGTGAAGGACAAAACTGGCTAGACGTCATTGTAAACTAAGTAAATACTTCACTAGATCAGAGTGTGCCAAAGCTTGTAAAAACTGTTAAATAAAATGAAAAGAAAGAAGGTGTTTGTGCAATAAGATTTGCTCCCAAAGGAGAGAGATTAGCTACGATCCAAGGGTACAAAGCAAACAAGAACTACCCTCTCTACTCACTTTGATGTCTGCGCCGCCGCAGAAAAACTTTTCATTGCCAGTGATGACAATAGCACCGCAACTGCTGTCCCGATCGAACACCTGCACATCAACAAGTAGCCAAAAAGTACACACTTCATGAGAGGTCCGGCGGAATTAAATACGCCACAAGAGAGGAAGTTCGACTGATCAGTGTGCGATCCAATAGTGACTCTTTTCGCTCATAGTGCTGAGTATATCTAAACTAGATAGGCTCGTGTTGGGTTGTTATACCTTGCAAGCAGCGATAACGTCCTGCAGCAAACCATCGCTAGCCGCGTTGACTTTAGGCCGGTTGAGAGTGATGAGCCCTACCTTGCCACGGCTGCGAAACAGTAGAGTTGGAGGAAGTGAACAGACCGACCAAGCGAGTGAACGGAATTTTTGAAACATGGCTAATAGAAATAGCAAGCACATTCCTTTAGAGCTGAGTCATTCAGCCTCGTCGCATTGGCGAAAGTTTTATACAATGCGAAGTAGGATAGACGTACACTTCTGCGATCACGTTGTCATATGTGCCAACAGATGAACCAGCAGCAAAAGTGCGTGCTCCACCAACCGGGCGGGCAAAACGGCTAGCACTTCGAAGCATCGACACAGACATCATGGTTGCGTGGAAGCCTGAAAGTTATGATAGATCTGCGATGGATATGGGACTTCGAAGAAGAGCTTTTAGCAAACGAGCAAACTCTGCAGAAAAGGTGTCAACGATTTTCGATATTCGATGATGCGGAAGAAAATACGTAAAATCTTTTCATGCTTCACTTAACTTCCGTATATTATTCCGTACATGTGCAAAACCGCACAGCGATGAACGATGCACTTATTGGATGTTAAGCCAAGGTGCTCGTCCTCTCATAAGCGCAGTAGAAAAATATTCTTTTGGGGGCCCCGAAGGGCCCCGTGGGTTCGAGCTAGATGCAAGAGGCAAGGGCGGTGAGTTGACTCCCTTTTCTCCCTTGGTGACTTCAAGGAGATATTTGCTTGATAATTGTGTTGTGGTAGCTGCCGTGGCTCACCTAGGCCACTGACTCAGCAATGTCTGCTATGGGCGCGTCACATTTGCCGCGCCGTACAACCAAATGGCTGGCTCGGATCTGGACGTCATACTTTTGCGCTCCTCTTTGATTGGTGCATTCCCTTTCTCGTTCTATTCCAGCTCTGTGATGTTCCTCTAACACTGAACATCCAACAGCACTTCGTATAGCTGTAGCTATATGCATTCGAGCACCGAGAACTATGAAAACTAGCTAGCAACTACACAACTTCAACTCTGCCCGCATCATTGGTTTTCTGTGTCATTTGGGTTTGTATTAGTTCGAGTTCGAGTAACTAGCCGCCATAATCCTATATCGCATGCACACGGCATTTTGGATGCTTTATCGCAACGGCAGCCGCATTCTATGCTCATCGACCTCGCGCACTTCAGTGACCACCAGTACCAGAGGCCCCCTTGCTCCGCGGCGGTGTTGACGGAGGCGTTGGCGGCGGTGTTGGTGGTGATTTCACCGAGCGCTCAACAGTGGTGCGGTTGCTGCACGAGGTCAAACGGTAGCATCTGGACAAGATTGCTCGGCTCCGCGAAAACCATCTGGACGAAGATGAGGACGAAGAAGAGTCGTCGAACGCGGATGGTTTCCGTTCTCTGTCGCCTCTTATGGGCACTGGCACTGCTTCCCCGGGAGCATCTTTGACATAAATGATCTCACTTCCACCAGAAGCGGCTGTACCTTTGCCGCTATCGTACTTTTCAGCATCGTCTTCGCCTCGAAGCTGGCTGCCGACTATTGCTTTGCACGAAACAGGCGACACCTCGAAAGTTCGCAACGGGCTGGCGCATGGCCGTGGGGTAGTAATTCGAGCCTCACGATGGATCCCAAAGCCCTTCGTTTGAGTGCTCACCCGTTGCCGCCAACTGCTACTACGATCATCTGCCGGCGAAGTCGCAGCTGCTGC
>Ga0307982_1004414_pt1 | contig 11125 bp, 12 predicted proteins | sample OrgLakmetagen989_FD_201847 | JGI IMG/M metagenome (GOLD analysis project Ga0307982, IMG submission 201847) | Saline water microbial communities from Organic Lake, Antarctica - #989 | ecosystem: Environmental > Aquatic > Non-marine Saline and Alkaline > Saline | place: Antarctica: Organic Lake... | reverse complement strand
CTGGGGCTCACGTGTGGAGGGCGCAAGCACATGATGGGCTTTCAGCCCAAACAGCCGGGATCGGTGCCTTGTGGGAAGGGCGTGTCGTCCTTGCAAACTCTCACGGAAGAAGCATCAATCAAGAACAGGCGTACTACCGCCGCAGCAGAGGCAGGCAACGGTGGCAGGGCTTACGAGGAAGGTTGGGCGTTGGGCGAAGGGGGTCTGTCGCTCTTGCGGTCCTCGAAGGACCATCTCATGGTGGCTCTACCCACCAACACTCCTTTGGCACGGCCCTCCCTCGACCCACGGGCAGCGCGCTCCCAGCGCAGCGACCCTGCCTGCTCCTCGGTGCTCGCGATTGGGATCACCACTGCCAAGGCCGACAACGTGTTCTCCATGGAGTGTGGGGAGCGGAGCGTGGAGTTGTGCTACGAGGTGACGCAAGGAGTGGGGGTCTTTGAGAACTCCAAAGTTGTGCGCATCTGCCCGCGCTTCGCGATTTTAAACCCCGACCCTCGGGCCACCCTACTGGTGAGGCAAGAGGGCACGTCCCCGGACGACGGCGCACATGTAGTGGCGGTCCCCCCGAGGGGGAAAGCCTTCTACCACTGGTCCAACGCCAAGGGCCCCAAGCGGTTGCTGGTCAAGTTTATGGACCCTCGAAGCGGCGAAGACGGCGAGGACATTAGCCTCAGCACGGCTTGGAGCTTCGGCGGCGTAAACATCGAGGCCATCGGTGCCACTCCTCTCTGGGTGCCACCTAGTGATACTCTTGCCCCTTCCCCTGGGGCGCCCATCACCTTAGATGCGCACACCTTGACGGTGGTGCAAGTAGAGGTGCAGCTCGCAGACGACCACCAAGATTCCGCGAGCAACGTGCTCATTGAGAGGCTGCCCAAGAACAAGAGCGCGGCTGCCCGCTTTGGCCCTTCCTCCTCCTTGGCGGTGCAAGCAGGGAACAAGACCACATTCGCGCGCGCGGTTCCGCTGCTCGCCGCCCAAAACGACACCAAAGAGCCGCTGGTGCTTCGGCAGGGTGCGCAACCGTCGTCCACTCGCCTTGTGCCGGGGGTGCCCAATGTACGGTGGGTGCTGCAGCCAGGGGAGTCGATGGTGTTTGGCTGGCTAGCGCCCGCTGCTCTGCCCAAAGAGGTCTGGGCGACGGTACAAGCAATCTCTGATCGCTCTTCAACCTCTTCTTCGGGAGCCTCACTGACGGGTGCTGTATCGCGTGTACTGCCATCGAGCCTCTCTGGCTCGGAATCCGGTTACACGACGGCTACTGACGACGACGGAGGCATTGAATTTGACGAAGGTGAAGATGACGAAGACGGCCAAGGAAGTTTGACCCCGCCCTCTGCCTCTCCCTCTGCTGGTGGCGGCGGCGGTATCAGGAAGTCGAACAGCGAAATGCTTCGATCGATGGGGCAGGAATTCACTAGCAAGGTAAGCAAGGTCGGTAGCGGCGGCGGAGGCAAGATGAAGAAAGCGGAGCATTGCTTCAAGATGCTGGAGATGGCCGGGGCCGGTGCCAAGCCCAAGCGACTCATTGCGCCGGACTCCGGAGCAGTGGTCTCAGCAGCGGCGGTGGTGCCGGTGCGAGGCACGCGTTTGCTCTTGTTTGCGCCCACCGGTAGAGTGCTTCAGGCCTTTCGAGCGGAGCGCTCGTCCGATCAGCGCAAGCGTGAGAGTCGAAGCGTGTCCTTGGAAGTGGCGCTGCCTCAAGGAGTGGGGCTGTCGGTAGTGGATGACTACGGCGGCAGCGCGATTGGACTAGTAGGCTCGGGCCTCCCTGCGATGCGGCGCGAAGTGCTCTATCTAGTGGCAAACGGGGTGAACTTCACGGCTACCCATGACGCCGATGCCCAACAATCGGACCTCGTGCTGCAGGTGAGAGATTCTCATCTCGAACCATGTATATTTCTTGATCTCTCCTTTCACCCTCGCTCTTCGACGCTATTATCAACTTTTATCACAATCAGGTTCGGCGCCTCCAGCTCGACAACCTTCTCCGAGGAGCTCCTTTCCCCGTAGCCCTCGCTGGCCGCCCCCAGCTCCCTCCCAAGAACAAGCCTACTGCTGCGGCGTCCTCTGTCGATGTCTCAACGTCTCAAGGCGACACTGCCGATAATAGCTCCGACTCTCAGAGTGGCGTGCCCTTTTTGAGTTTGACAGTAGTGGTGCGGGGAGCGGAGACAGTGCCTTACCTGGCTCTGCGGCTCCTGCCCCTCGACCTCATGCTCGACATGCCCTCTGTGAACAAGCTCCTCAAAGCCGTTGCACCTCTGCAAACCTTGGCCAATGGGCGTGCGTCCTCTCTGCCGAACGCCAGACCCGCTCTATGGGCTAGGAACCACGCCTCCTCCATTTGTTGCACGCCCCCTTTAGCTTCAGTCGATGTGGAGGCGTGTGTGCTGGCGGCGCGAGGCGCGCGGTTGCACTTCATGCATTTGGAGGTGCACCCCATCGTGGTGCTGGTCACCTTCCTCCAGAACGCAGGGTCTGAAGCGGGGAGCCTCGACGCGAAGAAGCAGGGCGTGAACAGGCTGCGCGAAGGCCTGCTCTTGAACATGGCCTCCGTCTCTCGCAGCCCCGTGCGCTTGAACTGCTTCACGGTGGTCGACGCCATTGAGGCCACTTCCAGCATCGCGATGAGCCTGCAACGGCACTATCTGCGCGCAGCCAAAGGCCAACTCCTGAAACTAGCCGGCTCCATGGTGAGTGTCCATGGTAAATATGGCTTACTAAGTACATTTAGATTACACACACACAAATATGCCACGCTTTTGGTCATGCTCTTTTTGCGAATGGTTCCTTCTTTGGGCTTCCTATATCATTGCTACTTCGTATCACGTGTGTTATCTCATCTCTCCCCCCCCTTTATACATTAGGCGGCCTTCGGCAATCCCGTCGATTTGGCTTCGAACGTTGGAGGCGGGGTGCAGGATTTGTTCTACGAGCCGATGCAGGGAGCAGTAGCTGGCCCCAAGGAGTTCATCAAGGGCGTGGGTCGAGGCGGCAAGGGGTTCGTGTCTGGCGTGGTGCACGGCGTGAGCTCTTCAGTGGCAGGGGTCACCGGCACGGTGAACAAGCAGCTCGGGATGCTGGCCTTTGATGACGAGTATGCCGCTGCCCGTGAGACCAAGCTGCGCAACCAGGCAGATGCCTCGCGCGAAGGCAACTCGGTGCAGCAAGGCTTCAGAGACGCGGGTGAAAACGTGCTTGGCGGGTTCACGAGTGGCATTGGCGGGCTGTTCAAGGCCCCCGTGCAAGGCGCGAAGAAGGAAGGGGTGGGGGGCTTCTTCAAGGGAGTGGGGCGTGGGGTGGCAGGGCTAGTCGTGAAGCCGGTCATGGGCGTGAGCGAGGGAGTGACGTCACTGGTGACCACGGTCAGTGACGTGTCCGACGCCAAAGCCTCTCTGAACGAACGCCCCGCTTGGATGCGTCAGCGGAGGGCGATTCCGCTAAGGCCTGCGACGAACCGTATGGTGATTGTGCCGTACGATGAACTTGCGGCCTCAGCCCAAGCCAACGCTGTGAGGTAAGAATGGAATTGCATGTGGGCGTGCTTCCTGCAATGCACATCTATGTATACAACTGAAGCGAAATCAATCCATTAGATGGCTCTACTAATCAATCTATTTTTTGCTCATGCCTCATTCTTTTCTCTGGATGCACCTCTTTTCCTCTTCTTTCGAGTACTCACAACATTTTCTGGGCACTAGTGCCTCATGTTTACCTTATACCTCCATCCTCCTTCCTCATTACAGTGATGCTCCACTGGCCAAAAACGAGGCCGCTGACGCTTACGTCGACCATGTGCTGCTGCCGCACTCGATCGGAGTGTACCGGGGCTTGCAGCTTCAAGTTGTGGTGACGTGGCGCACTTTGTTCCTCAAGTGGAGCCACGGCCCTGCACCGGAGGCCTTCAAGCCGCAGGAGGTAACAGGAAAATGACATATTTGTCTTTTGGATCAAAGCGCTACTGTGCCTCTTCATATTAGCAGAGCATTCTTTTGCTCTGTGCTTCGTCTCTCTCCGTGTGGTTGTCACCTTTCTGTCCCTGATTTCGAATAATGCCTTCCCGCCCACCCTGCTTTCAGATGACCATACAGTGGGGTGCGGTGGTAAAAGCGCTCCCATTGGCTGAGAACTGCGTGAGCCTCGCCTTCTTCCAGCCCAACGCCACCCTGCAGAACCTCGGCTTCCCCCCCAACGCCACCCTTCCGGGCACCACCACCCCCGCCCTCGTGCTGAGGTGCCCTTCCAGCAAAGACGCCAACGCGCTCTACGCCCTAATGTGGTCCCGGCGCGAATTGATGGCCGATCCCCGCGGGATGCCCGACCCCCAGCACAAGAGCAGCAGCGAGAACCCCCTTGGTAGTGGTAATGGTAGCGAGGAAGGCTGGACCTGTCCGGTCTGCACCTTGCACAACGCCAGCCCTCTGAGCCTGGCCTGCGAAGCTTGCGGGAGTGTGAAGCCGCACAACAACAACACTAATGGCAGCAGTGGTGGTGGCGGCTCTAGTGGCAGTGGCAGTGGCAGCGGCGGTGGAGGAGAGGTGTATGCCTTTGGGACTGCGAACACTCCCAACAAAATGGGCGTGTCGTCAGCAGAGGCTAATTTAGACGAGCGGAAACTCCTCGAGGTGCGATGGCATCTGCTTCTTGTACTTCTTTTCACCTTTAAATGTCTTCCTCGTATTGATTTTTTCTTTAAACTGTGTCCTCTATTTTGCCTTCGTCTCGCAAGGTGTCGAAAAAGGAGCTTTCCGATGCGCTCAGCGAAGCAAACCGTAAACCCACGATGACTGCCGCCACCAAGGCCAACCTCGACGGGGTGGCCTGGAAGTTTTGCCGTGTGTTTACGGGCACGCACAGCCTCATGTCGTCCAAGCGGGTGGCGGTGCTCCTGTTCCTCAACGAGTCTTTGGACCCCATTCAGGTGAGCAAAGAAGACCAAGAATGGCGGCGTGAGACAGACTACTTCTTCTCTGAATCGTGCATCCACGCAAGCACTCACCTTACGCTCGACCTGTTCCTTTGCTTTCCTAAGCGCATACTACTGAAAACGCTTATTCCTAACGGCGACTCTCATCTGCGAATGTGTCCATTTTTTGTTGATATAACCCCATCAGGTGGGGGAGCCGCATCTACGCGTGGGTCAGGCGTGCCACCTCTTGACGGCCAACAACACCTTCAACGAGCACTACCGCACCCTGGCGCCGGGGGGGGCTCTGATGCTGGTCGCGTGGTCCTTCGGCCCCTCGCCGTTCAAGAAGCAACACGTGGTGGTGTCGCTCTCCACCTCTGCTGCCGATGTCAACGTCAGCGACATGCGCGCGAAGGTGTGTGCGCTTTTTTAGTGTCGGAGAGAAGTGGCCATATTATAAGTAGTACTTCAGTCGTTCTTCGCAATACTCTGAAGTTGCGCAGATTTACGATAGTCCTGCTTCTTCGTAATGTACTATGAACCCCACCACATTAAGATTCCCAGTGCATGATGCATGAGCTGAGCCCGTGTATTTCTTTCATTAATTTCTTCCTCTTCCTATTTGTTGTCTCTGCGTGATGTGCGTTGTGAACAGACGGGAGCCGCAGCGAAGGATGGCTTCGTGGCGGGCGTGATGGAAAATTCCCAACCTGAGAACAAGGATTGGGCGAAAGTGGTGGTCTCCATTGCCGCGCGTTGAAAGGATGTGGAGAAGTTGAAAAAGAGAACGCACCTGCGCTGCATATATATATTATGCGTGTCGATGAGCCGGAGAGAGAAAGAGAGAAATCGACTGAGATATAGATAACAGTATTATTCCTTTGCGGAGAGAGCTTAAGCGGTGGGATCGAAATCCGCGATATCGAAGCACTTTCTTTGCGATATGAAGCACTTCATTCAATGAGGGGAAGCTCGGCGCTATGCGCTGTAGCCATAGAAATTTTAGAGCGCGCAAGGGAATTGGGTTTTGGCGTTTTGGGATTTGGGTTTATTTTTTTATTTCATTTCCGCTTGGAGACGACCTCCATCGCAACTCAGGCTTCGCACCTGAAGTGCGCAATGCGTAATCGAATGAGCTCAGATGGAAGGGTTTTTGGGAGAAAGTACCGCAATCCATCACACACCACACCAATGACACGAGGCACAGGGGCGGCGCAGTGTAATAAAAGCATAGTGGCTGCACCTGAAGTGCGCAATGCGTAATGTAATGAGCTCAGATGGATGGGTGTTGGGAGAATTTACCGCAATCCATCACACATCACACCAATGACACGAGGCACAGGGGCGGCGCAGTGTAATAAAGGCATAGTGGCTGCACCTGAAGTGCGCAATGCGTAATGTAATGAGCTCAGATGGATGGGTGTTGGGAGAATTTACCGCAATCCGTCACACATCACACCAATGACACGAGGCACAAGGGCGGCGAAGTGTAATAAAGGCTTAGTTGCTACGGACTTTTAAACAAAATTAGTGTGGGACAGTGAATACGTTAACGTTGAACGTGCGATGAAGTCGTTGTGGTGGTATCTCAAGTGGTGCCGTTTGGTATGTTCCACGCCGCTTTTTCTTCTGCATAGATGCCCACACAGGTTACCCTCACATTCGTGCAATCCAGAATATTTCAGGTATCAGTATAGCATTAGATGTATTGAGAGTTAAAAGAGTGGAACCATGCGATATGTGCGAGTGTTTTGCCATAATTGTTATCATTATGCATTGTCTTCTTCATGCAAACGACAAGAACAACAACGTCAAAATTGGCAGAACTCAGATTCAAACATGATAGTTCTCGACAGATTTTCTTTCGTGTCAAGTTCATTTCTAACATATCTCTTGATTTGAAAATGTTCGGTTCGTTGAGACGCGGGCGCACCTACTTACGCATCGGCGAAGACACAGGTTTATTTGGAGTCCTGAAGATCTTGGGTGCAGTGACTTTTCTTGTTTCGATTCCAATCCTTGCATTCTTCAGCGAAAAACAGTATCGAAATGTCAGCGAAAGCGTCCATGAAGTTGCTCAAAATGTGACGGCTTTCAAGTTCGGCAGCAGTCAAGCTGGAGATATTGTACATTTACAAGGAGTAAATTACACTGCATCTGTGGAGGACACAGATTTCAAGGTCACCATGCTAAATTTGCCTTCAAATCTAACTACGTGCACTTCTGCATTTCCCAAATAGTAATTGCTTTGCGCCTCTTTATTGTTTCTCAACTTTTGTAGGTTCACTTAGATCATGGCCTGGCTCTTATTCGACAAGCAGAGTACTGCCAGGTAAGAGTGTCTCTTTGATTTTGACTTATTAATCTTACGCATACTACACTATATATTTTGCATCTTTGCTAACAACGGATGATGTTTACTCTGTAGTGGGCTCAAACAATATCGACAGCACGAGGAGCACCTTGCCGACGGTCTCTATTCGCGCAAGATGGCTCTACGAAAGACGAGATCATCGACTGCATTACAGCATCACACTTTGATTATGTAAAAACCTGGAGACCTTTCCGTATCAACGCCGTAGCTTTCAATCAGCCAGGGGCGCATTATAATCCAATGCGAGATCCCTTCCCTTCGCAATACATACCTTCCACGGACGCTCTTTTGCAAGCAGAAACCGCTGAGGGAAGTCCGACGAAAATATCTCTCTCGCCTGGCTTGATAGAGAAAAACAAGTCGCCCTGGTCCAAGGTAGATTTTGGAAGCTTTGAAAACTACGAGACCGGCTCTATGTGGTCAAGATTGAGCTCCTGGATTGAACCTCGTTCATCTCGTGTAGAACCGTTGCAGTCTCTTCAAGAGTTCCAGCACTCAAAAGCAGCAAAAGAAGGGTTTTACTACATCGGAAATGGGTATTTCTTTTCGACTTTCAACGCAGATGCTGCAACAACGGCTGCTAAATACCTCATGGAAAGTTTGGAAGGCACACTTTTTGATTGGCAGATTGGAGACTTCGTTTCCTCATGCAATGCAGGTGACATCCGAGTTCACTTCAAAGTACAACATCCAAGTGTGGTCAGTCTCATTGGAAGACTAGTAGAAAGCGAAGATGACCGCCTCTCGCTTGATACATTCGCCACTTTGAGTGAGCCTAAAATGGGGTGCCTCCAAGATGGTGTTAAGACGGCACAACAGCTGCTTGACAATCGCATTGGACGAACCAAGTGGCGCCGAGTGGCCGCATTTCTGTTGCTCTGGCCATTCTCATACCTCGTGAGTCGATTGTTTGGCGCTTGGCGCGGCCTTGAACTTCGAGCTGATCACGGAAAGCCGACCCCTACGTCAAAACTCACAATTTTCATGTTTGTACTTGGGGTATGGCTATTGGAAGCATTCGTAATTTGGACGGCAGTTTGGAAGTTCGAAGTTGGCCCTAAGCGCGAGGCCCCTATCGTGGCCCTGATTGCAGCAGGTTTGCTGCAGCACGCCTACAAGAATACAGCGAAGGCTTCTACTGCACCAGGCCCAAGAGCAGTGTGGTGTATGCTCGCGAGGGCTTGTGGACTACCACCAAATTGGCGCGTCGAGAAAACGTACAAAGCGGAATCCTCTGAGGCCTTTCCAATCGAAAAAGCTCAGGGACATCATACAGGAGGGCACGAGTTACGAGCCCGTAAGTCACCAAGAAGGAAGAAAGCGGATTAGATCTAAGAATTGACATCTCTGACACAATCACGGCCGTATATTCATCCATGTTTCATATAATTCTCAGGTGCACAGAGCCATTCCTTAAGCACATTTTAAGTCCCCTCAAAGTACGTTACAATTGTCTGCAGCTCATTTTCGCTCGGACCCCGAGGGGCCGGAATTAGAATGCTAACAGGCAAACAGAGAAGTTAAGGCAGCAAATACTAGAAGGAAGTGCTTATCAGGCACCCAGGCCAGAGTGACCATGGAAGTGGTGATAGCGGTCCAAAGTGGCTAGCTCATTTTTGCTTCGAGGCCGTCTCCTTCAATTCTTTCTGGCGAGTCGGAGCTACCGTGCGATAGCAGTGTCCCTCGGACTCTAGACGAAGAATAAACCGCAGGCTGGTACTAAGGGGAGGTCCAAGGGGTTGTATCGTAAGGGCACAGAGGCGCAGCATAGAGTACGAGTGCAGAGTGGCAGAGTGCAGACGAAAGTGAGGTCATCAGGGCAAAATTATCCCCGTCGGGGCGTTATGCGCAAGGGCACTGTGCACAGCTCCATGCAGGGGGGAGCTGTTTATATAAGAGTGAGGAAAGCTTGGACATGACAGCATAACTAAAAACTGCAGGAAAAAGCTAAAAAAATGAAGGCATTTCTCGCGATAGCTCTTTTGCTGAACGCTCCAGCTTGGGCCCTCGAAGCTGCGGTTAGCGACACTGGAAATGTAAGTGCCTCTCGTATTAATCATTGCTAAGGCTGTGGCATGACTAGGACCATCAATGTGCGTTTTTCAAAGGTCGCTAGCGTGGTTGGTTCGACTGGGGAGGCGGCTGGCACCCATGCAGAAGTGGTGAAGGTTATCGACCGGGAATTGGCAGAGCTAGAGGCGCTGATTTCTCTAGAGAAACAAAAAGTGGGGCTCCTTGAAAGCATGCGCAAACATGTGCTTGCTGGGAAAAGGTAAGAATCTCAGTAGTCCACGGAAACACACACTTGGGAAGCTTATGTTTTTACTCATTGTGTGCTTCTTCGTATGAGCTTACGACTGTTTCCTCCTCTAGCCTACCCGATGGATTTGCAGCGGAGTCACCTTTAGAGGCCATGCTCGCTCGTGTCGCTAGTCCTTCCGTATCTCAACCCAAGGCAGCATGGGCAACTCCCACTGAATCACGCCAAGAGAGGACGCAGAATGAGGCACCTCAGAGAGAGACACGGGTACGCGGACGAACTGCCAAATTCAACTTTCATTCGTTACCTTCTTTTTGATACTTAAGATGTTCTGAAAATTAGTGCTTCACACACCAAGTAGCATTTGTGTGAGACGAATTCTTTTGACCTACCTTCACATGTACCTCTTGGTCAATTTTGACCCTGTGTGCAGGCATCGGACATGACGGACCTTTTGTTGGCCCGTGCAGTAATGCCCTTCAACTCCACGATAGTAGCCACCTGCGTGCTCCCCTTCAAGACTCGGATTACAGCCACCCGCAACAGCCGCGGCGCTGTCACTAGCCGGAGCTCATCGACTGACACCTTCCTCTCGCTGGTGGCGGCTGTGGATGCGACAGGCGAACTGTTCATTCTTGACTCCGAGCGAGGAGAGGTGTGTGCAATTGTTTGAATACCGGCGTATTTCTCTTCTAATCTCAGGCATCTCTCATCTTCTCGCTGTTCTTCATTCCTCTTAAATCTTCCGTAACAGGTACTTTTGGGGCTTCCAGCCGATGTTTATGCCCCGCTCGCCGATTCGTCTTCACAGCAAGCAGCGGAAGTGAGCCACATGTACTTCGACGCGGGCTCCAGCGCCAATGACCAACCATACTTGGCGCTGGGCACTTCTGACGGTCGAGTCAGCCTCCTCAACGTGACGCTGTGGCGCAATGACAACGTGATCGCTGGCAGGAAGCTCAAGGTGCACGCATCCTCTAATATTAACTTTCGACCGCATTTTGCGTTGACCTCACGAGTCACCGAACGGGCATACTTTCATATTGCCAAGCACACTCTCTCGTTCTCACGCACATCCTCTTCAGTTTCCCTTTTCCCTCTTCCGTTTAGGTGAAGAAAGACCCGGAGACCAAACTACCGTTGCCCAACCAAATCCTGCCTCTGGAGCCGGCCTTTCGCTCCGCAGAGGGCTTGGGAGTTGTCGTGGAGCGTGAATTTACGGTTAATACCAACGACTTGGCTGTTCTCGCTCGCACCACGCAAGCCTCCAAGAAAAGGATTGCCACAGAGGAAGGCGATGATCATGATGCAGCAGCAGCAGCAGCGGCGAACGAGGACGGCGACACTTTGCTTCCCCAAGCAGCTCGTCGCGTGACCGCTCTATGCATGTACCAAGCGCGCATGCAGGCCAGCTCGAGCGACCCAGGGGACGGCGCCACCGCGCAAGTGAAGATGCTCGCGGTGGCTGACGGTAGTGGCGGGATCTATGCGATTGCCCGCAACGGTACCCTGGCCAAATCGACGAAGCTAGGGCGCCCCGGCGATTATGCGCGTGACCTCCGTAGGCAGGTAAGAA
>Ga0307982_1004411_pt1 | contig 11129 bp, 5 predicted proteins | sample OrgLakmetagen989_FD_201847 | JGI IMG/M metagenome (GOLD analysis project Ga0307982, IMG submission 201847) | Saline water microbial communities from Organic Lake, Antarctica - #989 | ecosystem: Environmental > Aquatic > Non-marine Saline and Alkaline > Saline | place: Antarctica: Organic Lake... | reverse complement strand
CGACTCGCCGCCTCTTTGTCTAAATGCTGCTGCATGACTAGTCCCACTGCCGCTACTGCGGCCTGACTTCCCTCCAGCAGGAGTCTCGGCCTCGACGACGATGACGTCATCGTTGATGAATATGACGTCATCGCACCGTCCTTGGAGGGTGCCCCTGCTTCATCTTCCCCTAACGCAACGTAGCCACGGTCGACGTCAAGGCGCTTGAGCCCGGGATGGTTGGCCTTGAGCGCGCGCAAGTTGGCGCCCTTGCTGCTGCCCACTACCGTGCCAACCTGATTGGAAAGCAGCGGCAAGCAGGCTTTGCCCCGCGCCCACACCCCCCAACGGCGCTGCAACTCAGCCACGGCGGCGGCGGCGACGGATGCGCTGCCAGCACACACCGTGACCCGTCCGCCGTCCCGCGCGTCTAAGCTCAACTGCAACGCCTCGCTCGCGCTTCCACCACTGCTACTGCTCGAGCTGCTGGCTGTGGCCGAGGCAGCGACCGCCGACAGAGCCTCACGGCCCGCGAGCGCGTTCAGTTCCTTGAAGTGCAGCTCGAAAGCAGGGTCTGTCGCATCCGCAGAGTCCATATCGTCGTCGTCCGCTGCAATGCTGCCAAACGACACTTTGAACTCATCCGAAGACACTCGCTCGCTAGTAGTAGTCGTATTGTTGGTGGGTGGGCTGCCTGCGCGTGGCCAACGCGGCAAGTCGACGGTGAGGAAACAGTCCGGAAAGAAGTGGTTGAGCGTGGCGACCACTAATGGGCGCGCGGCTGCTACACATGTAGGGTGCCCTTCCAGGGACACGAGCGCACCCTCCGCAGCCTCGCTCTCTGCCCTTGCCTCTGGTGCTGCTGCTGCTGCTGGTGCTCCAGCTGCTGATGATGGTTTTGACGAGGAGGAAGATGGCGATGACAAAGGCAGCACCTCAATCGTGCAAGGAAGCCGCTTGTGAGCTGCAGACACTCCTCTCCCAAGCGATGCTAGCGCGCTGACCAACGATTCGCTTTTCTTCGATTTACCAGCGCCGCTGCTCGAACTTGAGTGACTACTGGAAGAGCTGCCGTTGTCGTCGCTTCCTTTTTGACCGCCTTTACCGCCTTTCCCGTGACCCTTGCCACGCCGCCGCCCATTGTTATTAACGTTGTTACCGCCTTTGCCAACACCGCTGTTGCCACTAGCACCACCGCTGCTGCTGTTGCCACCCGCGGTACTCGTCGAGGTGGTCGTTGTCGACGCAAGGTCCGAGGAGGCGGTGCGCAAGGCAGCGCTCGCCTGGGCTTGATCCAGCACGAACACCACAGTGGCACTGGGAGGGTCGCTCGCCAAACTGTGGAGCACTTGACTGGCTGCTCGGAGTGCTGTGCTTTTCCCCTTGAGAGCCACCGACACCACCGCAGGAAAGCCCTCCACCGCCCCTGTAACGCCAACGATCTCGCACTCGGAGACCCCACACTCCGCGCCCACAGCATCGACTGCAGCAGCCGTCAAAAAAGAGCCCAATTGTGGGGGGCGCAGCGCAAGAGAAGCAGTAGTGGGCACAGCGTCAAGAATCGCCTCTAAATCAGCGGCGGCCGCGGCGACCTTGGCTGCGTCTTTTCCCTTCAGTCGCACGAGCAATCGACTGGAAACAGCCTCTGCATGGATTCCATAAGTGGACTCCAGCCTCTTCAAATTAGCACCTTGCTTGCCAATCGCATAACCAATGAGGTCATCCGACGCAACGCTCACGCAAACCACTTTGCCGTCCGATGAGCCATTCAGCTCACTGAGAATGAGGCTTTTGGCTTTAGCGACGGCTTCTGACTGCCCAGCTAACAAGACCGTGGCCACTACGCCGCTAGAATGGGCGCTCGCGTTGTTCGCCTTTCTGCCCCCACCGGCAGCCTTGCCTTTTCCACTTTTGGCATCTCCGCTGCCGCCCTCTTTCTCCTTGCCGATACCAGACTTGCCACCCTTATTAGCGTTTTTGCCTTTGCCTGCACTCTTCTGGTTACCAGCACCAGCAGCAGCAGCAGCAGCAGTAGCTTCAGGGTCAGCACTGACACTCGCCGCCGTCGCAACGGCTGTTGTGCCTTCGGTATCATCTGCCCTTGACTTCTCCGCAGCATCTGTGGTGTTCATAGTAGAGGTGGTAGGGCGTTCGAGGCTTACATCGACGTGGCAACTTTGTTGCACTTGGCGCAGCAGGCAGTAGTCATTGCCGGCCAGCAAGCATTTCTCGTCCTCGTCGCACAGTAGCGCCAGGCGTTCTTCGACGTGGTTCGCCTGAAAAGCGTGCACCATTTGCGCAGCACCCTCGAGCCCCGCTTTAGGCCCGCGAAGGGCCACGCCATAGACCCCTTTTTCGGCGCCGGCAGGTTTCTCGAGCACAACCGTCCCCTTCCCACTGCTGCTGCTGCCTTCTCCTTCCTGCTTGTCTCCACCACCAATTGCACCAATCGCAGCGCGCGCAGACCGCCCGGGGGCGCCCCAAAATTGCCGATGCAGGCTCGGCTCGAGGTCCACCACTTTTCGCTGGTTCGCGTCCGCCAACGCTTGCACCGCGGCCGCGCACGCTAAGATCGCTTCGACGGACTCCTGATTGGCTGCTGGGAGGTCGCTGCTGGTGTCGTGGTGCTGACTGTGGTGGGAAGAAGCGTGATCACGAGGAAGGTTCGCGAGCTCAGCAGACACCTCGTCTGCGAGGGCAGCGATTCGAGCGACGTTGTGCTTTGGATCGACGTCGATCAAACACCACGGGTGCGCCACTCGTAGGGCTTGAATGGCACTGCCACCTTTGCCAAAGACGGCACCTAAGCTACCCTCGCCCAAGTCCACTAATACAGTGTCGCGCGCCAGGGTGCCCAAGAGCTGACGAATCAGACCTACGCCCGCGGCGACCTGTGCGCGGGTGCCTGACACCACACACGGCGGCACAGACAAAGAGGAAGCCGCCGCTGCACCCGCTTCATGGCTAGTAGGCTTTTTGCCTCCTCCTGATGAAGGTTGGTGATTGGCTGGCTGAGCTGCTGTGGAAGCCGCAGCATTTTGAGAAGGAGGAGAAACATTTGCGACCTTTGCCCGAAGGCGATCCAGGGAGATGGAGCATCCAGTGCGCTGCTGCACCGCCACTACCCGGGCAGCTCGAGAACTCAACAGCCAACTAGCGGCAAAAGCGGCTGTAGCCTCCGTGCTGGTTGAGCTACCAAAGGAAACCTCGAGGGGAACCACTTCTTCAATCGGTTCGTTCATTCGCACGATTTCTTGGAGGGCAGCACAGCACGTGCCGACGTTGCCCGCGAGGCCGGTAACGCGGGCCACCGAGCCAACAGGGGCACTGTTACTGGCGGCAGCAGCAGCAGCAGCAGCAGCAGCGCCATTTGTATTGCTGCTTTTGTTGCTATTGGTGCCATTTTTTTCATCGCCCCCCGAAGAGGGAGAAGCGTCTACTTCCACAATGCACTGGTGCTCCTTCTCAAGGGCTTGCACGCCGCTGCCCTTACTACCGACTATTGCTGCCCGCACGGCAGATGAAGGCAAAGAAATCGTCTTGGTGGTGGCTTTGATGGATTTGACTTCTGCGACGCAAGCAGCTACGGCAGCTGGCAACCCTGTAATCGTAACACTGCCAAGACCATGACTGCTGCCACCACTGCTTCTAGAACTGCTGTTTGAGCTGCTTGAGGATTGGTTATTGTTGCTAGCGCGCCCCGTCTCAGCCGCCGCTTGTGGAGCCTTCTTAACTTGGGAGGGCACTAGCGCACTATTCGTTGTCGTTCCAGCTTTTCCTGGCAAGCGCACGTCTACTTTGACGTCGTGTTTGGACTCCAACGCTGCGGCAACAGCTGCGCGGTGTGCTGCCAGCCACACCAGCACCGGTGGCGGCACACCGAGCATTTCCTCCGACACCATGGCCGCCAACTTTTCCAGCTGCCAAACCGCAGCTGCCACACCACTGGGTAAGCCCCACACTTTCGCCGCTAATTTAGTACCTTTGCCCATCACATCAATGGCCACCTGGCACGATGCTTCCACGGCGCGCTTTCGGCTCAGCAAACGGCTGCGAGCCGCTTCGCTGGGCACGGCTACGACAGCATCTACGAGATCCATAGCTTTGCAATTGAGCAAGGTCGCGAGTTCCAGTTTCTTCAACGCTAAAGACAACTCGTTCTGTGTATTAGCACAAAAAGAACACGCAAAGAAAGAGAGTGAAAGAATAACAAAGCTCTGATCTTAAATTAGAAAAAAAAAAGTTTCGTTTCAGGATCAAACAAGACGAGGCAAAGACAGGTAAAGTAAAAAAAACGAATAAGAACGTGCACAGCGAACGCTTCCTCAACCACCAAAAGGCACACCTCGAGAGCATAAGCATCGTCGAGTTTCTTGCGCGCGCTGTCTTTTGCAGCCTTGGCGTCCTTCAAAGCATCTTCAAACGCTATCAACTTGAACAACTCCTTCTTACGCTTCTTGCACCTAGCGTGATTAATTAGAGAAGTAGGGTTGAAATTTGAAAAGAGACAGGAAAGTACACGTCAAGAGCGTCGAAAAATTGAGCTTCAAACGATCTAACTGAAGATATATTGAATCAATAAAATTTGAAAGCCGCAACTAGCGCATTTTTCAGCATGAAAGATGGAATGAAATTTACTCACTTCTCCATGTCTTTGAGCATGTTGCGTTCCTGTTCGTTCGTAAGTCGAGCAGCAATCGAGTGTGCATGCTCCAGCGACCGTAGCTGCAGCAACACACATATCGAATTGAAAAATCATGATTGAAAGCTAAATGACGTCTTAATTTGCTTCCCATACTCGTGCATGGAGAGCCTAATCGGTGCGATTAACAAAAAGGTATCTCTTGTGTGCGTAGGGTTATCGACTACACAGTGGCAAGGCTCACCGTTGCACTTTCGAACGAAGGCATGCACTAGATAAGGCTTCTCCTACCTTAGCATCGCTGCCGTTGTACTCTTGTCGCGCGTTTCTGGTGTCTTTGGGCAGCTCTGCCAACGCCTTCGTGACGGCTTCTTCTGCTGTTTTGAACGAGGCCTGTGCAGCTGCCCGCATGGAAGCGCACATCGCCACCCGCTCCGCTAGCACCGCGCGGATATCCGCCTACTCCACACATGTACGTAATGCAACATGCAGTAGTGCGAATTCAGGTGTGAAATGAGGGAAACAAATATTACAGTAAAGCAAGTCAGGTGCCCCATTTTTAATGCTGACTCTCAAGGCACTCCTGTTCATCACAACTCATCCACTTCAACTTCGAACCGGTTTTCTTATTCATTCAGCAAGGCAAATGATGCTATGATGACGAATCAAGTAGGTGTATTCACCGATCGAGGTGTCACGCACCATTGAAGCTGAGCTTACTCTCTTCAGCTCGAGTTGCGCCCGGGAACAACAACACACTACTTTAGGGTGCGATGACGAGATGACAAGGCAAAGAAGAAAGAGGGGGAAAAGAGAAGAATGATGTTTAACATTCCCTAATATAGTTCTCGAAGTAGCGAGCTGCGAGCTGCGCAAGAAGCGAGTGGTGCGTGTTGCTGTGTTGCTGTCGCTCACGCATTCTTCATCCTACTGCTCCTGGAGGAAAGAGAGTCGCTCGATATTATCCTATCAACAAGACCGTGCAATTGGAATCATGTCTGAGAGTGGGACGGCTGGAACTGTTCCTTCTGAGCCTAAAAGCGCTTCAGACGATGCTTCGAAGAAAAAAGTTCGCCCCGGGCCGCCGCCACCGTCTGCTGCCATTTCGACGGTACTACAAATTCCTTGCATGAAGCCAGGCTAGGTAGCTAAGGGGGTGGTTACAATTTCGTAATTGGAAACGCTAGGATCGTGATGTATCAAGGAGCTAAACTGAGTCGTTATGGCTATTCCGCTGTCTCCATTTGTTGTTTTTATTCGTCTCTATCCTTCACACTTACACAATGATGAAACTTCATCCTACAGGCTTCGGCGGTGGTGCGAGGCTGCTTAGCGGCCGTTCTGGGCCAGAAGCTCGGAGGTGTTTCCGCTGCTGTTCAGCCCATCTTATCAGAGCCTGGCGCTGCTAAGATAGCGATTTCGCTGAAGGGTTGTGCTCGAGAAGCAGAAATGAAGTCCGGCAACGGAGAGGCCCACGCAGTGGTGTTAGGGCAGGTGCAAGCGGCAGTGGCGCGCGTGCTCGAGGCGAACTTGCCCGTGCAAGTGCTCCAATTTGTTGACGCGGACGGTTGCGCCGCAGCGCTGGGCGATGCTGCTACGGACGAGGCTGCGGGCGGCAAAGCAGACAAGAAGAAGAAGGAGAAGAAGCCAGCTGCTGAAAAAAGAGGCGATGGCGACGCCACTGCCGCTGATGCTGCGGTAAACGAAGCAAGTGCAACTCCGCCGCCGCCACCTCCTCCCGTGAACATAGCTTACGTGGCTGGGCTCGTGGTTGCTCCACTCGCAGTTGGCGCTGGTGCTGTGTCATCCTTAGCAAGCTTGGGCAGCATTACCTTTGACATGACCCCAAAGAAAGGCTGCGCAGTGGACGTGGGGAAGAAGGCAGAAGTAGTGATCAAGTTCGTGGTGACGAACGCTAGCGCCGAAGCCAGTGCGGCACCGAGCTCGCCTGCAGCAGACAGTCTGGCCACCATTGCAGCGGACTTAGCAGGGTTGAATGTGTGCAAAGTGCGCGATTCCGGAGCGTTAGAGGCCGTGGCAGCTGCCGAGAAAGTTGCAGCTGCAGCAGCAGCAGCAGCGGCTGCCGCTGATCAAGCGGCCGCTACTGCAGCCGCCACGGCCGCTGCGGAGGAAGCTGCTGCTGCCGCAGCTTCACAAGAAATGGTTGTAGACCCGTGGACGGTGTCGGGGAAAATCGATTACGACAAACTGATTGACAACTTCGGGTGAGACGAAAAAACGAAGGGGGCTGTTGTGTGTTCTTCTTAAAGGGTGTTTGTTCTGTGGATGGTAGATTTTTCAATAAGACAGGTAGTCTTACTTCTCCTAAAAGTCTCCGATAATCGTCTGCAATTTTCATTGCTCCTTTTTCTTCAATATTCATTCCCTGTCAATAACCTTTCCGGATATCGCCTGCTCTGTGCATGCTTTTAGGTCCAAGCGCATCGACGCGGAGTTGCTGGCGCGCGTGGAGAAGCTCACGGTGGGGCGCGGGCGGGTCCCCTGCTTGCACCCGTTCTTGCGGCGGGGCATCTTCTTCAGCCACCGCGACCTGTCCGCCATTTGCAGTGCAGCCGAAGCGGCCGAAGCCGCTGCAGCCGCCGCCGGTGGGAGTGGCAGCAGCGCGAGCCCGCCCTTCTACTTGTACACGGGACGGGGCCCCTCGAGTGCGGCGATGCATTTAGGCCACCTGGTGCCCTTCCTCATGACCCAGTGGCTCCAGAAAGCTTTTGATGTGCCGCTGGTGATTCAAATGACCGACGACGAGAAGTTCCTGTGGAAAGGCGAGTACAAGGACGGGGAAGGCGACAACTTGGAGCACTACCACAGTTTAGCGGTGGAAAACGCCAAGGACATCATCGCGTGCGGGTTCGACAAGAGCAAGACCTTCATTTTCAGTGATCTGGACTACGTCGGAAGCATGTACCCCAACATCGTGCGCATTTGGAAAGCGGTGACCTACTCTCAGGCGAAAGGGTGCTTTGGGTTTGAAGGTTCCTCCAACATTGGCCAATCCGCGTTTCCCGCCATCCAGGCCGCGCCCTCGTTTCCGTCCTCGTTTCCCGTGCCGTTGGGCAACCAAAACTTGTTGCCGTGCTTGATCCCGTGCGCGATCGACCAAGACCCGTACTTTCGCATCACGCGGGACATCGCGCACAAGATCGTCCCCACCAACCACCCTCTCAAGGGCAAGCCCGCCCTGCTGCACTCCAAGTTTTTCCCGCCCCTGGAGGGGGCGCTCGGGAAAATGAGCAGCAGCAACGAAAACAGCGCAGTGTTTTTGACCGATTCTCCGGACGCCATTGCGGAGAAAATCAAGACTCACGCGTTCAGTGGGGGGCAGGCCACCAAGGCTTTGCAAGAAGAGAAGGGAGCGGACTTGGAGGTGGACGTCGCCTACCAGTGGCTCTCGTTCTTCCTGGACAACGACGAAGAGCTAGCAGCTATTGGCGACAGTTACTCGCGCGGCCAAGGCGCCTATTGGTCAACGGGCTTGGTGAAGGACAAGCTGGTGGACGTGCTGCAGAAAATGGTGGCGGTGCACCAGGCGCGGCGGGACACCATCACCAACGACGAAGTGCTGGAATGGATGGCGACCCGCCCTTTAGTGTGATGTTAGTTCTTGAGATGGCCTGGGAATTACCCGAAAAAGCGAAGGCCCTCTCGGTAGTTGCGCAGTGAGTTCGAAAACTTGATTGCCTATGTCTGTGTCAGTGGGGCTCAGTGATCTTACTAGCTCGATGTGAGTTCCAACAGAAATTTCTTCAGTAATTCAAAAATCAACAGCAAACGGCAAGGGAAATAGAATACAGCAATTAGTTCTACTCATAACAATAAGTATCCGGGGGAATTTTTTCTTGAGCCTCTGGAATTCTACTATTGCGTATATATTCACTTATATCTCCATCCCACATACCGGACACCGCAATAAGGCGCTCCTGGTTGCTAATATCAATAACTTAGCAATATGACAATAACGCCCAATTACAATTGCGAGTTGAGCCCGGAAGCCCGGCCTAGTAAAGTATGGTATTCATAATAAGTAGTTGGGTTTAACGAACCAATTGTTTCACTTGCTTCGACAACGAGGGAAAATATAAACAGCTGTGCGCTATACGACCAACAAAGAGGCCAAGGCGCTGTTCTCATTCTCAGGCCAATCCCGAGCGCCCGAGTCCACAGGAGGTGGGGGAATGGGAGGTGCCACCGGGGTGCAGTTGTGAACGAGGCACCGGTGGCTGCCGCTCAAGGCAGCACTCGCACAGCCCAAATATTCGCAGCGGCGCGCCCCGCCATGAATCACACAAAAGCCAGACGATCCTTCCGAAACCTGTGCGACATCATCACGGAAAGAGCATCAACGATTGCCCGCAAAGTCGAATGAGAAGAGGCAGCAGCAAGGTACTCATGAAGCAGCAGGCGAAGCGCACCATCTCAAAGAAAAACAATTAGCGCGGAAAACAGCTCTCACTAAGCTGCTATCATAAATGATCAGCTTCAGGTGCCTGTATTCTATTCGTGTCTTCAAAGAACAGACCTGATCGCAGCCTAAGGACTGGCAATTCGATGATAGGAAACTGCTGTCACTGATAGTGGTGCTGCTGTCGTTGCTGGCGCCGCTGTTGCTGTTGTTATTGCCGCTATTGCCGTGCAAGGAACATTTCCCGGAAGGAGGCGAATTCGGGTTGTTGCTAACAATTGCTGGCCTGACACACCCGAGCTCGTTGCATCGGGGCTCTCCACTGCCGCCAAGATTACTATTGCTACTGCCGTTGCCGCCGTGTGTCGCACAATAAAGCGATGCGCCCAGAGCAAGCTTATCACACCTGCAGCAGAAGGCCAGCAACACCAGCAGCAAGAATGAAGAGCGCGAGCGCGAAAGTGTCACAAGGCAGTGAGCAGCCTGGGTGGTAGAAAAAAAAAGAAACACAGGCGAAGGCGAGCGCAGAGCGAAGTAAAGGTTCTACTCTTTTTATTCATTACCACGAGGCTTCGCAGCGCGGCCCGTTGGTAGTTGCCGCCACTGCGCCGTTGTTGTGCAGCGAGCACTTGTCAACCTTGCCTTTCGCGCTGCGGGTGCAGCCCACTTCAACGCAGCGCCGCCCGCCGCCGTGGAACTTGCAGTGCCCGCCTTTCCCCTGGGCGGCCTTGGTGCAGCCAGGGTCTTTGCACCGCCGCCCACCGCCTGTGATTATAAGTGGGTGGGTGGGTGTTTGTGGGAAGCCACAGTACATGTAAATGTGCGTCAAGTAGAAGCAGCGGTGTGAGGTTCGTATGCAAGGGCAACATGCTAGTTTGGGTCTTCTCTTCCCGCTCGGAGATTGAGGTAGAAAAATAAGCAAGATGAGTACACTTGTAGAGAGTCAGGTCACGAAAAAGTACTTATTAGGACAAGTTCCTGAAGACGTAGATAAAGAAAACGACAGCCAATTAATAGGCAGCTCGGCAGCTCGGATGTCACTTTACGCGGAATTCTCTACTTTCATACCGTGAGCGAAACATTTCCCAGTGGGGCCCTGCGAGAACTTGGAGCAATCTGGCACAGAGCAGCGGGAGCCACCGCCGTGCGCGATGCAAAGCCCCGCTGAACCCTGTAAGCGGACCCCACCACAACAAAGATGCGAGGGCAGGACGTCAACGACTTTCAGCTCCGATCATAAGGAAAAAAAATAGACAAAGGCAGAAAAAAATAGCTTTAAACCTAGGAGATGGTGCCAGCTGCTGCTTTACGTGCGCCAAGCACTCACTCACCTGAGCAAATTTCGCGCAACCTTCTTGGACGCAGCGCCGCCCGCCGCCGTGCTGCAAGCAACGGCCAGAGGCGTCGGGCGCGCTCAAGTTGCAACCTTCCATGCTGCAGCGCTTGCCGCCGCCGTGGCCGATGCATCTGTGATTCCCAACGAAGAAAACCACGAAAAGAGGGGATCATACCACAAATAGTCTCAAGTAAAGAGAAACGAAGTAATCGACAAGAAGGACAGCTAAAAGAGCGCTTGCACATACACGTAATCAGCAATTCATCAAACGAATAAATTTGAAAGAAATGGCATTATCTTTTTGTTGTAGCCTTTCTCTTTCCGCTACACGGAGTATAGTGGAACACGTAAGTAAACATCTTACTTTCCGGTAGAGCCGCGCGCGATTTTGAGGCAGCCCGCCTCGTCGCACCTGCGACGGTTGCTCACAACCGCCACTTCGCCCCGGTCTTTTCGACGCTTTGGCGCAGGTACTTCTACGCTAGGTGCAGGAGCAGCTTCCCCCACGCCGCGACGTTTTGTGGGCAAGAACACCGCCGGGTTGGCAGTTGGCGGAACGGGCGGTGGTGGCAAAGGGGGTGGCAGAGGTGGAGGCACAGGCGCTGCTGGTATGTCATTTCCGAAGGTAATTAAATCGCCCATCCTGCTGATGGAAATACCACAAGCGTTGAGTGTCATGCTCCTTTTTCGATTAGGATGACTCTTCAGAAAACCGTTAAATGCCTCTTAGAGGAGTATTGAGTGCTCTTTTG
>Ga0307982_1004410_pt1 | contig 11129 bp, 13 predicted proteins | sample OrgLakmetagen989_FD_201847 | JGI IMG/M metagenome (GOLD analysis project Ga0307982, IMG submission 201847) | Saline water microbial communities from Organic Lake, Antarctica - #989 | ecosystem: Environmental > Aquatic > Non-marine Saline and Alkaline > Saline | place: Antarctica: Organic Lake... | reverse complement strand
TCAAAGAGCCTCTTCAGCTGCCGCTTTGCCCCCCCAAATACCCAAACCTAGGTAGTCTAGTTAGTTAGGTAGTTAGGGTAGTTCACTAATATAATGGTACTGCACCCCTTATGTCCTCCCGTGCATCTGAGTACTTGGTGAAAAATAACAAAATACAAGTTCAGGTGCCCGCGCAATGCGCGGTATATGGGCGCTATGAGTTCGCAGCAGCACACGGGAGGTGTGTTGTTGGTATCTCGGCGCGCGTCCTTCTCGTGGTGCCCGGGCCCGTGCTTATGCCCGTGGTCCTCCTCGCCCCGTTGGTATGCGACAGCACAAACAGAGCAGAAAACACTTCTCTCCCCATGTACGGGTCCGTCCAAAAATATACGTCGGACACGAACGAACGAACCACGAACGAAATTCCATTTTATAATAGAAAGGATAAAATATAAGCAAAAGCTGGGAGAAACAGAAAAAGCCTTTGCTAGGATACTGTCTGTAGTAAAGCAATGAAGCGACAAGGCGACAACGTGACAAGCTATTAAGTTTTAATTGATGCAGTGGAACCACTATACATCTACGCACCATAGTGACTTTCGGCGATGAATATTTAAACTTCTTCGATTGTGTGCCAGATGATATTTCCACTATCGTTCTGCTTGTCGTAATAAGCCTCACAGTTACTTATTCGAGCTTTTCTATCGGTACCTGCAATGATCTCAAATATTTGTTTGCCGAATCAAATTGAATTCAAACAGATACAACCTGCTACAACAATAGCGCTGGAATCTTTGTAGTTGCCATCGTGCTCGTCCACATACGCTCTGAGTCAAATGTCCACTGTCCAGCACCGAAACACAGCCGACGCAGTTGCGGATGGCGCTGGGAATTCGTTACCAGGCAGAGACGCACATGCGATGAATCATAAACAAGGTCGGAAAAGACCTCCGAAGAGTTCACGTCGACTCGACGTGTGCCTTGTGTTAACGCTGCTCACCAACGCTGGCCTGGTGCTTTATTTGTTTTGGGGCAGCCACAGTCCGGTAAACGACTCCCGTGAAACGTCTGTTGAATCTGAAGGCTGGCGGAGGGGCGCTAATGGCCATACTATTCCATTTGCTCAGCATCGCCCTACTGGCAATGTGCACCCTGAGCTCTCTCCTGACTATTCGGGCGAACTCGGCAGTTTGTACGCAATTGCCAAGGCAGCGGCAGGGACACATCGCCAGTTTGATACGAACTCTGGAGCCCAAGGAGCCGCTGTTGGCACCTTCAAAGCTGCTGTGACTGACGTGCCTCCTGCGCCGGCACCTTTACGGCGCCTTGGTTCTCCCGTAGCGCATGTTGCAGAAGCCATTGCTGCGCGTGGCATTGCTGCGGTGCCTCACGGTGCTCCCGAAATCACAACTAGCTCTCGCATGAGCAGCAGCAGCAGTAGTACCACGGTGCCACCTCGCCACATGCTTTACCCGAGTTGGCAAGCATGGACTGACGCAGGCTCTCCGCACGGCGACATGCGTGGCGGCGCAGCGGTGTTGTCGAAAGGCAAAGACCAAGTGCACCATTTGCCCTATTTCTCCGTGGTGGGCGCCCAAAAAGCGGGGACCACCTACCTCCGGTTCATCCTGGTGCAACACCCTCAGCTCGCGTCGGGCGATGGCTTACACGGAGAAGCCAACGGCGAGCCGCATTTCTTCGACTGGGGCTACCCTGGTGCGCAGAGCTCGTCCACTGCTGCAGTAGCTACTAAATACGCAGCCATGTTCCATAGTTCTACAGCCAAATTCAACCGCCAAGAACTTGCTGACAGCAGCAGTGTCAGCTTTGGCAGCTCACAAGGTGTTATTGGCAGCGGAGGCAACACCCTGTACTTTGACACCACGCCAGCGTACCTGGTCGAACTCAAGACGGTGCCAGCGCGAATGCACCGACTGGTGCCGCACATCAAGCTGGTGGCCATCGTGCGGGACCCGACGGACCGGTACCGGTCAGAGTTCCAGATGGAAGTGTGCCGCGCCCGGTTCAACGCCATCTCCGACATTTACCACCAGCACGGGGCCATGGCGCAGTACTTGCGCGAGCCCGTGGCGGCCAAGTTCAAGCCGCTGTGGCGGGGCCTGTACCTGGACCAGTTTCAAGCGTGGCTCAACCTGTGGCCGCGCGAGGCGCTGCTGGTGCTGACGTCCGACGAGCTTTATGCTGCGCCAGCCAACGCCACCGCTCGCGTGCTGAATTTCCTGAAATTGGACCCAAGCCCCAGTAACTTCAACGGCTTCAACTTCAAGGCCCCCAAAAATGCTGCGTGCAAAAAAGACATGACGCCCTTCTTGGATGCCAGTGAACTCGCCCAGCTCCGCGAATTTTACCACAAGAAAAACCAAGGCCTTTCCGAGCTCCTTGGCGTTACTTTTTCTTGGCTTAAGTCTCCTTAGTTCTTCGTTAGTTCCTCAAGCTTCCAGCTGCGAAACCGACATGTTATAATTCTGGAGATGATTGTCACTGATCGAGATCGAGATAGGCGAAAGCAATGCCCTCCTCGCTTTTTACTTCTCCCGTCCTTAATTCTTCTTAATGCGAAATAAAGAAAACGGCGAACTGGCAGCGAGCGAGGTCCCTGGTTCACTCTTTATGCAAGTGGGAATGAAAATCGGAGGGCCTATATTCAATACACATAACATTCCCATAAGCTCCCAGCTCCCAATACAATGCCAATACTGCGCATTTCTATGAAGTTTATTAGCATGGTAAGCCAAAGAATTATCACGCCTAAGGATGGAGATTTCAAATATTAATTTAAGTTGCACTTCCATGCCTTTAAGCGGCCAGTCGCCGGCTGCCGCGATCCTATAGTAGGACAGCCACTTATCGCTTTTTGACTTTTACGTTCTTGCTCAACCGAATGGCCTCCGAAATGTCTTTGCTGGAGCAAAACTTGAGAAACTCTTCGTAGTCGATGTTCCCGTCGCCGTTGGCGTCAAACACTTTCGAGACTTGCGACAAATGCTTATCGGGAAGCACAATGCTGCACCGGGAGGGAGGAGAGATGGGAGAAGAAACAAAAAATAGAAAAGCATGAGCACAGGAAGATATGATGACAAGAGAGACACTTCAAACGGACAGCACACACACGTTTTTTGTTTCAAATGCTATTTTACCTCATGTCGCCCAGGGCTTTGATCAGCTCGTCGATGTTCAAGAGGCCGGACCCGTCTTTGTCGAGGCTGGAGAACACGCGCTTGAATTGAGGCGGGCCGTTCCGGTTTTTCGCCATTTTGTTGAGGGCTTTGTGCACCGTGGACACGAGCTCCTGAATACGATTGAAACAAGGAATATGGAATGAAAAGTACGCGCACATGCGTATGCTCACGCACACACGCGAAGAACAAATGAATGAAAAGGAGCGTAAAGACTCACGTTCATTTCGAAGTCGTTGAGGGCTTTCTCGTTGTCCTTGCCCTTGTCTTTTTTCGACCCGCCTCCCGAAGCAGCAGCTGCAGCAGGGGCGGGCGCGCCGCCGTCGTCGTCTGCTTCTCTCTCTTTCTTGGCCTTTTTCTTTTTCTTGGCTACTTTGGCGCTGGACACGGCTTCCTTGAAGTTGTTGGTTTCGCACAGCCGCACGAATTCGTGGTAGTCGATGCTGCCGGACCCGTCAGTGTCGAACACTTTGATGATCTGCCCCACTTGTGTTGAACTCAAGTTGAACCTATTGAATTCATCAGAAACCACAAAACAAATTGATGCGTGAAACTTTTACGCGGTATTCAACACCTACAGACGGTAAAGACCAAACTTGCACTGCAACATTGGCGCACCCTTCATCAAACAAGCCTATCTATGTATTCTTTTGCGTCTTTTCCAATCAACTTACCCCAGTTCACTCAAGCCCGACACGAATTCCGCAACTTCCACTTCCCCACCCCCGTCTTCGTCGAGCCGCGCAAAGACCGCGTCGAACTTGGGGGGCCCGCCAGCCACCCGGGCGAGGCGGTTCATTTCGGTGTGAATGTCCGCGAACAACTCCTAAGGTACCACGTGTTTTTCATGTGAGCATAAATCGTGCAAAGTAAGCACGAGTGCATGCGTTCGAGGTTAAAAAAAAAAAAGCACCACACACCCTTAGTTCAAAAAGAACCAAAGGCAAAAGCATGGAGATATACGAACCTCCAGCTCGTCGTCGGAAAGTTTCTTCTTGAGGATGCTCCCGTAAGTCTTTTTCTCCACTACATTTTTGCTCACTTGCACGGCTTCGGCCAAATCGTCGTGCTCGCAAAACTTGACAAACTCTGCGTAGTCGATGGTGCCAGAGCCGTCCGCGTCGAACACCTTGGCCACGTCTTTCGCTTGCTTGAAGTCGAGGTTGAACCTGGTAGGACGGGGGCGAAGAAGAAAAATAAATTAAAAAAGGAGTCAGTGCTAGAGAGAAGCGAGAATTAGATTTACAGAAAGAAACAGGACGACCGGGGAATGTATTTCTATACATTACTGCGACTCGTTTGGCTCACCCCATGTGGCTGAGCCCTTCAATCAATTCGCCCATGGTTAGGCTGCCGTCGCCGTCTTTGTCTAGCTCTTTGAACACTTTCTTGAAGTTTAACTTCCCGCTGGCCCCCTTGGCTAACCGATTCATTTCGTTGTGGACAGTGCGCACCAATTTCTAGAAAAGAATAATTAAAGACGAAGCAGGTGGAAGGCAAATTAAGCCAGCTGTTTAGTATGGAGTTAGCGTATTGCATGAATATCAGGGGGGAACTCAAAAGGGCAGAAAAGAACAATGAAGAGAAGTCTTTGAGTAAGAAGCGGTAACAAAGGAGGCAAGTGAGAATAAAATGAAAACAAGTCTACTAAAGATAAGTGGGATTGAACATCGGTCCTTTGAAATTATTATCTCACCTCGAGGTCGCTTTCGTCTCCAGGCGAAGGATTATGAGAAGGTGGCAGTGGCGGCGGCGCATGCGCGCTGCTGCTCGGACTACGGCCACTCTTCAGTGGTTCGTGGTGGTGGCTGTCGCGCGTCATGGGGTTGGAAATAGGGCCGTCGCCGCCGTTGCCGAGCCCCACGGCGTCGATGAACGACTGGTACGCGATGCCGCCGTGCCCGTCGCTGAAGTTGGCCTGTTGGTAGCGCCGCCAGGTTGACACAACATGCGGAAGATGAGATTTAAATTTCAAAAAAGAAGAACACTAGACATACAGGACGCAAGGAGTACATGCCAAGGTGTTCGCGCCATCTTTGGCTACTCTAAATAACTATGCGTAGGTTTTAAATCAAATATGAGGTCGTGGTGGTAGGCCCGTCATCACATCCGTCATGCCAGTAGTTCAAACAAACAAACAAACGCACAAGCGAACACACAAAGAAAGACCACAGCGCACCATGAGGGCCATGAGCTCAGCGTCCGTGAGAAAAATGCCCAAGTTCTTCAAGCCTTCTTTGAATTCTTCTGCGCTCACGTCGCCGCTGTAGTCCTTGTCGAAGTGCGCGTAAATCTCTTCTTTTGCCACGCCGTTCCCAACCGCCTGCGCAGAACACAACGCCGTTGTCGGAGGAGGGACGAAAAACTTGAGCATCCTCAGCGACTGGCTTTTCAATTTGCCTGCTTCACTTTCCTTCCTTCTGACCCAAGCTAGTTCTAGGAGTAGAGGCTTTGAAGACGTATCTTTCACGTACCTTGTTGAGGAGGAACTTGAGGCGCAGGAACTGGTAGTCGATCGCTGACTTCTTGGGTTTCTCTCCCGGGCCTGCATGCACTCCTGACAGCCTTCTGGGCATGTAATTGTACTCCAGCCGTCCGTCAAAGGCTGACCCATTGAGCCGTTCTCCTGGCGCACCATCACCACTTGCTGCTCCAGAAGAAGATGGACGAGATGATCTTAGGGGCAGCGAGGATCCTCGCGTTGAGTCACGGTTAGCGTCTCGGCCACGGTCCGCCTGAAGAGAAAGACGGACAGGAGTGAGCAAAAGAAACAAAACAAGAACAAAAAAGGAAACACATCCACAAAAGAAGCTACCCAGAGAAAGGTAAACAGCAAAGACGTTCAAAGGATGCACAATTTGGTAATGCGGTAAAGCCTAGAATTGAACCAAGTTGACAGTTTTTTTAGATCCTTACGCGAGTGTAGATTTTGGCCTTGGTGTTGCAGGCCGTGCAGAGGCCGTTGGCTTGAACGAACAGGGCGGACGACATGCAGCCCTGGACAAGACGTGTAGAGTGAAAGGGAGCGGAAGAGTGCGTCGTGAGGGACAGCAAAGAAGCGTAACGTCGACATTGAAAGTGCACAAAATTGACTTCAAGGCGAAGCGACGAAGAGGAGCTAGTATACTCGTTTTCTTTGTGTAGTCTACATACCCGCGATGAGCAGCCGCCTTTCGGATCGTTCGCAGCTGCCTTTGGTTGAGGCGGCGACGTTGATTGGGCGCGGTGCTGCCGCGGGGGCGAGTCCAAGTAAGCGCGCGCGGACGTGAAGTTCAGTTCACGCGAGCGTGCCGCGGGGTCCCGAGCAAAAGAAGAGGAAGAGGCAGAGGAAGAGGTAGCAGCAGACGAGGCAGGCGCGTGCTCCAAGGAGCGTGGCGTGGAGTGCGACGAACGGCTGCGCGCGCCCGGCGGGGGCATCGCCAGCGACGGCCGAGACGGCGAGGGCTCGCGGCGCGAGTGCAGGCTCAGTCCCGGGCGCGCAATCACGGGCCGTGTCGGTGGGCGTGCTAGGCCAGATGAGGACGAGGACGACGAGGAGGATGAGGATGGGGAAGTGGACAGCCGTGTGGGCGTGCTCGTCCGGGCAATGGTGCTAGCGCGCGCGTTGGCCAGAAGCTCCGAGTACCTTTGGAATTTTGCGAGAAACACACTTGACAAATGAGCAAGTTCTCAACCGCTGCAAAATCTTTCTAGTCGGTAGTTAAATAGCATTGAACTCTCGAAGGCACTATTTTACTCACCTCTGAGAGCTAGGAGGAGGTGCGTCCAGGGCAAGTCGAGATGGAGACATGTGCCTTCCTGCTGAAGTCGACGATGAAAGCGTTGGAGAACGAACGGTTGGCCGCCCGTAAATGGACGATTTCGTGTGTAGGTTGCTAGGTGGAGGCGGCGAGGCGTCCGAATAACGCTGGCAACCGGCGCGGTGGTGCCTCCCGTGGGCAAGCACGACCTTCTCGTTGGCGGCCAGCCCACAGAACCGGCAGCCTGCCGAGATTTGGCTAGGGCGCCGCTCCGGCTTTTTTGTCGCCTGAGCCGACTGCGGAGAGAAGGAATCAACTCCGTTAGGAGAGTTCCCCTGCAATGGTTGCGGTGGAGGCAGCATCGGTTGCCCGAACATGGTTTCCTTGTGGCGGCGCTTGCGGTTGCACTGGGAGCAAAACCCCGAGGGACCAATGGCATGAGGCCCTGCAGTGCACGAGGCAGTGCCGCAACGCTTGCGTATTTCAATGCCTGCTAACATTATGGTGGAGCGCACCGAGGTGCTCGGCAGAGGATCAGCTAACCCCAAAAAATCTGAAAGATCAGAAAACAACGTGGTGCGACGGAAAAGAAATATAATGTGCCTGCTGAGCGCTCAGAAGGCATCAAATTGTCGAATTGATTATGTTAAGGGGTCACGCGAAGATGTTATGAACTGACCTTGCTTTGGTGAAGCTAAGCACGCCTACAAATGAAGAGAACTGCTCACTCCTTACGCGATTACGCAACGACGTGATACTCCGTACGCATCTCCTTCGGCTCGCCCGACATCTCCAGCAGTTCACAAGTCCGAGCCGATCGGTCTCTTCCTTGTTCTGGTCTTCTCTCACAAACTTTCAACGGATTCCGGGATTTCCGGATAGCAGAGTTTGTCGGTCATGATGTCGACGGTTTGAACTTCATCCTCAGCCTCTTGCCCGAGCTCCGTTGCATTAATGAAGATCAGCGCACGAACAACGCTCCGGAGGAATCAATCTGATTCAAAAGCTTGATAATTGACTCTTCGTTTGTGCATTAGGACATTATTTCCTTCTAGTTCTACCACGGGAAGTTTAGGTCCAAAAGGGAGTGTGAAAGAAACAATCTCAGGAATGACTCACCATGTCGTGCTCTCTTCGTCTCTATACTTCTCGTTGCTGGCACTGGAAGCCAGAGCATTCTCTATGCCAGGTTTGAGTTCACCTCACAATGGGTGGGCTACCGGCTACGGTGACAATTTCTACCCGAGGCCCTACATGTCTACACCACGCATGAGAATGCCGTGGATGCACGAGCACCCGTGGGCGTCACCGGCAGAGCATTTTTCCTCGATGCAACCCTACGGTGGCTACGGAGGACTCCCAACAGACTTTAGGGCTCCTTTCGATGATCCATGGAGACGATCCAGTGCATTTGAGTGGGAAAGGGAGTTTGAAGCCAAGATTGCTGAAGTCCTCGACCAAAACCAGGAACTCGCAATGCGTCTAGAGGCGTCGCAGCAGCCGCATGGCAACGACGTCGAGGCACGGCTCTCTGAAATTCTCGAACGGAACAAAGAAATGGAAGCTTACTTGGAGTCCATGCAGGAGCGGCCGCACCCGTCGGGAGAGGAGAGCGGATCTCCCCCAATGCCCTCCCCAGATGAGATGGATGGCCTGAATGAGGCCGAGTCCAACCTTGCGGACGCGCTGAACCACAACGACGAGCTCATGAAGCAGCTGCACGGCACGGACCACCCATTCTCCACCAGCGACACCTTCAGCATGCTGGAGCGCAACCGCGAGCTGATTGAACAATTGCAGGCGATGCGCGAGCACCGCCCAATGCGCAACAACTTCCGTGGACACCGTTACGGATCCCCACATGCAGCGGCGTGGGGCCAAATGAACCCTTACGATGGCTATGCCAACTCATTAGCGCTGCCCACCCCAGAGCTTGCGTTTGAGGACGGCTACCGTTCGGGTTTCAACGACGGTTTCCAGAACGGCGCTGCTCAAGTTGAACTTTCACTCCCCATGGCCCACCACCAAGCGTGGGAGCAGCCTGAGCCTTTTCTCGATGGATTCAACGGCCATGCGATGGGCCAAGACAACTGGCTGCCGTCGAGAGAATTTGACAGTGGCTTCAACGGCTTTAACAATAACATTTCGCCATCTCCCCGAGGATTTGGCTCGTCTTCGCCATTGTCGCATCACGGCTTTGACAACGGCGCGAACAGAGAGTATTCGAACTCGTGGAACGATCGACCGTACGATGAGGACCACCAGTATCAGCGACAAGGCCAGCGCGACAACAACCGCTTCCCACAGCAGCAGCGCTTCAACCAGCAGCAGCCTTACTTTGACTCGCCCATGGCCAACCAGCAACCCTTTGTGGACAGACCGAAAGCCCGGTTCGAACAAAGCGGCTCCGACCCTTTCTTTCAGGAGGTGTCTCAACGAAGGAAGTCCAGACTAAAAGATCATTTCTACTAGATTCGCACTTGCAACCCAAACCGAGAACCCGACAGCAACATCGGACACGCCACAGGGAATTGCGTGCATTTCCCAAAACAGAAAACAGTTCCTTCATATCGTTACTTCTACATACTACATATGTATACTGCACTCTACGCTGTTCTTATTATTCTATTATGCAACCCAGATATCTTCAATTCAAATTACGAATGAATTGTATCAATAGGATAATCGGAATTAGCCTAGCCCGTAACCATGTAATAATCTATATTTATATTCTAGGATCTATAATAGATAATGCTTTCCTTTGCCACTTGGACTTGGCTGTTGGCTATCCCCATCCCCAACCCACAACCCGCACCTCAGACCACGCCAGAGTCAAAGAGATACAAGAGGAAGCTGTTTAACTATGGAATTAAATCGTAGTCGACATAAAGTACTCACGTCGCAGCAGAATTCAGCCGGAAGGAGAAAACACGAACGGCCCATTTGTCAAAGCAAAGAAATATATTTCACGCAACCGCACGGCCGCACGGCTAAGAGATTTACAGCACGATACTCTGGTAGGTGGGCACCAAATATTTGATGTTGATGAAGGCATCTTCTCCACCAAATTGCTCGAACAGTTCGAGTGTTTCCTGAATGAGCTCTCCCAAGTTTGCCCTGTCACAAGGTGCCGAAAATAAGAAGCAAAAGCAACAATAGCAGCAGTGAAAGAAAAATAGAGAACATTATGAAGAAGATAATGCTTTGACTTTCTCTTCTGCGAAACGAAAGCGTCTTTTAACGAGGAGTGCAGAAGCAGAAGCAACAATCAAGATAGACAAAAGTACCAGGCTCAGATTCTTGCTCATCTAGTCGACAGAAGATTCGACTTACCGGTTCTTTTGAGAATAATCAATGGCGTCACCAATGCTAGCGTTTTTCCGAATGAAAATGTTGAGCACCGGCAAAATTTGGCGGTAGTACGGCACCAGGGCTTGCCCAATCAGCGCAGGGCCCGTTTCCTGCGCGTCGGCCATCACCAGGGCCTGCAGCACTTTCAACGTCTTCACCATGACCGCCGGGTCCCGCGTGTTGAGCGCAGTTTTGATGGGAATGATGAGCTGCGGAATCACCGGCAAGACTTTGTTCCAGCCGGCTTGCAGCATGTCGTAGACCCCTTGCTCGGAAAGGAACGCGTAAGGGGACTCCAGCTCGCGAAGGCCGTCGAAAAACACCGGCAAGTAGTGGTGGAAGTCCAGCTTGCTGATCTCTACTTTCCACGCAATTTTGTTGGCGGTGCCGCCGTGCTCAATTTGAATGGGCAAGTCGCCGCGCTCGTAAAAGCGGCGAAACTCTGTGTTGGGCGGGTTTGGCCGCTTCATGAAGGCATCCCTGGACTTGCCTCCTTTAGCATAACCACCAACAGGACCGCCGCCGAAATCCAGCGGGGCTGCTTTCATTGGCTTGACGAGAGTACCGCCCATGCCGGTTTGCTTCCGCTGGAAATTTGACGGCACAGGCCGCGCCACTTGCTTGCTCATCGAAAACGCAGAAGGGTCGATGCCTTTCACAGCCCTGTTGTCATGACCACCGGCGCGCACCAGTGTGAGCCCTCCTGTGTTGGTCGCATCAAAGCACGAGCCCGTCTCGGAGAAATGCGGCAAGCGCTTTGAGACCTAATCGTTTGTGAAGCGAATAGTGTATCATTAATGATGAAATATGAAAAGGGTATGTGTATAGGACAGCAATCGAATAGTCTATAGGCCTGAGCGTT
>Ga0307982_1004409_pt1 | contig 11131 bp, 12 predicted proteins | sample OrgLakmetagen989_FD_201847 | JGI IMG/M metagenome (GOLD analysis project Ga0307982, IMG submission 201847) | Saline water microbial communities from Organic Lake, Antarctica - #989 | ecosystem: Environmental > Aquatic > Non-marine Saline and Alkaline > Saline | place: Antarctica: Organic Lake... | reverse complement strand
CTTCACCTTCTTTGTTGTTACTAGAACTTGAACTTGAGTGACAATTTACTAACAAGCTTGCCGAAGCGAATCGGCGATTTGCGGTGCTTGCGATACTTTGCCTGCCAGCGCAACGCCATTGAAGCCATTCCAGACGAAGTAAGTTGTGATTTTATTACTTATCCATGGTAGGACTTTCTTTGAGTTTCGACGATCTCCATCTAGGAACACCAGAGATTGAACTTTTTACCTTTTTCACGTACAAGATATCGTGTTTGCTTGTATCCTTCCCTTTTCTGACTAGATTGGGCGCTGCTACATGCTTGAAGATTTGATCGCCCACGACAACCAACTACGAGCTTTTCCTGCGGCGGTATGAGTGCTGAATATATTGTTTTAGTACTGAATTTCACTATTGTAGTACATGTGTAACGCGCACTTTGTCCTGTTGGATGTCAGAGCTGACTCATTTCGATTTTGATTATTCTCTGTCCCTGACTATCCCATGTTAGCAAGCCGATGCATCGATGAAAGTAGCGCAACTCAAAAGTGTACATCAATTCTATCACTCTCTCGAAGTCTCATTTTCCCGCTTTCTCTTTCCCTTTCTATCTTTGTTTGCTTTCTGCTTTCTGCTTTCTTCCCATCCTCTCTGCATCTCCCAGGTTGTCGGATGCGCGGCTTTAAACGTGTGCGACCTTCGCAACAACTTACTGGAGTCGGTCCCCTGTGAGCTTGGGTCCCTTGTGACGATGCGCAACTTAAAGCTGGAGGGCAACGCTAGCATGGCCGCGCAGGTATAGTGATGGCAAACAATAGAGTTTAGGATGAGAAAGAAGGACGAAGGAGGAAGTACATGGAGTGAGAGAGAAGACACGAAGAAGGAAACAAATAAAGAAGGGAGAGAGAGCCAACGAAAATTATACAAATGATTATGAAAAAGGATTTATTTAGTTAACGCGAATGTCGAAAAGAGTGAATATCGTATACGACACACTAGGTTTAAACTTTCATCAAGGTTGTTTGCACTACCGCATGCCTTGTTTGCACAACCTCCTTGTAATACTCACACGTGCACAATACATTTTTCGTTCGCCCGTCCTTTTCAAGCCAGCATATGTCTTTACCTACCCCCTTTCCCCTCTTCACTTTTCTATCCTGCAGGTGCCGTTGTATTGCTTGGGCGATTCGTCGCAGTGCTTGTTTTTGCTGAAGAAAGAATTCGACTTCCGAGAAGAGTTGAAAGACCTGCGCTCGAGCAACATTGAGCTCGAGTACAAGGTAATGATACTTAAGGTAGTCAAACAAAAATAAAGCGGAAGAGCGCGAGTACTCTTTGGTATCCGTATACAAGAAGGTCCTTAATGTGGCACATTTACTTAATACCAGGTTCGCGAGCGCGAGGAGTACAACTTACGGATCTGTGATGAGCATTCTGACGCGGCTGCTCTTTTGGACCGTGCTACCAAAGCCTTTCCCAACGAGTAAGCTAAGCTTGTTGAGTGATTAAATTCTAGCGTTTCCTTTTTGAAAGCCTTTCTTTCTTGCAATTTTTTGTTTGCTTAAGACCTAGTAGTTCTTTGTTTGTTTTTCCTGCGCTGTGCGATGGCCACTACTTTTAAAGCGTTTTGAATTCGTACCACCAAGCTATGACCCTAATTTACCCACCTTTCGCTGCATCTGTCATTAAATGTCTCAGTTCCCAAGTCCCTATATCTCCTTTGTTCGCTCAGGTACGTGAATTGTAAGACTTGGTGTCGGCAAAAGAAAGACGCTTTCTGTTGTTGCTGTAACCTTTGCTCCGTCATGTAAATAGGAAGTAAGACAGGTGGGATTCTACCCATAAGCGAACTTTACCGCAATGCCTAACCGATTGCGCCATATATACCGTTATAAACCCACGATTTTTCATAAACTATATCTCTCCTTGGTAATGGTAGTTGTTAAACGTTAAAGAAAAGAATTATTCATAATTTATGAAGCTCGAGATTAGAGATCGGTTTTTATACAAGACTCTGATTGCTGCTTGTTTATTTCTACGGTTCACTACGACCTGGTCCGTTGCACGTAAGAATTAAGGCTGATATAAGCAGGAAGATTGTAGATAAACAAAAGCCCTTAATTCTCAATCTTGCGGCTGCGCGTAAGGTTATTGCGGATCCCTGTGGACTCCCCGCCGTAGTGTGCGCCTTCCCCAGCGTCTCGGATGTCGCGCACTTGGCCTTTCCGCGCAATCGTGGCTTTGCGAAACTGTTCCTTTTTCTTGACCCGGGGGTTGCGGTTGATTTTGGCTTTGTGCGCCACCAGGCCCCGGTTTTTGATGATTTGGTAAGTGGCTGCCCGCTTCTGCCCGGGCGCCAGTTCTTGGCTGGTGTGCGCCCCCGCGAGCCGCTGTTCCGGAGTGTACTTGGCCTTGCGCTTCTTGGCTCGAGCGTCCGCCGCACCTGCCACGTCGCCATAGAAAGCCGCCCATTCTTCGTCGTCGTCGTTGTTGCCCTCGGCTGCAGGGCCATTGAAACAAGAGAGAGAGAGAGAGAGAGAGGAAAAACGAATGAAAGAAGGACTTGAATAAAGCAGTGGAGGACAAAAATGTGTTGCATTCGAACATGACGATATCGTCGTTGAAAAAACAGCAGAAAAACATGGCGCCAGCTTATGTACTTCATCACTGTCATGTGATAAAACAACCAAGGAATAAATGAAGGCAGCAACAAGTCCACTTCCAACTAACTCCAAACTCTTCGCACCTTGCACCGCAGCAAGCTTCTTGGCTCGGGCTGCTTTCTTCCTGTCTTCCTTGTCAAGCTTGAAAAAGTCCTCGCCTTTCTCGTCACCGTCACTGTCACCATCACCACCAAATCCATCATCTTCGCCATCGTCGTCGTCATCACCACTGCCCAAATCATCATCGTCGTCGTCGTGATCTTCGCCGCCTCCGAAATGGCTGCGACCTTCTTCATCCACTTCCAGCATGCCCACTTGGCTCCTTTTCTTGGCTGCTGGAGCCTTATAAAAAAGAAGATTGAGGTAGAGAAGAGGCAAAGTAAGATTCCAGAAACAAGTTCAACTTTAAATGAGTACATGTCTCAATCTCTGAGCATCAACCGGGAAACTTCCTCTCGTCATCATCACATCTCTCCCTTTTACCTGAGGCAACGGCGCATCGGCATCGCCCGACACTTCACTTGCGCGCTTGGCAGCGGTGCGCTGCTTCTGAGTTAACGTGTTGAGCTGAGCCGCACTCTTGGCCATGACAGCGGCATTAGCAGCGGCCTTGGACACTTTCTCGGCGCCCTTTCTGAGACCGCTCGAGCTGCTGTTGCTGCTGTTGATAAGGTGGTGGTGAGCATCGTCGTCGTCGCCAGCGTCTGCGCCTAGGGCTGCCTGCTGCAGTTGGCTTGCGCGCAACGCTCTCTGAGCTGCTTTGCTAGTTGAAGAGGCAGAAGAACTTGAAGTTGAAGTTGCTGCGACGGTCTCGAGGGTGCGTTTAGCCCGCTGCGATAGTTTTTGTTCGTTGGCTTTCTGCTTGGCGAGAGCATTGGCGCGCTTTTCAGCTCGTGGGTCCTTCGCCGCAGGTGCTGCTGCTTCTTCGTCTGAGTCGCTCATACCGTCTGCAGCACCTCCTTCATCATCATCCTCTTCTTCACTCTCTTCTTCGCCGTCACTCTCTTCATTTACTTCTTCCTTTTCTTCTTCGTCTTCTTCCTCAGAGCCCTCGGAGCCCTCGTCGTCGTCGTTTTCGTCTCCAGACACTGCTTCCTCGTAAGCGGTCTGCAAACATGCATACATAGGCACATAGACATGTACAGACAGCGGCTAAGACATGCAAAATGAATGCCCTCTTAATGAAAAACTAGAGCGTTATGCACTATTGACACCTCAAAGACAAGACAAAAATAACGCGCACCTGCACCAGCTTGTCGACAGCGTGCTTGCCTGAAGCTTCTACGTGGCCCGCAAAACGCTGAAGAGCGCGCTGCAGAGACACAGAGGGCAAACGCAAGATGTAAACGCAAGATGCAGCATAGGCCAAACAAAAGAAGTGAGAAATCAAAGGTAGAAGCAAAAGGTATGGTACGAGCACAGGTCCGACTCAACACACCATCAAGATGATATCTTTCGTTCTTTACCAGCCGCTTCATGCCGCAAGTCTCTCTCTAGGTCTAGGCATTAAAATAACAGCAATGACCCTGCTGCTCGCACAGGGCATAATCTAGTATGCAAAGCATAAACGATTATGGCTTTCTTTCTTTTGAAAAGGCATGAAGTGTGTACCTGAAGGGCCAGTAACCGGTCAACTACAGGGTGCTGCCGTGGGTCGGTCTTGCCGCCTTCCGCGCGCAGGAGCAAGTAGAAGTTGGCGTTCATGGCAAAGGAGAGCAGCAAGTGGTAGCGCAGCTCCAGGTATGACAAACCCTCGGACGTCACTCTTGATGCCTGATCGTGTGAAAACCCCCGTTTGAACAGAAAAAACCCAAATTGAGGCACATACCCCACGAGAAATCACACCATCGAGAGCCAAATAAAAGACAAACGAAGCGAAGGTTACATGAAAAAAATGGCAGTTTTCAGGCAAGAAGTAGTGGAGATTATTGTTCCTCAATTCACTCTTGTTTGAGCTTAGTGCCCTCTTCTTAACGTCTCCTAGCATCTTCTCTCTTCTCGAGGCCTCCCTGCATTCCATAGGATTGCCCAGCCTCCCTAATATAATTACCTGCAAGCCGTGCGCTTCCGACAGAGCAAGGCCTAGCAAACTAGCTTCCCCCAAGGCCTCTTCTAATTGAGCAAGCAAACCCTCCAGCTCAGGGGCTTCGGCGCGCAAAGCGGCCAGCCGCTCACTTTCACCCATGTCGTTCAAGTCTCGCAGGGCAATGGCTTCCTCTTTGGCGCCGCTTCCTTTGCTAGCTTTCCCTCTCTTACTACTGCCAGCCGAGGAAGCTCCTATGGCTGCTGTTGCTGCGTCTGCCTCAGTGTCGCCAAGGATCAAAAAGTCGTCTTCGGTCTCCTTGGCACGCCGCTGCTTTTGCATCTTGCGGGCAATTGCCGCTTCTTCACGGGCTTCCTCTTCGTCTTGCCCGATTTCGAGGTCGGCTGTGTCGCCGCCGTGGTAGGCGCTCGCAGACCTACCCCACGCTGTATCAATGGTGTCGTCGCGATCGTCGTCGGAAGATTCATCGTCTTCCTCGTCATCTTCGTCGGAAACATCGTCCTCATCTGAGCCCTCAGAGTCGCCTTCGTCTTCGTCGTCGGGTGCAGCCTTGCCAGCCTTTGTCTTATTGTCGTTGTCTGAGTCAGACTCACCGGATTCATCATCTGACGCACCACTGGCTTCTGAAGCATCAGAATCGTCACTGCTTTGGAGGTCAAGGCTTACTAGAGGACCTTGGTTGTCGCCGTCAATGTCATCCACTTCGTCGTCGTCGAACTTCAGAGACTGCTGGTTCTTGGCCCCTTTACCTTTACCCTTGCCTTTGCCCTGGCTACGAGGAGGTGCACGACCTTTCGCACGCGGCGGCATGGAAGCAACTTTCGTGTTATGGGAGTGCAAGAATGAGCGTCTAAGAGCTTGCTAGCGTCTAGAGTGGACGGGGCAAATAAACAAACACAGCTCGCCGATGAGATCAACTCTCAGCTCAACTCGCCGAAAAGAATACAGGGGGTATCTATAGCTCAGTCAGGCAGTGTAGGTTGTTCGTACTGTAGGTAGTCGTTCTCCGTTACGACGTGGGTGCTCGATGCTCGATGATGACTCCTTCCTTTCAAGAAAAAGGGCAACAATAATATTAAAATTTCGAAATAGTGAGCGCCGAAGCCCTGTGCTCTCAAGCAACTCAATCCAGCACTCAATACGAGAAGAGCTCACGAATGAAAATCAATTGATCGTCTAGACTTAGCTTAGGCTGAGGCGACTAGAAAGGGAGAGTAGCGTAGCTTTCGAGAGTGCCGTAGCTAGAAAACTCCAGCAACCGGCGCCAACCGCTAGCTGATTTGATAGCATATATTTGAGTTTAGTTTCCATCGAGTCAATGTCAGAGTCACGGCGCTTCGTGTTATGCGGAACGGCGCTTCGGCCGGGCCAGCTGGCGGAGGTAAAGCGGCTCGTAGCTCAACTCGGCGGCGCAACCTACGACGGCCGTCTCACTAAAGCCACCACGCACTTGCTGGTCCAAGGCCCTGTTAACCAGGGCGACAAGTACCCTACAGCGGTGAGCGGGGCTGCGGGAGCAGTGGCCCTAGTCGACCCCGAGTGGGTGTTTGCGTCCGCAGCAGCGGGTGCGTGGTTGCCTGAATCAGACTATTCTGTACCGCCATTGCGTGGACTGGTAGTATCCTCCACGGGATTAGACGAAAGCACTCGGCACGCGGCACAAGACGCTGTAGAGAAAGCAGGTGGCACCTTTCAGCCACTCTGTGAAGAAACCACGCATTTGCTTGCGCTGGAAGCACGCGGAGACAAGTACGGACGCGCCGTACAGTACGGTATGCGAGGACGACGTATCTAGTTTACCCAGCGCTCCTTTCTCAAAATCGTGCTCTAGATGGGCGAGGCAACAAAAGGAAATGCTGCATTTACTTGAGAATATCATGTCATCCTGTTTTCCTTTTATTTGTTTTGATTAAGAATTTCACTTGCTTTCGCAGTCTCTATTCAACAATTCGATGGTACTTGATTTGAACTCAAATTCCATTCGCTGTCTCAACTCCCGTCTTCTTTCGATGCCACTTGTTCTACTATGTATATTAGGCAAAGTGGTCGTGCACCCGCGCTGGGTGCACGCGAGCGCCGCAGCTGGCCACTGCTTAGCTACCGACGACTTCCCATTGGATGATGCGGAAGAGCGAGAACGCGAACGCGAAGCAATTGAGGCAGCGGCGGCGGCGGCGTCCGACCTAAGTGCTGAATTCTTTGCTCAAGGAGGTTGGCGTACCATGTCTGCTCGCAGCGACTTGCCTGCAAGTGATGGCCTCGCAGGGTGTGTGGTAGCGCTCATGTGCGGAAGTACAGTTGATGACAAACCAGCGCTGCAGCAGGTAACATGGCTCTACTAGTATTAATCACCTCTCCAAGAGAGTGCAGTAGATTGGTGGAGAAAAGCACGAATGAATAGGATAGCAAGGAAAAAAAAAGGATGAAGAGGAAAATTAGATGGCAGAAGGAGGACAACTTTCCTTTTTTAAGTCTAGATGTCAGGTATAAACTTTGCCTTTACCTTCATACAGGCAGCAATGGCCCTTCGGAAGTCGATGGCAGCGCGCACAATGGATGCTTCCGACCCTGCTTGCACTCACGTGGTGCTCGTAGACTACGACTGCAGCATTCATAGTAGCAATGGCCACAATGCGAGCAATAGCTCTAGCAGCAGCAGCAGCAGCAGCAGCTCTGGCAGCAGCAGTAGTAGCAGTGGCACGTCGAGTGCTGATGTGGCCATGCCGCATGTTGTGCCAGTCGCTGGGAAGCGTGCCGTGTTCGAAGCCGCGCGGAAGAGTGGGAAATGGGTGGTGGGAGGCGCCTGGCTCCTGGCCTGCGCGCGCAACGGCACGCAGATGGCGGAAAAGCCTTACGCGTGCAACCTCCGGAAAGACGCTCCTAGCAAGAAGGCTTTGCCGCCAGTGGCAGTGAGTGCAGAACACGAGACCGACCATACGGTTAACAGCAGCAGCAATATCAACAGTAGTAGCAGCAGTAGTGGCAGCAGTAGTAGTAGCGCCCGTGATAGGAGTGATGTAGGCTTGGCTGCGCATAGAAATAGTAGCTCCTTACGGTCGAATTCGAAGACGGCTGAAGGAACCCCTGCGAATGATCTGGACGCGGGAACAACGTCGCTCCAGCGGAAAGACGCGCCGTCACCACCACCGACTGCTAGCCTGGAACGCAGCGACAGCAGGGGCAGGAGCAGGAGCCGGAGCAGAAGTCAGCGTGGCGCCGATGCCTCAGCGAACGCTGCTGAAGGAGCCAAGGAGGACTCGACAGCAACTGCTTCTACGACTGCCCCTACGACCCATGCTATTGCTGCCAATGCTTCTGCTGCTGCTGGTGCTGGTGCCGCGAAGAAAGAGGGCCCATATCCACCTACTGCACAGATCTTTGCGCGGCGGCAGTTCGTGTTGCTGGGCTCCGGCGGAGGCAGCGCAGCACGGCGTGCCGAATTCATAAGCGCCATCGAGGCGCGAGGCGGTACTGTGCTAGCACCTGAAGATGCCCCTGGAGCTATTGCTGCTGCTCATGCGCGCATGCAACCATCAGAATCATCATCATCGTCAGCATCCTTGACTCCACCGCTGATGGGACCTCCAGCAGCGACGACGTCACTGAGCAGATCCCGTGTCCCGCCCATTGTGCTCGTCTGTGAGAGTGGGCCAGGAGCTAGAGAAGCCACTGATTTGCTTCGTTTGCCCTCCTCACTTGAAACAACACATGACAGCGCACAAGCTGGAGAGCTTGAAAATGGAGCAAGAAGCAAACAAGAAACAGATGCAGATAATTCAGGGTTGAAATTGTCGACGTCGTCTTTGTATGATGGTTCACAATCAGGCACTTCTCAAGTGCACCCATCTACGGCGGCAGCTGCAACGTGCTTGTGGCTCAGTGCTTGCCTCCGGGACGGAGCTTTGTTCCCCATCAATACTTTTGCAGAGGTGTTCGCGCCGCAACTTTGGCCCGTTTGCACCAATACACTGAGAAGATTCCACGGCTCAATTCTCAATGCTCCCGCTGCCTCATCATCATCGTCATCTTCCTCGTCTTCATCTAGTCCAAAAGCAACAACCAACGGTTGTGTAGTAGCACTTTCTCAATTTGTGAACGCCGAGCGAGCTGGACTGGTACGGACTCACTACTCCCTATCCCCCAAGAATGCATTCTTCGCTGCTTTTCTCAATCCCTGCACCAGCATACTGTCCATCTCATTTCTGTTCCTTGAATCGTCCCAATAGACCTAGTAATTTATAACACCGTTCACTATTGGCCTGTGCGTGTGTGTGCGCGCGTGTGTTCTCGTTCTTAACACTTTTTTTTTTCTAGATCGAGCTCATCAAAGTGCTCGGCGCAAAGTACACCACCAACTTCAGCCGTCTCAACTCCCACTTGGTCATCAAAGTTCCACAGGTGCTAGTATACTTATTCAAGAACCAGTATGCTTGAGTTCAAGTGCCATTCCATGGAAATAGAAACTTATCTTGCTTTCTCGTGACTCGAAGCATTATGATATCAGAAAATGAGACTTACGTAGTAGAAGGTGATAAAACAAAGTGTTGACCTAGGCTTCATGCATCGGATTTTCTTTCTCAATAACCATGTTCTCGTTCGCCTGCCTTAAAAACAGGGTGAAAAGTATGAGCGCGCGCAGAAAGAAGGCGTCGCGTGGGGGGTGGCCACGGTCACTTCCAATTGGCTTTTGCATTGTGCACAGCACGGTTGGCAGCCTGGTTGCGAGAAAGACTTTGCTCTACATGCAAAAACAACGAATGACTTACCAGGAGCCACAATGGAACAGCCGCCACCGGTAAAAGGTCGAAGCAGCGCTCTTGACCGCACCGCTGTTGCTGTTGCTGTTGCTGATGCTGCTCACCCATTGAATGAAACCGCTGCCACTTCCTCGCCTCATAAGACGACGTCGCAGAAGAGCACTATTGGTACTGCAGACAGTGCTGGTATCTCTGCTACTTCGGCACTCAAGCCTTCATCATACCTTCAGCGACAACTGCAGGAAGAAGGTAATGTTGACGTCAGTGTGTCTGCAAGCCAAGAGGCTACGGGCACTGCGGAGTTAGCTTCCACTGCGGCTCCTACTGCAGGAGCAATGTTCGAAGAAGACACCTCAGGTTATGGCGGCGGTGGTGTGGAGGAGTGGTTAGACGGTGGCGATGATGGCACTTTCGATGTGGTACGTCCTTATTTTGCACGTGTTCATGTTTTGAGTTTCTTGTGCTTCGTATCGTCTGCATCCTTTCGAGTGTTCGTTTGGCTGCACCTACCTTTTGAATGTCGATTCGCACATGCATGCCCTCATCCTTTACGGCAAGATTTGAAAACAACAGCACCAAATGCATGCATGCTTCAACTTTATCACAATACCAACATCGCTCATCACGCACTCTCATTGTTCCCCGTGGTAGAGTGGCTTCGGTACGCGCAAGCGCGGTGGCGGCGGGAATGGCTTGGCCAGAGCGCCACCGAAACAAAAGGCGCGATTAGCCCCGCGCCGCAACGAAAGGCCTGAGAGCATCCCTGCTGACCTGGGCGAGCATGACGGCGACGGAAACGGTCCAAACTTATACTGCGAGTCACAAGTGGTCACCTATAACTAGCACAAGCGGCCCGGTGACGAAAAAGGGGCAAGCTCGCTGACTGCTGTCCAACTCTCGTCGCTCTTAGTGCTAACTTAGTGCGAGTTTACAGTCCACCATCACCCGAAATGAAATTTTAGGATTACCAAAAAATCCGATAGATGGAGATATTGGTTTTATGGGGCGCACTTTGAGCTTATTGTTAGTAATTATTGGAATTTTGACTTACAATTCAGGTGGGTACAATGAGACTAAAGAGATGAAAGATGAAGTACGCATCCCCGCATCCCAGATTCCAGCAGCGGGCAGCCCCCTACAGGGGGATTTAATTTCTTAACGGTTCACGTTTTTTTAGCTCGTTACGAACGAAGCTACTGTACAGAAGTCGTCTAGCCTCCTAGTCTAGCCTCAATAGCTAACCGCTAACCGCGAACCTGCCTCGATCTACGAAGAGATAGCTACCGCATTGGCGCCCATTGCTGTACATGAGGATATTGCCGTCAAAGAGCTGTCTTCATTTTCATTGCGTATTCTGCCTGAACGAGCTTCTAGAAGAGCTTCATAGTTGAGACATTATGCCGCTTCACTTGCAAGACAGCTATTCGTTTACTATGCCCGAAACGATGCTGAGTGCTGAGGGTTGTTCGGATTACGGGCGCCAGGTAATTATGTTTGAATCATCATTATCGTGGCGATTCAGCTTACGCCTCATTCTTATCTTGGATCTAGTCTTGATTCTCGGAAAAAGTTGCAGAGAAGCTGCGTAGCAAAATGTTCATAGGGACCGTTCTTGTCATGAAATTGAATGATGACCTAGCTTGAACTACATCCTAGTTTTCATCCGCCATCGTCGTCACTTCGTTTC
>Ga0307982_1004408_pt1 | contig 11132 bp, 7 predicted proteins | sample OrgLakmetagen989_FD_201847 | JGI IMG/M metagenome (GOLD analysis project Ga0307982, IMG submission 201847) | Saline water microbial communities from Organic Lake, Antarctica - #989 | ecosystem: Environmental > Aquatic > Non-marine Saline and Alkaline > Saline | place: Antarctica: Organic Lake... | reverse complement strand
TGTTTTTCATGTTTCACTTGCACACAGCACGCCGCTCGTGCTGGCAGGTGCTTCAATTCAAGCGCCGCTCTCACCGCATGAATTACAGTCCGCAGCTGATGTAGCACCAACACAGGTGGGCAGAGGACGCTTCATCTGCTGTGTACGTGGAAGGGCTGCCCCCCCCCAATACCCCACACCCTCGATGCATCCCCCGTTTGCTCTGGTCTCGCAGTCATTGTCTGTGTGTGCATGTGTGCGCGTACCGAGACCATTGGACCTGCATCTTATTACAAGCATAGTCTTTCAAGGCAGTTTTGTCTGTGGGCCATACACCTGCAGCTCATTGCCAACCGTCTCAGCTGGCAGCGAAGCCAAGCTAGGACAAATTTACGGAGTCGCCTGGGTAGTTGCTTTCACGTAGAGCTCGCAAAAAGCGCACAAAAATGGCCGCTCTAGACACTGATCTGTCGTCATGGTGGCAGCCATTTGAGATTCGCTTCGACGTCGTCCCAAAGTTCGTTTCAATTCCCTCGAGTTTCACAGCGTAACGCCACGTTTGTCGTGCACAGGGCCATGCAGTGCCGGCCCGGAGAGGAGCTCATTGACAGCATCAACAGCGTAGAAGACACAAAAGGCAATAATGGCCAACGTGGCAGCTTATCTATGACTAATTTGCGCATCATGTGGAAATCACACCGCAGCGACAAAGTCAATCTCAGTAAGTCTTGCACCGTCCCCCCGCGGCGCAGCCTTCCAGTCACGGTCTTCACAGGCATCGGGTACAGCACTATCCAAACAATCAGCATCCGCACAGCCGAGAGCTTGCTGCGCGGCAAGACACAAGCGCTGTTTTTGGTTGCCAGAAACGGCAAACAGCGCTATGAGTTCATTTTCACCTCGCTGGTTAAGTCCTCTCCCCGCCTGTTCACAACAGTGCAGGCGGTGTTCCGGGCGTTTGAGACCAGCAAGCTGTACCGGGACCTGAAGCTCAGAGGCGCCCTCATTCGCCACGGGGCTCTGCTGCAACTGCCAGATGAGGAGGTGTTTCTCAGACAAACGGGCGTGTGGAACCTCAGCGCGGAACAGGGTAACCTCGGAACACTTTTCGTTACGAACGTGCGTGTAGTGTGGCACGCTGATTTGGCAGAGAACTTCAATGTCTCCATCCCTTACTTGCAAATCACCTCCATCGCTGTGCGAGATTCCCGATTTGGCAAGGCGCTGGTGATCAACACATCCAGCCGCAGCGGAAACTACACCCTGGGCTTCAAAATTGACCCCCCAGAAAAGCTGCAGGAAGTGACGCAGTCTGTCACATCCATGCATAAGACCTACGCCCTGCGGCCTGTGTTCGGGGTGAAGTTCACCATCGAGAACAAGGCTGCTCCGCTTGAAGCCCGCACAGTGGCAAAAGTGTACGTATAATGTGAATGTAAGCCGCAATTTCAAACCCCCCTGCACCCCTTTTGTGTGCAGTGAAGAGGATACCAGCCTGCTTGAGGGCGAGGACACGTCTGATGCGTTTGCGGCATATCTGACGGAAGCAAGCAAGGTGCCAGACAGGCCGCTGGTGTATGACGAGACACTGGGCTTGGCAGTGGAGCAGCCCCCCCCAGGCTTCGCTGCAGCCTCCTTGTGGAAAATGTGAGTCCCTGCACTGTGCAGCACCCCTCGGTGCCCTGTGCCTGTGCCCTGTGCAGCTGAAACGCATCGTGTCCCTCCGCTGGCTGGGAATGGATGCGGCTTGGTGGTGTGTATGTGCTGCTGCGTGTAGCGCTGTGCTGCACTGGCTGCTGGGGGCTGTGCTTCATGCCGAGCTCGTGGCAGCGCCGCCCTCCACGGCGTGCAGATGAGACGCTGGACTCACGTGGCAGGCAGCGCTCAGCAAAAGCAGCTGCAAGCTTGCTAACCGCAGAAGACAGCAGATATGCACCGTTTCTGGGACACGGGGTATTCGCTCTCTGCTCATGATGGGAGCGTTGAGCACGACACCCCCCTCGCCATTTGAAGGAGAATTCTCGGCTGCTTGCGTTGCTGCTTGCGTCATGAAAATGTATTCAACTCTATCAACATGCTTCAGTGACCTTCCACAAGGCGAAACAACGCGGTATGAGCGTTTGAATTCAAGAGACTTTCATGATGAGCTTAGCAGGTTTGTTATTCTTTTTGGCAAGCTTGGCTGCAAGCTTGGCTGGAGCCAACGCCCGCAAGTTCGTACTACATTCATTGAACGGGCAGCTGAACATCGTGCACACAACTTTGACGCAGGTATGCGGTGGCATTAAGTAGTGAGGATTTCGAGATCCTTGTGGGAGATGGCCCAGCCTTGCTCTTTTTCGGGGCGCCATGGTGAGTTGCGAGCCACGCGACTTTGCGTCCAACTGTGCACAGATGTGCTCACTTCTACACAGGTGTGGACACTGCAAGAGCTTTGCCCCACACTATGAAAAGGCTGCAAAGGCCTTAGCCAGTACGTTGTGCACCTATTGGCGAAACGCGGACCGTGCACCACGCTGGGCTCCTGGCGTGGCCAACGAAACTTGAAACCATTTCTCCACTGCAGGCGAAGTCATGCTGTTCAAAGTTGACGCAACACAAGAGCGGGGCCTAGCAAGCCGTTTCAATGTCCGGGGTTATCCCACCGTCTTCCAGTACGTGTTCCTGCTCGAACCGGCAGCAGTCACTCTTGAGCCAGTCCTGTCATTTGCCTGTGGGCGCCATCACCCCCCTTCACCCCTTTGCAGCATTGCTGACGGCCAGGTCAGAGAGTACAGAGGAGAGCGCTCTAAATCCGCTGTTGTGCAGTTTGCACGGGGTGGTTGGAAAATGCAGCCCCCCCAGACAGACGTCCTCAGTCCCATGGGCTCTGTTCAAAAAGCCCGTGGGCTGGTTATGCGTTACGTCGGCCGCTTTGCGGTAAGAAGCTACTTCCTGCAACACCATGTATTCAAGTGTTCATGCAGTGTGTTCCGTGTTCACAGAACTTGCACATCATCATCGCCAGATGGACAGGCATGCCGGACTTGGTGGCAGGCTTTGTTTTGATGCTACTCACGATTATGTCCGTGTGTTCTGGCTTGATTTTGGTGGCTGTGTGGATGGGCGACGATCGACGCCCCCCGCCTGCTCGCAGCAATGCTCGTAGTGTCAAAAGCACTATCCGATCCGTGCTAGGGGGGGGCAGTGCACCCCCCCCTGTCTCCCCAATGGCGGCGAGCGGCGAGGGCAGCAACAAGAGTGACAAGGCACAGAAACAGGGCCTGCGCTCCCGCAAGTGACTATGCATTTGCATTGAATGAATTGTATGTGCGCCCGCTAGGCGGTACTGTCTACAGTGTGCGATAGGCTGCAGCATCAAGCCGAGCTGAATTTGGCCCCCCCTTCACCCCTTTAGTCCACCCAAGAGACCTTGCCCGCCACGAGGTATGTCCCGGGGAAGTCTGAGCTGTTTGGGCACAGCAGAGTGATGGTTCGGCGTTTCACATTCACTTTCTGCACGTGCACAAACCCGGCCACGTTCATGTGGGGGACGGCGGTTTCTGAGGCCGCATAGGAGACTGCAAGCACCTTGCTTACCAGGCCCTCCAGCTCGGCGTCTTCTTGCACAGGTGTGACGCGTAGGGGGTGCAGAACACTTTTGGCGCCAAAAGGCAGAACAGACTGGTGCAGCATGGCACCGCCCACGGTGACGATGTTGATGTCTTCCAACTTAATCGTCCGGGAGGAGGGCTGCTTCTCGCCTGTGCCGTAGAAGTACTGCTTGATGCGCGTGCTGCGTGCGTCCTGGCGGTCTTTGCTGTTGCGAGCAACCACCCCCTCCGATCGCTTGCAGTACACAATGGCGACATCATGCCCCTTGGGAGGGAGTGAGCTGGGGGCCCCATCGTCATCATGGCTCGCGTCCCCAGCTGCCGCCCCTGCGCCTGCTGCTGCCGCAGCACCGGTGGTGGACAAGGCGCCACCTGTGCTTTGGACAGCGGCGTCGGGGACGGGCTTGGGGAGGGGGGGCAGTTTCAGCCCCCTGAGGCCCTTTGGTCCCTTCAGCCGCGTCACCAGCGCCTCATTGCCCAGCACCAGCACCACGTCAATGTGCAGCGCCTTGATAGCGTGCAGCAGGAGGTCGAAGCCCATTTTTTCCACCCAGCCCATTGTGTTCACAAACAAGCCCGCTGCCCGGGAAGCCGCATCCCCCGCCATGCGCTTGTCGACGACCTTGGCCATTTGTTGCATGTGGTGCCGCCACACACGGTCCACCTCTGAGGGACTAGCACTGCCCGGGAAGTATGACACGGGTGTGAGACCGGCCCATCCCGTGGGCGAGGTGACGTCTGCACAGCGAAGGTTCACAGGGGAAGCTGCAATGCAACCCGGAACAAGCAGGTCGCCCTGGCCGAGGTCGGTATCCACGATGGTGGGGGCCCACCCCAGGCGAGCAGCATACCCTGCCAAAGTGCGCTGGGCAGTGGACTTGCCCACATCTGTCGGTCCCGCCAGCAGCACCCGCGGGCCGTAGCCCCCGGTCTTTGCTGCATTTTGCCGCCTCGCCTCCAGTCGCTGGTGCACAGCGCACAGGGATTTCAATGTCGTTTCTGTGCTCACATGAGGTGGCAGCTCCTCAAAGGTGGGGCCGGTCAGTTGCAGCTGCAAAATGCAAACAGAAGCAAGTGGCTGCTGCATAGCAAGCGGACCCTGCAGAAGCATCACATACCTCCGCGCCATACCACGAAAACACGGCAAATTTGCTGCTTGGTTGGAATGTGTACTTGTGATCTTTTGCCAATTCGATTCCGCAAATCTCAGCACTGCCTGATTTGAGCTGCAGCAAAAGTAACTAGTGCGGAGGCTGGCAAGCAAGTGAGTGCACACCGCATACCTCAATATCTAGTGTGCTAGACGCACTGCACACAACACGAAGCTCAGATTCCTTGACAAGCGTATAACTTGCAGTTTCACCTGCCATGCTGAAAGTGAATGCTTAAGTTCTACAAGAAATGTAAAGCAATCACCGTGTGTTGCAAAATGCAAAATCCGCAGAAGTGGCCAAAGCTAAAAGCTGGAATAGACTGAGAAGGAGCTCGCAAAACTTGCTGCTTTGGCATACGATGACAATTCTTGAAATGTGCGCTCAGCTTGTATTGCTTGAGGCCACGACAGATGCAACAAACCACATGGTACAGGGGGCCTCTCGCGACATGTCTGCAGTCGGCCTTGGCTTGGAACGAGCGCACATGCAGCACTTTTCAGAACAATATGCTGCACAGGCTAGCCAAATATACAGATGTTGGTGTCTCTAGATCCCCTTTCTGGGTCCTGGTCAACTCTTCTGCTCCTGCTGTGAATCTCTTCCGTGCGGAAGTTGGAAACAGGCTCGTGTTTCGAGGACAGCGAGTGCCACTCCAGCGTCACCCATGCAGCATGCGCGCGCTTTATTGGCGACACGCTATGCTCTACTAACAAACGGGCGTGCCTGCGGTGTCTCCAGCCATTTCAACGCATTGCGTGCATTTGCTTCAGATGCCTCCCAGCAAGGCAGAGGCCTCGCCAAATCGCGTGAGAAGCCCACAGCGGTGAAGAAAGTGGGGGATGCGCTGCCACAGACTCCAAGGCGGCGCCCCCCTCCCGCTGCACGGCGCTCCACCGATGCCCCCGCCTCCTACATCCACGGCATGCTGCGGGAGTGTCTTACCCCCCAGGACGTGCTGCGGGTATGGGGGGAGGAGTCCGCCAGTGCAGACGCCATTGCGCATGCAGCAGCACTGCAGCGCCTGTCGTTCCTGCAGGGTGGTGTCGCCCCCCACAAGCGCAAGCCCCTGCCCCTGCACACAATGACTGAGCGCCTGCACGACCTTCAGCGCACGATGGTAGCGGAGATCGCGGCGCCGGTGAAAGCTGATGGCGAGGAGGAACACCCAGCGCTGCGACCAAGAACACTTTCGTCCGTGGCACACGCAGTGGGAAAGATGGGTCTGGCGGCGCCGCAGCTCATGGAACACATCGCCGCTGCGTCAGTTGGTCGCATGCGCCGATTCAACAGCACCGACATCAACCAGCTACTACACGGCACAAGCATGACTGGCACAGCCAGCGACGCTCTGCTTATAGCAGCTGCCTCTCGCCTGCGCCGCCTGCGCTCAGAAGTGAGCACAGCTGAGGCAGCTGGCATTGCCTCCAGCACCGCTGCCATTTGCAGGGGGCGTGGGTCTGCCCTGGCGGGGCGAGACGAGAAGGGTGTTCTGGCTTTGTTCCGATTTGTGCGGGGGGAGGCCACACCGGAGCCACTGGATGTCGCGGAGGCTGCTCATATCGCACTGTCCATTTCGGGGGGGCGCCTGCTTAAGTCTGTACAGGGGGCCTCCGGACTCCCCCCCAACCACCTTCAAGCCGCCATGAAGAAGGCGGAGCTGTCGCCCCAGGCACTCAGCAACTTCGTGCACGCGTTGGCGAAATCGGGCCTGCCCCACCTGGCCCTCGCCTCCAAGCGCAAAGCGACAGAGGTGGCTGGCACAGGGCCGCTGGCTGTGGTGTCATCTGTCGATGTCCTGGGGCGCATGGCGCCTCTGCTGATCGCCACCATGCGCTCCCAGTCAAAAATTGGCCTGGCCTGCATCGCCAACGCGTACAAGCAGCTGGGTGTGGTGGACCTGGGGGTGTGGGGGGAGCTGACACGGTGCGCTCAGCACCCCCAGCGACTCGGCTCCGCCACCCCCCACCAGATCGCCACCCTCACCACCGCCATTGCCTGGGCACAGGGAGCAGCCACAAAGGGCGTCAGCAGCCCCAGCGAAATTGCAGAAATTGAACGAAGGCTGAACACCCATGAGGTGTTCCGGTCTGCCTGCAAAGGCATGCTGCGGCACTTGGAGCCCCCCTCGAGCGACGGCCTGGTCAGCTCTAAGCGCACTTACGCACCCCCCCCCTGCATCCCCCCCCAGCCCCGGGACCTGGTGGAGCTGCGCAGTGCCTGCATTGCCGTGGGGCACAGGGACACGCAGCTGGCAGCACTGGCCACCCGTGCCATGCTACCTCAGCTGCGTGTGACCCCCCCCCACCTGGCCGCCCGCTTCGTGCAGGATCTAGCATCGGAGGATGTGCGGCCCAACCACGCAGCTGAGGCACTGCAGCACGTGGCACACTTTGCGTCTGTGGCCGCAGCCCTGGCAAAACGGAGCAAGCCCCCCCAGATCGGGCAGTTGCTGCAGGTGGCCGCCTGTGGGACCCCCCCTGCCCCCGCTGGGCCCATGGCCCTGGCGTCCCGGTGGCTGCGACAACAAGTGGGCCAACATGCGGCAATGTGGGCGGGGGCGACGCCGTTTCAGCTGGCTCAGGCGGTGCAAAGCGGCGACGAAGAGGCTGTCAAGGTCGCACTGGCTGCCATGCAGGTCGCACATGACGAGGACGAGCCTTTGGCGCCTGGGGGCAGCGCCCAAGTGATGACTGGCCAGCCGAACCACCCACGCAATGCAGCTGCAGGGGTGACTCCCCAGATGTTCCTACATCGTGTTCTGCTTCCCATTCTGAGGCACACGTATAGCGCAGCTGGGCAAGTGGCTCCACTGGAAGCCGCATTGCCAGCAGTCTCCACTGACCTGCCCCGGCACACAGGTGTTGCTGCACCTGCATCTGCAGCGACTGGTGCACCTGTGTCTGACACCGCCTCCACTGCTGCCCGCTCTGGCTCAATTGGCGGATATTTGGACGCCTTTGCGGGGGCAGGGGAGGAAACACCCCCCCCAGCACCCCCCAGCCAAGCACCCATTACACACGGTCGGCGCAGCGACTTCAAATTCCGCACTTCAGAGTGGTCGCTGCCCGATCTTGTGTTGACCATGGGGACTGCCGCGACAGTGACGGACCTTCCCCCAGCGGAGGCGACGGGCGCCTTCGGACAGTTGGCCCACCGTGTGCTGTCTCTGCCGCCCAAGACGCGGGATGTAGCAGGTGCATATAGCGTGGAAGGCACTGCGTCGAAGCGCATGGCCCAGCTCACAGCTGTGCAGGCGGCGTGTGCAGCAGCAGCAGCGGCGCGCCTTGGGCAGCTGGCGCTGGCGGGCAGTGCCACCACCGCCGCCGCGACACACGCCCAAAGCTGCATGCACATTATAGTGGAGGCCGCTGCACTGCGTGTAGCTCGGGCAGAGGGTCCCCCCAATGAGCGCTTTCACACGCTGGCCATTGCGGCATGGGCAGCAGCGCTGGCCGACTGCCCTGTGCCGGAAGTCAATGCAGCCCTGCAGCACGAGCTGCTGCTGGCTGAGCGAAGCAGTCCCTCCGCTGTGGGCCTTGCCCCCAATACAGCGGCCCTTCTGGCCCATGTGGATGAGATGGGCGGGGGTGAGCTGCTCGCCAGTATGCCCCGGCCAATTGTGCAGTTGCTGGCTGCGGCACGGCGGAAATACGGCAAGTACGGCGATTGGGCAAAGCCTACCAGCTGGAAAAAGCTGCAGGGAAAGTGCGAAGCATAGCTTTGCAAGAATGCATTACCCCCAGTTGTCTCCACTGCGCACTGCAATGCGTATTACGCTTGCTTGCACTGCCTCCTGCTCTGCACGATAGCCCACCTCAGGTGATGCCTCTGAGACTTCCACAGGCGGAACTGCTTTCGTGCACTGCCTGCCGGCCACAGCTCTGCAGGAATGTGGGCACTGACTTCCCTCCACACGTCAGCTGTATCCCGGAACCGTACGCTGCCATCAGACAAATGCGCGTTCATCTCGAGGCCCAAGCCGCAGTCTTGCAGCGCAATCTGCAGAAGTTGCAGCATGCAGTGCACCTGCACTTCACTCATCCATAGCTGAGACGGTTCCCCTGTCTGCAGTATGTATGCTGGGAGGTGAAGCCTTAGGCTGCCGTCGGGATGTACTTGGAGCCTGGAGCCTGAGCGGGCCACCTTGTAATCTGTGATGAACATGAACACTTGGCGGAACATAGGGTGGGGTTCAAGGCAGTGTCGCTGAGCTGACATGCTGCTACCATCCAGAAGGTCTTTATGGGCGCCCTCCGCCTGCATCTGTGCCTGAGATCGCATGTACCTGGCACCCGCATCAGGCACCTGCCCGAAAAAATCTCGAGCCCAACTAAACTGCAGCATGGGCCCATCATTTGCATCCAGCACACTGAAACGTCGCCCATTTCCAAGTGGCCTGTGCAGCGCCCACTCCAGGAAAGCCGACAGTGCATCGCTTTGGGCTGTGGGTAATTGGTGCCGCAGAGTATTTGCCAGCAAGGGCAAAATACAGCCCATACCACTACCCAGTGCGGGATGGGATGATGCCCTGGCCACCGTGTGCACACACTCGAGTGTGCCAGCTGTCAAGCTCATCAGCAGCAAGATGGTTGGAAGCGCTGGCTCGGATCCAGACAGCAGGATTACTGTCTCAGCAGAGCCAGGCAGATCAGCACTGGCAAGCGACAAAAGCGTCTGCACAGCTGCATCACTGTTTGCTGCAGTGGCACCGCTGCCACCTAGCGGGAATAGACTCCTGTCGCGGTCAGCACCGCTGCGACGGCTGACTGCAAACCGCACCAGCCAGGAGTGCAACGGCTTGCATTTGTGCAGGTGCTCGGCAACTTCTCCATTGCCCCGCATGAGCTGTACAAGGCTGCCCATTGCATCCAGTATGCCCCCGCAAGCCGCGTGCCGCAGGGCCTCGGCACTGGAAATGCTGCCGGTGGCATGCCGAGCCAGCATGTCCGATTCACTCGCGTCAAGCCACGCCAGCTTATTGCCCCCAAAGACCTCTGTTAAGTCCTTTGGCCATAGTGTGGCACAACCCAATGCTTTGGTGGCATCGCGGACGTGAAATGGGTTTTGGGGGTGTCTCAGGGGCGTGTGCAGACCAGCCAAGGTGACCCCCCCCACCACACGCCGCACCTGCCGGTATAGCCCAGCCACACGTGTCAGCAGAGTGGGCTCTTGAAGGAGTTCATTGCTGCCTGCTGCTGCGCTGCCTGCATCAGGCGCAGTCGCCCCTCCCCCATTCGGTGGGCGCGCTGACCGCCAGCAGCCCTCGTCCAGGAGAGCGGAGAATAAAACGTCAATGTCTCTGTCCGACACCCCCCGTGCACCCAGCAGGCGTTCCCACTGACGGGCTGTGAACTGCAGCTTACGCCCCGCACGTTTCCCCCTGCTGGCTCCGGCACCCGTCCAGTACTGAAACACCTCCAGGCCGTTTCCGGCAGACAGTGACGCCAGCACCGCCCGCCGCAGCTGCCCCAGGGGCAGTTGAAAATCAGCGCCCTCCTGTGCCGCCAGTGCTGCCAGCACCCACTGCATGGAGCGCAGGTCCCCTGCAGCCACCACACCCTGCCACAGGTGGGCGGCCCGGAGCAGTGTGGGCTCGCGGGGGGGGCCTGGCGCTGCAAGCAGCATGCGCAGCACCAGGTGCTTGCGGGCATGGGCTGCGGCATACGCAGCGCCAATGGGGTTGTATGCCGCCTGCACGGTGTGGGATGGGTATGTGAGCAGCCACACCGTGCTCATCACGCTGCCAAGGCGGGCAACATCAGCCATTCGCGCAGCCACTGGGCCGCTTTGGAAGCCATTGTTGCCGCCTACCCCCGGCTGCGGAAAAGCACCTCTAGCTGCAAGCGCTATGTCTGCTGCTCGAGCGGGGGCGCGTTTTGTTGTGAACACAGGTCTGTGCACATCGCTTTGCCGCGCATAATCTGCAAAATAGTATGCTTCTGAAGCCAGGCTCCACACCAATTCCTCATGGCGTGCCATTTTGGCTTGCTTTGTCTTGTTGGTAAAGCTGAAGGACGATCTTGATTCTCTTGGGCTTTATCGTGGTGTTGGCGCGCGGCATGTACACCTATTTCAGTTTCGAGACTTTTCTGGTTCACTGCCAATTCGCAAACACTAAGCTTTAGAGTGATCCAATCCTCGAAGCGCTCAATATGTGAGACAATATATTGAAGTGTGCAAGAACAAGCAAATTGGGCTGCTTCTCACAAGGTCAGACTCGTCATGCTTTGCAGCCTGCAGATGATGGCATCTGCACCCCCCCCAATCCTGCTTGCTGCTTCAGATGTTCAAAATGCTGATCAAGCTACACAAGCAGCCCTCAATCTGCAGCACCGCAATATTAAGCTGGTGCGGCTTACCTCTGCTGCGGGCGTTGCCCCCTACCCGCCCCTCGCCCCTGGGTGGA
>Ga0307982_1004407_pt1 | contig 11136 bp, 4 predicted proteins | sample OrgLakmetagen989_FD_201847 | JGI IMG/M metagenome (GOLD analysis project Ga0307982, IMG submission 201847) | Saline water microbial communities from Organic Lake, Antarctica - #989 | ecosystem: Environmental > Aquatic > Non-marine Saline and Alkaline > Saline | place: Antarctica: Organic Lake... | reverse complement strand
TTCTCATTTCAAAGCAGTAGCAGTGCCACCGAGTTGCGGTTTCCGTATCATGGTGGTGCTGTCTGCAAGCAAGGCGAGTGTCAGACGCCTGCTGTACCCCAGTGTGGAAGCTGACCAGGATGAGCGCCTTTTGATGAAGTACCCACTGTACCCCCAAGTGAAAACCGATTTGAACAATGGCAAACATAAGCTGTGCATGAGCATGATGCAGCGATTCTGGAAAAGTGCTGAGCATTTCTTGGAGTTTATGCACGCAAAAGGAGTCGTATGGCCACAAGATGCCGCCGATGCTGCTGAAGATCACATGCCACTCAGTACTCAAGCTGCCCAGGTGTTCGCTACAAGCACTGCCACATCGTTGAGGTGTGCTACAGTGTTTGCCGCTAGCTTGCGATAGATTCAACGCACAAAACTGTTGTCAGCAGCTAGCATTCAAGGGGGGGGGGAGCATAAGGAAATTCCTTATATGCTCCCCCCCCCTTCAAGTTGCAGCCCTAAAGGTCCCGAGTACGCACGAATTCAAGGAGACCGCGGACTCTGAAGGAGGCTTTGCTGGTTTGAGGTCTGCTGTGTATGATGTACTTATCTTTTGCGCTGGCAGTCGTGTGTTGTCTGCTCAAGAAGTCAGCAGATTGAAACAGCAAGCAGCTTTTGCCTATGACCCAAGCGAGTACGCGATGGAATTCCCAGAGCTGCAGAAAAAAAGCAAAGCCACTGCTGCCCAGCTGTACCGCGCCCTTGATGAAGGCATGCTATGCTATGTTGACGCTTCCCGATTAGGCATTCCTTCGCTGCGGCAGGTTCTTCGTTTCCTCGCTGAAAGACTGGATTCCTATGAGGCGGCTTGCTTGACACATACTGCTGGCACAGGTGGTGTGAATGCTGAGCCCATTGTGGGGCGGGCATTGCGCAGCATGCTGAGAGCGTTGAATGCAGGCCGCATTGCGGAGGGGTTCCTCTCTGCAGGTGGTGCGGCGTGGAGCAGTGCGGTGTCATATGCGCTGAAGAACCACCGTGTGGACGTCTCTGAGTCTGAACTCACGTGGGCAACTGTAGCTCGATTTGAAGTGGCATCTGAGCGGCCCGCATTACCACCAGGGGCGAGTGAAGGCAACATTACTTTTGCAAAGGAGCACCAGGACAAGTACGGAGGAGATCTGATTGCAGTCATCATACCACGTGCCAACGATGTTTGGGAAGCTGCTGGTGCTGCAGCTCCCCATGAAGTGTCACCTGGCTCGGCCTGTGACAAATCAGCCACCGAGAGCATTGACGTGTGTGTGTGGCGCGTGCAAGTGAAGCTGTGCGACACTATGACAAGCTCAATCAAGCCAACGCCTGCTGCTGAGATCAGTGCCAGCCTCGTTGCGGGGCAGACAAATGTTGAAGCAGCTGTACACAGAGCCCTGACCTGAGAGCGGCTGATATTCTTGGCCGCTCGGGTGCATGTGTTGAACAGCGTTGCTACGACCCGCAAGGTGAGCTTGAATGCGAAGACAGTATTCAACGAGAATGAGGTCGTCCTGTTTGATCGGGAGGGGCTTGCTGAGCACTGGGATAGTGATATTATTCACTTTGCGGAGAGGGCCTCTCTGTGTATGTACCTGCCACAGGTATAGTGCCCAGGCCTTCTTATTGCTACAGGTGGCTCATGCCAGATATGCAAAGCCCGCAGGCTGGGTGTCTACGCCGTGAGACATACGCTCCTATCCTGGCTTGCACTGGCGCTCAAATACATATTTAGCTTTGAGGACTGTGCTGACGTAGGCTTGGGTTGCTGGGCGGTAGGCGCCCGCTGTGCTGTCGAGGGGCAGGTCCGCATGTGCTAAGAAGAAGGTACAAGTGCTCACAGGCACCACCCAAGCTACATCAAGTGCGCTCGTCGACTGCCTGAATCTTGGACGGACACTATGAGTGCCAACCACGCCCAGGTGTGACGGTTGGACAGAGCGGCTCCGCCCCCACTGCTTCACACTCGGCCGCATTCCCCGTCACGACAGGCGCCCTGCCCAGGACAACATCATCGAGAAAATTGTCGATGCATAGTGTCGCCCTCTTTTGGCTCGAGATGGCCTAGCCAGATGCACCGGGCCCCGTGGGGGGGGCACCTGTGCCTGTGCCGTGGACGGGCATCCCCTGCGGCTTGAGTTGCCTTGGGACACGTTCTCTTTCAAGTTCATCGGTGCTCAATACAAATTACCACTGATCAAAATCATTAATGCATGTTCCCTGGGTGTTATAGTGCACTGCAGTGCTGTGCCGTTCTTTGTGAATGCTGCTACGGGCGAGGCTTCTGCAGCAATTTCCCCGGTTCTTCACCTTCGCTGAATAGCACTGCACAAGTCTTGCTTCATAGGGTAGTACAGCCAGCAGTGTGGGAACTATGTCAGCCATACGTATTCCGCGCGTCGATTCTGACTCATCGCTGTCTGAAGGCTCATTGAGCGCAGAATGGAGCCAAACCCCAAGTTCCGCACGAAATGGAGACGGGGATGGCGGAAACTCTGCTGCCATTCCCACGATTCAGGTTGCCAATCAGCTACCTGTCGCACTGCAAGTGTATCAGGCACTTTGCTCCCAGTATGGCACGAAGCCTCTTGGAAGTGTTTCCAGCGCATTGGTATACCCAGTATCAACCATTCAGTTTGAGCATGATATTTGCACACGAGATATGCTCGTCTTGGCCCATATTTTGGAGTATAACGCAACGATTTCTGCTCTGGATTTCAGCAGATGCAGCGTTGGAAATCATGGCTGCTACCCTCTCGCTCATGTCTTGGCTACAAACTGTAAGTGTGAAGTGCGGAGTGCTTGCAACTAGTGAGAGCAACACAACACTGCTGTTTACAGCGTACCTCCGTGCACTCGATCTATCCAGCAATGACATTGGAGAGCATGGGGCAGTTGCACTGGCAAAAGGCCTGCAGCGGAACTCCTCGGTTGAAAAAGTCATTCTACGTGGCAACCGCATTGGCTTGGCCGGTGCCTCCGGCCTGGCCCGGGTCATTCTGAAACACCCACGGCTGCAGGTGCTGGACGTGTGCAACAACGACTTGCGCGTGCACGGAGCACAGGAACTCATGACTGCCTTGCAGCACCGCCAAGCAAGCCGAGCCAGGCAGATCGCAGCACAGGCGTCCCATGCGCTGGACCGGGCAGTGGCGGAGGCTGAGGTGCAGGGGGGTCCAGGGGCCCGCACTGAAGCAGGCAAGGCACTTAATCACACCGCAAACCGCATGCTGGCGTCCATTGTGCCTGAAGTTGAAGTGCGCTACTCGGGCAACTTTGTCTCCTGGGAGGTGTACAACTCCATCATCCATGGCATCGGCCTAGCGCTGGCTCTATTTGGCAGCGTCCCGCTGCTCACACGCGCTCGTGGAAGTGGCCATCTGGGGCATTTTATCAGTACTTGTGCGTATGTATGTGGCATTGCAGGCTTCTTTCTATCCAGCACACTGGGGCACTCGTTGTTTTTCATGGAGTCCACCACGACATTTCTGCGGCAAATGGACAAGCTGAGCATTTTCGTTCTGGTGGCTGGAACTTACTCCCCCTTCATGTCAGTAAATTTCTCCCATCTATGGTGGTCTCGAATCTTCTTGCTGTATATTTGGGCAATCGCAGTGCTTGGCGTACTGCTGGCTTCATCCATAAAATCGTCGGAGTGGTCGGCTCGCGTGCTACGCATCACGATGTACTTTGTGATCGGTTGGTCAGCCCTGCTGCCCCTTTCTTTGGGTTGGGCATGCTTCCACACAGAGGGGCTCGTGCTGCTGTTTGTGGGGGGGTGCATTTACTCTTTGGGGGTGCTGTTTTACCTCAGGGAGCGCCTCTTTCCAAATCAGCTGCAGGGCCTGTGGTATTGGCTTGTGCTGCTTGCATCGGCCATGCACTTTGCAGCTGTGTTTTCCCATGTGGCTCCCATGCCTCTGTGCGGCGCTTTGGATCCTGCACCGATGTTTCCGTCCAACAGTGCCGTCGTGTCCTTGGCCTCCTGGTTTGGAGTGCGGTCCTGGTTTGACAGTCCCAACTCAGATATGGCAACCGCTGTCACGCACGCGTGCCGCTCGTCACTTCTGCTGCTGTATGAAAACTTCGGGGTAGCCCTGGAGCCTGTTGCACAAGCAGTACAGTCTTGTGCTGAGTCCACAGCTCAAGTCTGCTCTGAGCTCCCGATGCCAACTGTCATGCAGGCTTGGCGCGGCCTAGCCTCCGCTGGAACCCATATGGAAGCAATTGGCAGGGATGTATCTTTGCAGTCGCTTTGTGCCCATTGGAATGGTTCCAGCTGGATCGATCTGGAGCACATTTCGCCTGTGGACGCCTCGTCTGGACTGTACGCCCACCCTGCCTTGAGCTTGGACAGCTCACCCGTGTGGAGTTCCCTGTTGTCCATTTGGTACGGCAAGCAGAGGGTTTGAGAAAGCAACTGGTGGGTAGCCATATTGCAGCGAGGATCACTTGGTGCCTGTGGGGGCACCTTCGGGCTGAATGAGCATGTCGAGGGGGGGCAATTGGTCACACGACGGGGGTGTGTGCCTGCAGACGACCTTTGAAGCCACGGGCTGCCGGAGGTTCACTTGCCATTTCCCAACATTTTCTTGTTCCTATTTAGGATCATTTCAGGTTTTTGGCCCGCTAAATTTCGCCTTGGCTCTCAGACTGGGTGGCAAGGTGCGATGCAATTACTAGGCTTTTGTCCGCCTTTCGTGAGCCAGCCCTGCAGCGTAAATACAATGTAAATCTTACTTTCACAGAAGTTTAGCCAGCACTCAAGCAAAACAGCCGCTCTTGTTAAGTTTGTGATGGAATCTGCTCAGCAACTACGCCTTGCGCTCAAGGTAAGCATTTCCAGCGGAAAGCTGCGGCCTTTTGGCGGCGAAGCGCAAATGCAATTGCGCCTGCACTTCCGGACTACTCTGCGCAGGTCGAAAGCATTTGTTACGAACCAAATGTCAAAGATATTCAAGAAGATGCTCCACATATATTCTTGACACCAGTTCGGGAGGCGCTGTGAGTATTTTTGGCTTCCGTCATTTGGATGTGACGTGTGACCAAAACAATTCTTTCGGCTGAATTCTGACTCTCATTTTGCACAAAGCTCCCACACGAGCCATCAAAGTGCTGAATTCAATTGATCTTGAAATCAAAGCTGGCACTGTGCATGCCATTCTCGCTCCGCCTGGTCATGGCAAGAGCGCTCTCCTCAAAGCTATTGCTGGCCTGCTTCCGCACAGCGACATCACCGACGGCCAGGTCCTTTTTTCATCGGATTCCTCCCAAGGCTGGGTCACCCAGCAGCAACTTCAGGAGAATAGTGGAAGCCATGGCGCCTTGAACAAACTTGTGGCGTTTGTTGACCAAGTTGACTTCCACTACCCCCGCCTCACCGTGCAAGAGGTGCTTTTGGAAGCTGCGCAGCTCACCAATGCGCACCTTCCGCAGGAGGACGCCAGCGCATACGAGGCACGCCTGGCCTCCCGTGTGCAAGAAGTCATCCAACTGCTGGGGCTGACTGAAGCTGCCAACACCATTGTAGGCGACAGTAGCCTGCGGGGCATTTCCGGGGGGCAACGCCGCCGCCTCAGCCTGGGAGAGATGCTGGTGACCCCTGCCCGGGTGATCCTGGCGGACCAGATCACTGATGGCCTAGACTCCTCCACTGCCCGCGACATCATGCAGTCTCTCGCAAAGTGGGCCCACACCACCGGCGCCGTCGTGGTCACCACCGTGAACCAGCCCACCCCAGAGGTTCTGGCCACAACAGACGGCGTCGTGCTGCTGCGCGAGGGAAGTGTGGTGTTCTCAGGACCCTTTGACAGCATCCAGCAGTATTTCACCGAGGTGCTGCATCTGGCTGTCCCCGGGGACATGGACATTGCCGACTTTGCCATCGAGCTCCTGTCTGACGCCGGGTTCGTGTCGGTGCGGTACAGACGCACCACACCCCAGGACAGCGCCCCTGCTCCCCTGCCACCCCCAAGCAACACCAAGCAGCTGGTGGACGCGTTTGCCGCATGGGGGGGCAGTGTCGGTACCGTGGACGCTGCAGGCAGCGACAAGATGGCCACCGGGGCACTGCTGTCGGGGGATGCACAAGTGACCACGTTTGGCAGCCAGTACGCGCACTCGTGGGGTGCCTTGCTGGGCATGCAGTTGTCTCGGCAGTGGAGCATGCTCATCCGTAATACGCGCTTCCTAGGCGTTCGTGTCTTCCAGCAGATTGTGATTGGCCTCATCCTGGGCTCCCTGTTCTACGACTTGGGCCCCGACGACTTCCTGTTCCGAGTGGGCCTTCTTGCGTTCGTGCCTCCCCACCTTGGCTTCACTGCAATCGGGGAACTGCCCCTGTACATTGAGTTCAAGAAGCCTGTGTCCAAGCAGCGCAATGCCGGCTTCTACCCGTCCTCTGTGTATGTCATCGCTGGCCTGCTGGTGCTGCTGCCGCTGGCGCTGCTGGACCTGGTGCTGCTTTCCTCCCTGCTGCTACCGTTGACGGGTATCCAGGGCAGCGCAGAGCAAGCATTCTTCTTCATCTTGCTGCACTTCCTGTTCGTCGTCGCCATTTCCGCGCAGTTCCGTGCGATTGCGTTTTTCGCGCCCAACTTGGAAGCAGCACAGGTCATGGCCGCGCCCGTGACCGGAACCTACTCCCTGGCAAACGGCTTCGTTGGCCGCAGTGTCCTCAGCATGGGGGGTATCGGTCTGGCTGTTTACTGGCTTTCCCCCATGTCCTGGATGCTGCGGTCCTCCGCCCACATGGAGTTCCTGCACTCCGACGATTACACCCGACAGGCTGGTGAGGCCATTCTGCAGTCCCTGGATATCCAGACTGAAGACGGCTGGCTATGGGGTGGCGTGGGGTACGTGATTGTGTTTGCTGCCCAATGGATCGTTTTGGCGCTCATCAGTTTTGACAAGAACAACCGCAACTTGAACATTGGCAAGCAGCGCCCGGAGTTGATCCAGGCCGCACGCCTGGCCGACGCTGCAGCTGAGGGCAAGCAGCCTGCCACCTTCACTGCTGTGGTGGACATTGAGATGACCACTGTGGCCACACAAGACGGCGCTGCCATGCCTGCACCAGTTGCTGCTCTTGGGGGCGCCTCCAGCGGTGTTGTGCCATCTAGCAGTGCCCATGGCGACACCACTGCCCATGAGACGGTGCTGACTTGGGAGGGCATCAACTACACCGTGGACACCAAGCAAGGGCCTAAGCAGCTGCTGCACGACATCACGGGATTTGCCCAGGGGGGGCAGTTGACTGCACTCATGGGGGCCACTGGCGCCGGCAAGAGCACCTTGAGTGACGTGCTGCTGCTGCGCAAGACGACTGGGGTGATCACAGGTGACCTGTACTTGAATGGTGTGCGTGTGGCCCCCGAGGACAAAGCTGGATTTGTGCGCCAAACTGGATACGTGGAGCAATTCGACGAAATCAACCCGCTGCAGACCGTGGCGGAGGTGGTGCGCTTTGCTGCAGACCTGCGATTGCCAGCCGCAACCACTGCTGACGAACGAGCGGCCACTGTGAAGCGTGTGCTGGGACTGCTGGATTTGGACGTGATTGCCGCTCGGGCCGTGGGGGTGCCGGGCATTCATGGCGCCCTGTCGCAATCGGAGCGGAAGCGACTGGCCATTGCACAGGAGATCGTGGCCCGCCCCCGCGTGCTGCTGCTGGACGAACCCACCACTGGACTCGACGCCAAGGCGGCCCGAGAGGTGCTGGAAGTGGTGAAAATGGCGGCGCTGGCGTGGGGCATGGTGGTGATTTGCACCATCCATGCACCATCGGCTGAGCTGTTCTTCGAGTTTGACAACTTGCTGCTGCTGGCGCCAGGGGGGCACACAGCGTATTTCGGCGTCATTGCTTCGCAGGAGGCCCCTGTGGAGAGGAGCGGCTTCGCGGCGCCTGCTGGCCGCGCAGCTGCTCTGCAGCGCTACCTGGAGACTGTGCCTGGCGTGGCCGCCCTGCCACCCACAACCAACCCCGCCAGCTGGATGATGGACGCAGTGAATGCTGATGTGGCGGCTGGGGCCAGCGCCACGGCTGAGAAGCTGCCATCAAAGGACGCCACAGAGGGAGAAGCGGACCCAGAGAGTGTCCAGACGCCCCCAGCTGAGCCTGTCACAACACCTGACGTGGCGAAGACTGCTGGCGCCACCCAGCTATGGCAGGTGTGGGCAACCTCAGACAAGGCAGCAGACACCAAGGCGTTCGTTGAGAGCATTCGCACCAAAGTGGCTGGGGGAGCAGCCGCCCCCCAGCCTGCAGCAGACCTGCCGGGGGCGTGGATGCAGCTGCGTGTGCTTGTTGCGCGCACATGGGCCACCTTCGCTCGCAACATCGACTACAACACCGAGCGCAGCATGATCAGCATTATCATGGGGTTCGTTTTCGGAGCTGTATTCACCGACGGGGGACTGGACAACGAGAAGGAAACTATCAGCGGCGTGATTTCACAGCTGGGGCTCACCTTCAACGCGCTTATCTTCATTTTGTTCCCCAACCTGCTGGCCGTGAATGTGTCCTTTTTCCAGGAGCGCTCGTCTTTCTACCGGGAGCACGGCGACATGAAGCTGTACTCCGCCTGGGTGTTTGTGCTGGGGCGTTTTTTGGTGGAAACGGTGTACATTGCAGGCACCACCCTGGCGTTTGTGACCCCCCTGTACTGGATTGCAGGACTGCGTGCAGATGTCGGGGTCTTTTTGCACTTTTGGTTTGTTGGCTACCTCATAGCGCTTGCGTTTTCGATGGTGGGTCTGCAGTCTGCCAACCAATTTGCCACCCTGGAGGTGAGCAGTCTGCAAGGATCCTTCGGCGCTCGCATTCTGCTGGCTTTTGGAGGACTCTTCATCGGGCGTGACCAGATGCCCAGCGCGTGGCGGTGGCTGCACGACATTTCCCCCCTGTCCAATGCGCAGAAGGCCATAGCTGGGCCCCAGTTCGGCTGCTTGCAGGACGAGCCACTGGGTGATCAGCGCGCCTGTGCCCTCATCACTATGCCCACAAGCGCTGGCGTGCCCGTGACGGTTCCCGCGGAGGCATTTGTTGGCTCCGTGTATGACGTGTTCCCAGACCAGCAGTGGGAGCGGACTCTGTACACTGTCATCCCTGTGTTCATTATCCTTGGATTGACCATGATCACCTTTGCCACCAAGCGCCACAATAAGCGGTAGATGGCGTTTGTGACCAGAAGCAATGTCAAACATATGCACACGCGCAAGACGGCCTGTTCTGAATGCATGCTCACACCAAGAAGATCCGCAACAAAAGTATGTTGTTCGTGCCATCAAATGCCCATGTGTGTGTGTAATGTATTCTTTAGCGACATCAACCCAAACAAAGCTTGGGGCACGCAATCCGCCCATGTAGAACCACGGATGTAAGTCAAGGTCAAGAGCCAACATATCGGGGCATCGCCGGCTGCGTCAAGAGGGGGCGCCACAGGACCAGCGTGAGACTGCAAAGAAACCAAAACATCATATCCGCCATGAAATAAGAAAACTCCGCATAATCCTATTCAGTGCCCTCAAGCATTCAAAGCACTTCTTGGCCTTTGGCCTGCACTGTGCCCCCGAGCAGAATCCGGATTGTGCTGTGTAGAAAGCGGATCACTATTGTGGTACAACAGCCTGGATTCAGCCGCCCCAGCGCATTGCTACATAGCACGCTACCACTATGTACCAGCAATTACTCGCACTGGACATCATGAGCCATGACTTCGGTCCAATGGTCGCGGTGAGCTTGCCTGTGGGTCGTTGTGTCCGAGACAACTCTCACCATTCTGTCCTGCAGGCTGTAGCAGATAGCCTTTTGAAACGGGGCCCAACTACTCTTCCTGAAATGGTTGCTGCATTTGCGGATAGATCTGAAATGGCCCCCGAGGCAATGGATGCCCAGGAGGTTCGTTTGACTGGTACAAGACATGTTGTCTTGCAAATTCCGCACTATCTGCACAGGTCCGGTACTGCTTCATGGTACTGCTGAAGCACGATCTGCTGACAGCAGCTGCAGATATCATTCCGGCAATTACACCAACGGGAAAGCCTACTTATGGAAGCGTTCGTTACATGGTTCGTTGAGAGGGTGCAGATGCACAAGGCGTCCGTGACAAAGCTGCTCCTTCCTGCAGTTCAAAATGGATACTGCGATTGCACGCCTGCGATTCGCACACTGTTTGAGATATGTGGACCAGCATCATGGTCGCGCTGCTGAGCTCTTGGCCAAACAAGCGATTATTCAAGGTTGTGTGTCCGAAGCCGAGGCCAGTGCCGGGGCTTTGAAGCAGCCAACTGAGCTGCTTGTGGACCCACATCGAGGAGATGCCCCCCTCACACACGCCGATTTCTCCCGTGCATGGTCGTCCTTGGTGCAAGACCGTCTGCTGGTCCGGGCATCTGGAGTCCCAGTGCCGGCAGAGAGCTTGTCTGGGAAGCGGCTGGCCTTGGTGACCCCCCCTGACAACGTTATCGGCCCAGCAGACGGTGACGACGGCGATTCAGATGACGAGCAGCAAGTCACATCGGCTGCTCTGGCTGCTGCAGCAAAATCCACAAAGCGTACAGGTCGCGCTGCGACCAAAGCAGCAGGCGGTGGTGCCACTGGCGCGCTGGCTCGAGCAACTGCAAGCCGCACCGCAGCAGCTGCTGCAAGCACAGCACTACGAGCTGGAGCTCCAGCACCCACCCTGGCTGGGTCCACAGCCAAGGCAAACGCCAAGAAGGGGGGGGCTGCAGCTGGTGCAGCTGCAGCCGAGGGAAGTTTGGGGGGGCGGAAACGCGCCCGGGAGCGCCCCCCCCGCCACACTTCTTCACTCATGGACGATGAAGAATTAAATGGGGTTGAAGACCCGTCCACCCTTCTGTGGCGCTTCAATTCTGTGGCAGTGCTGCGTGCCATGAGGCATGAGTCGCTCGTTCAGTACACACGAGAAAAGCTTTCACCCAGGGCAGCACAAGTGGTGGCCGTCATGCTGCACCACGGAAATGCTCACGAGCAGGGCTGCAGTGCCGACAGCGGCCCCGATATCAGTGCCCAAGATGTGCACGCCACGCTCAAGGCTGAGGTGCAGCAGCGAGCTGCGGGAAAATCGCCCCTGAGCGAAACGGTGCTTGCGAAGATTGGCTCAGAAA